>Ga0209709_10002228_pt1 | contig 17179 bp, 16 predicted proteins | sample ArcticOcean_MG_C_2_FD_187435 | JGI IMG/M metagenome (GOLD analysis project Ga0209709, IMG submission 187435) | Marine microbial communities from western Arctic Ocean - ArcticOcean_MG_CB4_136 (SPAdes) (version 2) | ecosystem: Environmental > Aquatic > Marine > Oceanic | place: Arctic Ocean... | reverse complement strand
CTCTAAGACAAGCTCTTTATCCATTTTTTTGGTTTTTACCTATAATATATTAAATAGTCTCTCATAATTTAACTATACCTGACTCATCAAAAACATCCATTAATGTTTCTAACTTATCTGTCGCTGTCGTCATATTGTCAACTATCTTATCCATTTCTTCTATATGTTGCGGATGTTCTCCAATTCCAACTGATTTATGGAAATAGATATCCAAACTTGCTTTTGCTTCCGCAATATCTGCCTCATATCTTTTTACTAAGGCATTAAACATTAAATTTGTTTTCATTTTAAAATAATATTAATTAATTTATTTAGTTGTTTAGTCATTGGTGATGGTAAATTATCCTTACTGAAATATGCACACTCCGTATGTTCATCACCATCAACGGCATTTTCTAAATCAGGAAACATCTCTTCATCTACATCCATCAAATAACAATATAATAATCCTTTTATCTTAGAACCATCTCTATTGTATCTTTTAATAATTCCAATAAACTCAATATCTCCAATAACGGGTAAGTCTGTTTCTTCGATGAATTCCCTAATTGACGCGTCTTTGGTGGATTCTCCCTTGTCTACACTTCCTGCTGGACATGACCAAATACCTGTTGATGTTATTAAAGCGTTTCTTTTACAAAGTAATACCTTATTACCACACCTCACAATAATTCCTGCGTATTTTCTCATATATTCGATATTTATTAGATATGAAAGTAATCATAAATGATAATGTTATAAAAGTCAAAGTTTGTTCCACTAAACATTCCATAATCAATGGTATGATGAATAAAGTATTTGACGACTCTTTCAATGGTATGTTGTTTTTTATGCAAAAACGTGAGAACCAAAAGTTTTGGATGTATAACTGTTTAATCCCTTTAGATATTATCTTTATGGATGAAACTGAAATTACTGAAATACACTCTAACTGTCAACCATGTAATGATATCGATAAATGTTCATCTTATCAAGGATTTGGTGATAATGTTTTAGAAGTGGAAGGTGGGTTTTGTGAAAAATATGGCATAAAAAAGGGTGACAACGCCACCTTTTCTATGGTTTAAGTAGATAAACTATACTATATCAAATTTCTGTAATTCTTCTAACGAATGCTCTCTAGCCCTTCTTTTTGGACTTCCTGAATTAACATCCGCAAAATATATCGTAGCTTCATTTGGGTCATCAAAAACTGGAACCCCTCGTTTTGTTAAGAATTTGACCGCGACTTCCGCAGCAATATCATCATCCAACATCACATCCGGGTCACTAACTAAATCTTTTCCAACCTTTCTACCATACTTCTCATAATTAGCTTTACCCGTTAATTGATTAAATCCTCTCCCTACATACTTTGAACCATCAGTGTCATTATTATTACCTATTCTTCCATTATAAACGAAATTAAAGAACTCATCATAATCCCTTTTTAAAGTATTTATTTCTTCATCTGACATTCTTCTAGTTCTTGAGAATATTTTTTTAATTCTATTGTTGGAAGTATTTTGATACCCTTTTTCTTTTTTATTAATAAAATGAGTTTCTTTACCTATTACAGATAACATTGCCACCTGAGCAACTGGGTCAGTAACTCCATGTTCTACCATAGCATTTATTAATCTTTGTATTCCCTGTGCCGATTTTCCTGAATACCTATGTTTTATTTTACCATCTAAAGATGTGAATATTTTAGTAGGTAGTATATATTTTTCAATATCTTCATCTTTAACACCTTTTTCTTTAATTTTTTCTATAATTAAATCTTTTGTTTTAGTGTCAAAAATTGCCATTCCATCAGTAACTTCAATATCATTATCAGATTTAAATTTATTAAGTAATTCAGCAGTTTCAGGACCAAACAAACCATCAACGCCATATACCGGAAGACCATAACCTAATAACTCTAAAGCTATCTGAAATGTTTCAACATTTTTTTTAAAAGACATATCTTTACTACTTGACTGACTTATATCTTTATTAATTTTTTCTAAATTATTAATAAAATCATTACTATCTGAAGTAACTAATTCTGCCTTTTCAACCGTTTCATTAATAGTCTTTCTATTCTTAAGTTCGGTTGATGTTTCAATACCAACAATACCATCGACTAAGTTTAAATCATATTGTTTTTGGAATTTCTTAACACTCTTCTTTGTCTCAAGTCCAAATAATCCATCAATAACTTCGTTATTATCATCCATCATAAAACCTAACTTAATTAATATTTTTTGTATATCTTTAACACCCTCACCTTTAGAACCTAACGATATCAACTCTGAATTATCACCATTACTTATTATATCATACATTGACAGACCACCTCTCTTAATATTTCCATCTATTTTATTAACTATTTGTTCGGGTTCAATCATTAATAACTCTCCACCATCTAAACTACCCTTTAAATAGGGCCATGGGTCTATACTCCCACGATTATATCCTTTAGATTTATAATACATTGAGAAATGTAAATGTGGATGTGTGCCCACCGCATTTCCAGTATTACCTACCGTACCTAAAACCTCACCTTTCATTATTTCATCACCTTTAGATATGATATTAGAAACCGAATCTAAGTGAGCGTAATAATAGACAATACCATTCAATAAGACACTAACGGTTTTACCTCCAATACCTTTACCCTTCTTACGTATTTTGATAACTTTACCACGAGTAGCAGAGACTATTGGGGTTCCTTTAGGTGCAAATACATCAATACCTTTATGACCACCAGCCTCCCTATGTTTTGCATTTCCACCGCCGTAATCACTATTATGAATTGCGTCGTACTTATTTAATATTTTTTTCTTTCCTCGACCTAATCCAGACGAATCGTAACCAACATTAAAGTTATCGTTACCTACTGGAAATATGAATGCAACTTCTCTTATTACATTTTCTTTAATAGTTTTTGATTCATTAATTTTTTCTTTTAGTTTCTTAACGAACTCATTTTGAATCATCTTAACAAATTTAACGTATGGTGTGTCACCTTCTCTCTTCTTATATCTATTATTTCCTGATGGTGGTCGTTTACTTCTACCAAAATAATTCAATGAAGCTATATTTGTAATACATTTATGTCCACCTGAATTTGCTTGAATCATTTCCCAAGCAGGTACACCTAATTTATCCAATATTGCCCACTCGTCATCAGTTAATTGGTTAGTTGGTTTATTCATTATAGATTTTAACCTACCCATATATGCATCTCCACCATCTATTGAACGAACTTTATCACCATAAAATGCTTCTAAATCAGAGTTAGTAAATCCAACCGACTCTTCACTAAATTGTTTATTAGATTCTGAAATCCACTTTATAGTTGATAAAGGAATTATCTTTTCCTTTAATTTACTCTCCCACTTAGATAAGACCTCTTGTGCAATCTCACCTAAGTTGACCCCCTTTAATTCTCTTTCCTTTTTAAATGGATTACAAGACGCCTGTACTAATCCCATTGGCCAAGCAATCACTATGAAATCAGCTTCAGGATTATTCTTAAATGGCGTATATCTATCGTATGAGCCAGGTTTAAACATAGAACCTCCTCCGTATTGAACGATTATACCATCATCTACTCTTACTTTTTCACTATTCTTTTGTCTTTGAATATAATCTTTTTGATTTAAATCCATTTGTTCAGGAAGAGCATAACCTTTTTCAGATGCAATTCTATTAATGTTTTGAAAAATATTAAGTAAAGAAGGTTGTGAAGTCATTACTAATTCCTCCATAAACCCTGGTTTATTTTTATACGCTAACATAAGTTTATTAGTTGCCAATCCTAATGCCATTTTGTTTTTCTGTAGTGATTTATCTTTTTGTAGTTTAAATACAAAATTCATAATATCCTGAGGTTCTAAACCATACTTAGCGAAGTCAGCCGAGTCTACTGTTGATATTAATGTTATATCATCTGAAGGAAATATATCTTTAGGTGATAATATTTGTGAGATTGTCTCAACATTTGAACGAGAAGACCTAAAAGATGTGGAGGTATCTCCTTCAACACCAGCCTGACTATCATGATGGTCAGTATGAATAACAAACATAGGTTTACCATGTGCAAAATCCACTAAAACAGGCATCGTATCACCTTTAGCGTCCATTTTTTTAACTGCAAATTCCTTATCACCATATTGTATGATTTCTGAATCCACAACATTAATTCCATTATTCTCTAAATAATCTTTCATAGCCAAAGCAGTTGTTACACCGTCTAAATCTTGGTGAAAGTATATCTTAGCTTTAGAATATCTTTTAGATAATTGTGTGATATTTCTAATACCTGATTCTTTAATTATTCTTTTCATGATAAAAACATATTACTTTCTTGTGTTCTTCTATTTGTAAGACCTTTGGACTTATATTTTAGAATACTTTCTCCCGCCTTTTTATTTTGACCCTTTTTAAGGTATTGAATAAATCGGGACATTCTTACCGATTTACACCCTGAGTTAAACACTAATGATACTAAAGAGTCAAATTCCCCTTGAGTGACCATATAACTTTGTAATCCATCATCTTTCCATTTCTGTAAAATTCTTCTAACGCAATTCGCGGAAATTGCGGCATCGGCTTCTAGTAATGATTGTGCTTGCTCTTTAGTTATAACTAAACCTTCTTTTACATCGCTACCTGTATGTCCATAACCAATAGTTAAGTTATCATTAGTGTCTGGATAGGCTTTAAGCATAGGTTTCTTTATTGTACCTGAAGGACTTTTAGGGTCTCCTTCATGATACTTAATGAAGTTCCAAAAATCAGGGTCACTTGCCCTCATTGAGGTTCCGTCTTTTTTGTCACTTACATTCTCGATTAGATACATTTTTCGTATCTCAGATATTTCAGATTCTTTTAAGATTAATTTAGACATATATAGTTTTATTAATAAATATCAGTAATAACAAAAAACCCCTCACTTATAAGGGGTTTCTGAGATTAGAAGATATACTTACACCCTTTAAGTATTATATACCGTAAAAACTAATATAAATACTGTATGGTGAAAATCATACGGTAGAATTAAAATAAAGGGGATTAATCCTTAATATGTTCATCTAAAACCAATTTTAATTGTTTTTGAGTGTTTTGGTATTCCTTAACTCTTTCTCTAGCTACCTCACAATAATTTTTACTAATATCAATACCAATCCATGGTCTACCTAACATTTCTGCAGCTAAACATGTGGTACCTGAACCGTTGAATGGGTCAAGAATGATATCTTCTTTATATGAAAGTATTTTAATCGCTCTGTAAGGTATGTCTAATGAAAATGTGGCTTTTGTCTTTTGTCTAGTATCTGCAAAATATTTCCACTGACCAAATACTAAAGACATAAAATCTTTCTTATCTTTATCTTCATAGACTAATTTTTTTCTAAATTCCCCCTCTATTTTTTCATTAGGTACCATCTGAAACTCTCCTTTCCATTGAGGTGTTCCCTTTACATCTTTCTTATGTTTTTTCTTATACGCAAGTATTACACACTCCTTAGGGTTGTATATGTATGGTGAAGATGGGCTCATCCAACTTCCCCAAGCGGTTGTCTTTGAGCGGTGTGGCGAGTCTTCCTCTAAATCAACAATACCGAAGAAACCAAATCCAATCTCCTTCATAATCATCCAAAACTCAGCTGAAAAATAAATTCTACCACCTTTAGTTTGTCTATTTATTTCGTAAGGAATATTTAAAGCAACACGACCATCATCTTTAAGTACCCTATAGGTCTCTCTTAACCATTCTCTAGTAAACTTCCAGTACTCGGATATTTCTTTATCGTCATCCCAACTATCATAATCAATACCCACACCATAAGGTGGACTAGTAACCACTAAATCTATTGACTTTTCATTCATTTCAGACATAAGTTTTCTTCCGTCACCTGAATATATTTTATTTTTTTCCATTTTCTTCTATTGTTTTAATTCTTCTATCTAAATACCATAAAGCTTTTTTCAAATCTTGAACAGGTGAGTTATCATCTTTCTTACCACTTCTTATAATATATTTTAATACATTAAAAAGATACGCGTCTTTATCTATTCCAGTCGCTTCAGCAATTTTAACAACCTCATACGGATTACCTTCACCCCCATAATGTTCAGGATGCCTTACTAATTCTTTTTTACTCATCTACTTTTTGTTTGATTTTAAGACATAATAACCTTTACTACCCTCACTTTCCATAACAATATTATCATCAATTAATTTATCTAATAATATCTTAGTTTTTTCAATAGAGTCTTTTACTATGAAATTTGCGATATAACTAATATGGATAGGTATTCTAAGTTTACCTTCAATTTTACTAATCATTGTTTTTGATATATCATTCATAACTTTTTATATTTAATAATTAATTTTCCATTTATCGTAAGGTATCATACTGTGAGGATGTCTTTCGAAAAAAGTCTCATGTATGAAAGTATACTCATTTTCTTGTTTCTTATCAAGGTAAGCACCCCAAAATGATAGTGTTGAGTTAGATAAAATATGTTTATCACACATACTCATCATATGAACCGCAATATACGGGTCTTCGTCAATATAAACAAACTTTTCTTTGGGAAACCCCAATTTGTTTACAAAATTTTTGGCTGATTCTAAATTATCTGAAAACACAAGTACTTTATGTCCGTCACTCTCATTATTTAAAATTTTAATAACCCATTCTTCAGGTATTAATTTTATATCAAAAAAATTATCTTGTCTACCTCCACCCATTCTTAAATGTAACGAAATACTTTTATCAAATAATTTACCGTAATTAAAATCAATATAATTGGTTATATTTTGGTCAGGAGTGAATAACTCTAATATATAATCTCTTTGGTGATGCCAATATAATTTATTAAAAAAATAACCTTGAAATAGATATGGTGGTTTAACTTTTTGTTTTAAGTCATAATAAACTCCTCCGGAACCCACATCAATATCCCACGTTAAACTTTGGTCGAACCACCAATCAAAGGCGTTAGGTCTACTATCGAACCAAGGAAGTTGAGGGTAGACATCTCCAAATGAGATATGTGGGTCTTTTAATATGTGTCCACCCCATGGGTCAAAATGTATGTTTCTACCATTTCGATTAAGATGTACATTAAACATAGAACTTTCTGATTGGTGTGTTGTCCAATAACCTATTAATGGGTCGTAACCCATTTCTTTAGCATAGACCATTAAGGTTGCCGCTTGGAACATCATATTACCTAACCCACCGGCTAAAACTATAGATATAGTATTGTTAGTGACATTAACTTCTTTAGATTCTTGTAGACTCATCTTTAATTAATTGTATTATCTGATTTTTACTATGACCTTCATTGTAAAGTTCTAAAAATTTTCTTGACCATATATCCATAATTAATGCATCCACATTAAATAATCGTGGAAGGTCACTTTCTTTTGTATCCATTACCTTTTCTTTATTTAAATACCTTTTATTAAAACCCATTTTAACTTTTTAATTCTTGAATTTTAATGGTTTGGAAAATATAGTTCATAATCTTTCGTTTAGCTATAGATAATATACCACCCTCTAACGGAAATTTCTGTTCATACTTAATTCTAAAGATAGGGTATCTACTTTCAATATCTTGAATTATTGTATGTGATTTACCTTCAAAGTCATCTAATTGGTGATACTTCTTAATAATCGATAATACTATATTTTTATCCGTATTATCTATAACCTTATCCTTATAAATTAAAGTAACCTCACACTTATTTTCGTAAGTGGTTTCTTTAATTTTCTTTATTTTGTAATCATATATATGTAATAAATCATCATATACAATATAAAAAAAACCGATTCCGTATGTAAGTACATTATCTTTTGAGTCACTATACATATTTCGTATGGTAACACTATCATATAAGATAGTCCATATGGCTTTACCAATCAAAAACAAATCAGTTAACTTATCTTGGGCATACTTAGAAACCTTTTTAATTACCAATAAATCGTCTTCAGTATAATTTAAATTTTTATAAAGTAAGTCATCGATTAAAATCTCATCATCAATGTCCTTTGGTACTAATTTTAAAGTAAGATACTGTGACTTATCTTTTATCATACTTATATTTGCAAGATGTATCGCTAACTCTTGAAACGATGGGTAAAGTTTAAAGTCATTGAAGTCTTTATTAACTTTGTCAATATAATCTAATAAAACATACTGTTTATGTTCTAAATCTATAGGTTCTTGTAAAATCCAATTTGTATCTAATATCATAATCTATTTAACCTTCCATGCTTCCAAATATCATAATTTGGACCAATCTTATACCTAAAGTAAGGTAAAGTTTTGGCTCTGTAAAGACTAACGAGTCCAGCGTCTTTCATTGAACTGAACATAGTTGATAGATATCCAGAGAAGTTGACATCTTCGGGGTCTTTTGAAAGTACATTAAGTAGAAAATCTTTCTTAGTGGCTGGTTCATTTTTAGATTCTTGACCTCTAATATACTCTAAAAACTTGATATAGGCATTATCAGTATTAATATTTGCGAATTGATATGTCGAGTTTATATTATTTGCCTGCCAATAAGTAATATCACTAATACCTTCTTCGGTTAACTTATTTACATTTCGGTTAATAAAATAATCCATAATACGATTAATAACAACCATAAAATCATTTTCCCCTAAAAGACCTCTAACGTTATCGAGATTAAGATTACCGTAAATTATTTTATCATTTTCTAATAATACTTCAATTTTTTCAGTATCAACTAATATTACCTCAGTTTGGGAGTTAGAATTTACCTTAAAGGTTAAATGTTCTCTATAAATTCCATCTATAAATAGAACGACCTTAAGACCATTATACTTAGCAACAATAAAAGTACTGTTTAAACTTTTATATATTAGTGGTTTTCCATTGATGACTCTTTTATTTCTCTTTAATAATTTCCACTTATCACCTAGCTCAGCGATGCGATAAAAACTTTCTGTAAATTTTTCAGTTAATCCAATTTGTACATATGTATGATTCTTACTAACATCTTCCTCAATAGATTTAAATGCTGGTTTATCTTTAATAAATCCTAATAGATTTGAATTTACCTTATCTTTTGCATCATATAGTGTGAAAACATCTTCTCTACTTTCATAGTGGATAGCTATTTTGTAAAAATCATTATCGATATCTAAATTTTTAAATATATAATAATATAAAGGACCTCTACTATTATAATTATTAAACCTATTGTCTGATTCTTTTGCGGAGGTACACCATCTAGTCCCTGTACCGTAATAACAAGATGACTCAGCGGTTAATGGTTTAACAACCAACACTTCATTATCTTCATATATCTTCTCAGTGCCTGACTTAACATTTAACTTTTTTTCTCCTTTAGTTTCTCCATAAACTTCAATAGTATCTATTAGGTCTTGAATATTTTTATATTCATTAATATCTTTTTTACTTAAGTTTTTTCTTATTCTATCAAACTTTTCAAGGTATGTTACCATCGATTCAAAATCAATAATTAAATTACCCATTTGGTCAAAGTCTCTTTTTAGTACCCAATTTACATATTTATAATTGGTTTTAATATTAAAGTCATCATCTAAAAACTCTTCAACAGTATTTTGAAGCTCAGGATTTTCATTGAACCTACTAAGTAACTCCTCTCTTCGTCCTTCTGTTAATATTCTACGTCTCATTATTATTCTATTTTAAATACGTGATACCACACACCCTTTATATCTACTTCGTTATCATTACCATCATAACTACTAAGAGAGTTACCCACACCATCAGAGTCAATTGCAGATTCAAATAAAGAATCCGTATCGATATAGTCATCTAAACTTAAACCAAATTCTAGCATAGATGGAATCATATCATACATAGCGTCATCAACTCTACTATTAACGATATCTTCAACTTGTTCATCTGTTGGTTCACCCTCAGGGTCATTTTGGAAATCAGTTATTTCATCATCAATTTCATTCCGTCTATCATTAGCTAACTCTACTTCATCTTCATTATAAATGTCTTCCTCGTTTTTAATTATCTCATCTAAATCCTCAGCCTCTTCTTTTAATTTTGCAATTTCAGATTCTTGGTCATGTGAAAGTGGTAAGTCATCTTGGTCAAAATATGACTCATAATTAGTACTCACATCGTCATTATACATATCATAAAACCATTCTCTAACTTCGCTTTCATCAATATGACTTTGAATAAAGTCTTGATTCCAACCTTCTGAGCCCATCTCATCCCATAAATTTTGTTGATACTCTTTAGCTGCATCATAAACTTCATCCCAAGTACCAACCGCCCATACGCTACCTTCATCATCAGCACCGGACCATGCAAAAGTAGCTAAGTTGTAATGTGAATACGATTCGGGTATTAAATTATAAATAGACTCACCTTCTTCTTCATCAACGTCAATACTATATTCGTCTTTTATTACATCAAAAATTGCATTAGCATAGATACCTTCTTGGTCAGATTCGTTTTCTAAATTCCACGAATCATTTTCTTTTCTTGTTTCGGCAGCCATCTTCAATCGAGCTACCCTAATTCTTTCCGCTTGTTTTCTGAGTCTCTCCCTTTCCTTCATCGCAGCTTCTTTATCTTTAAAAATACCAATCTCTCTTTGGAAGTTACTATTAATATAATTATTAATCTCTATTTGTATATTATCGTACTCAGGCGTACCTAATATCCATCCTGTTTTAAACAAATCGTCAGGTGCATCATAAAATGTTTTATCACCATCATATTTCTGTAATAATGCCACTTTATAAAACTTATTATCGCTTTTAGCTTTTTTATCTAAAATATAAAATAGTTTACCATCAATATTATAATTATCAAAATGTGATGAACCATTCATTGATGATGTACACCATTTAGTACCTGCACCATAATAACAACTTGCCTTATGTGTTTGTGGGGTAACGACTGTAAACCTATCATCTTCATATACCACATCTGCTCCGTCTACTGATTTAATATCACGTCTAACTTTGTTTTCATGATTTTTAATCGTAGATATAATATCATCTAAACTTTTAAATTGATTAATATCCCTCGTTTCTAAAGCTTGTTGGTACTTAATAAATTTCTCAACCACTTTTTCGGCTTTACTCAAACTCGATTCAAAGTTCTCATTAGGTATTACATTACCTAAAAATGATAGAAACTTTTGGTTAGGTGCTAATTGTCTAGAAAGACTAAAAACTTTCTTAAGTTGTTCATCAGAAAACTTATCTCTGAACATATTTAAAAAATCATCTTTTCTACTTTCGGATAAAACTTGACTAAGACTCATAATATTGTACTTTTATGATAAATATAATTAAAAACGGAATTCTACATTAAAATAGGTCTCCTAATATTTATTATTATAAACTTTAAAACAAAATTATCAACTATGGGATGTGGATGTAAAAAAAAATCGAACGAACAAAGCACACAAACAGTAAAAAGTACCACGACTCAAACCGTTAAAGAGGCAATTAAAAAAACGGTTGAGAAGTATTACGACAGTAATAATAAGAAGTAATTGTACTGTGTAATATTAATAATATAATTAGGTGTGGTAACTCTCACCTTTTTTTATATTTATAATAAACGGATATGTAATGAAAGAAAAAATTCTTCAAATAATAAAAACGGGGGACATTGAAGCATTTGTCGAACGATATTTTAATGGCGATATGTATCTATTCATGGATTTTATTAGCGATTTAAATCTATTGACGAATGAAACTGTTTCCGATTTTTTAATGGATGACTATCCTATGACTTATCTTAGACGTAAATATATGTTAGACCGTACTTTAACCATAGATGAAATAGTTAGTACCTATTCTGATATTCTAAAGAAAGGTGATAAATATTATTTAAGATTAAACGATATGGCCTCACTTAAAATGTTTTTTAAACGTGATGACGGTGGTCGTGGTTATAGTTCATCTGAAATGATTGAAAAAATATTTGGTGAAGACCATTACGAAATGTATGATGATACCGTTAGTGACCTATACACAGATGTAATTGAAGAGTTAACCGATGAAAATCTAATGTCATTATCTAAGTTAATAGTTAAGGATTTATCATCTGAACGTATAGACCCCGTAACTGAATTACTTGAGGATATTGCAACGGACCAAGGACATCCTGACTATGTAATATTAGATAACCCTCTTTTATTAATGGATATATTAAAAGAAGATGAAGAGAGTACCATGGCAATATTGGGGGAAACTAATGAACTTACAAGTAATTTATATAGCTTACATCATAATGCATATAATGTTAGTTATACCGATGAGAAATATAATGAAGCTACTATCGAAATTAAACACTTATTAGAAATAGATAATATCGGTGATTGGATAAGTAAACAAATTAAAAATAGTGAGGGAGTAAGAACAATTGAGTACTATCACATAGACGTTACTAAGTTTATTCCCTACTTATTCTCATCAATATTTAATGACAAAGACCAAGTCGATGACTATCGTAATGTTTTTGAACATTGGGGAGATTTTGAAGACTTAACCAAAGAAATGATTTATGAGGAAGTTATTGATTCAGCAACTATGAATCTATATGGTAATGACTATCCAGATAGTGATTTAGTAGTAAAATACATTAATGAAATGTTTGATGATTATATTTAAAACTACTTTTTAAACTTACTTTCTAGTTCCAACAATTCCCTATCTTTTTCATCTAATATAGTTCCTTGTTCTTTTATTGCTTCAAATAGTACAGATATCATTTCCTGATACCTTACAGCATAACCTCGTATTCCATCTCCAATTAATAATTCAGGTAATACTTCTTTAATTTCTTGAGCAATAACCCCAATATCTTTTCTACCACCCTCAGAAATTATAGTACCACCAATACCTTCAGTTCTCCATATGAACTCGACACCCCTTAAGTTTAATACTTTTTGTAAAGGACTTTCAATAAGAGTTATATTAGTTTTTAATCTAATATCTGATGGTCCACCAGTATCTCCATCAGGTCCTTTATATCCTTTAGGTCCTTTTGGACCTTTAAGAGCTGTAGGCCCTTTCTGTCCCTTATTATCCTCCCCTTTTAGACCTTTAGGACCTTTAGGACCTAATGGACCCGCTGGACCTTGGACTCCTATACCACCTTTTGGGCCATCAATACCTTTTAGTCCTTTAAATCCTGTTGGACCTTTTAGTCCTTTAGAACCCACTATTCCTTTTGGTCCAGCAGGGCCTGTTGTCCCTTTAATCCCTTTAAACCCTTTATCTCCTTCTGGTCCTTTACCTCCTTGAGGACCTTTATCTCCTTTGTCCGTTGATGTTGGTCCTTGTGTTCCTTTGTCTGCAGCTGGACCTAAAGAGCCAGAGATTCCATCCTCTCCAGTATCACCAACAATACCTTTAATATCATTATCTAAACCTTTTAAACCTTTTTCTCCATCAGGACCTGTTAGTCCTGTATCCGCTGCGGGACCTGTTGGTCCTAAAGGTCCTAAAGCTGCTCCTTGTTCACCTTTTGGCCCTTGTGGACCATCACCACCCGTTAAACCTTTTGGTCCTTTATCCGTAGATGTAAGGCCTTTTGGCCCTTTTGGTCCTTCAATACCTTTTGATGCTATTGACCCATCAGAACCTGTTGGTCCTGTATCTGCTTGAATACCTTTCTCTCCAACTGGCCCTATATCATCACCGGTTGGTCCTGTAGCACCTACTACACCTCGTTTGCTCAAGCATATTTTGTAATCAGTACCGGCACTTAAAGTAAAACTACCACTACTTAAGTATGTCATATTCCACCTCACCAGGCTTGGAATACCACCACCAACAGAAGATGTTAATTCATAAAATGCAGTAGTAGTGGAGGTGGATTCTTTTATAGATATCACATCTCCTACGCCCATAAAGTTTGGCCATGTAGTAGAATACGGGTCAATGGCAATATAAGCAGCCGAAGCTGAAGAAGTAGTAGGAGTGGAACCATTCGTTCCAAGCCAGAATTTACCGGAAGCTAGGGTAGGTGTGGATGTTGAGAATTCAAAATCATAACATGTTGGGTCAAGGCCCGTAGAACCTATTTGACCTATTTGACCTTTAATTCCTTTTGCACCTTTTGGTCCTTTATCTATAGATGTCGGTCCTGTTTGTCCTTTTGGTCCTTCAATACCTTTTGATGCTATTGACCCATCAGAACCTGTTGGTCCTGTATCTGCTTGAATACCTTTCTCTCCAACTGGCCCTATATCATCACCGGTTGGTCCTGTTGGTCCTTGTGGGCCTTCACCACCTTTTGATGTTTTTAGTCCTTGTAGGCCTTTTATTCCATCAATACCTTTTATACCTTTTATCCCTTTATCACCCTCAGTACCTTTATCGGTAGATTTCGGTCCTTTATCACCATCTACAATATTTGTAGTACCTTTAGGTCCTGTGGGTCCTGTTGGTCCATCAACACCTTTTATTCCTTTATAACCTTTAAGTCCTTTTATACCTTTATCTACTGATTTTGGACCTTTAAGTCCTTTAAATCCTTTAATACCTTTTGGACCTGTTGGACCTGTTGGACCTTGTGGACCTTTCGGTCCTATGGGTCCTTCAATACCTTTTATCCCTTTATCTATTGATGTTGGTCCTGTCGTCCCTTTAAAACCTTTAATCCCTTTATCTGTAGATGTCGGTCCTGTTGGTCCTGTTGGCCCTGTTTGTCCTTTATCTTCACCACCCTTTGGTCCTTGTGAACCATCGATACCTTTTGAACCTTTAAGTCCTTTAAATCCTTTAAGTCCTTTATCTGTAGATGTCGTTCCTTTTTCACCTTTTGGTCCTATAGGACCGGCATCTCCATCATCACGTTTAGGCCCTTTTAACCCTTTTGGACCTTCATCCCCTTCTATTCCTTTAAAACCTGTATTACCTTTTTCACCTTTTTCAGATATAATACCCTTTTCCCCTTTCGGCCCTTCTATACCTTTACCACCTTTTATACCTATTGACCCTGTTGGTCCTTCATTACCTTTTATACCTTCACCACCTTTTATACCTTCAGTACCTTTTATACCATCCGTACCTTTTATACCATCCGTACCTTTTGGGCCTTTTATACCATGAGGTATACCAACCCAATAACCGTTAGAATCAACAACCATAGTAGTACCAACATAAAGTTCACTGTTTATAATATTAACCTCACCAGGTAATACTAAAGGAGTGCTACTATCTAAAATCCTAAATAAATCACTAGAAGATTTAAATATTAACTCACCTAAACTATTAATTTCAATGGTATAGGGAGTACCTGAACCACTAAAACTAATATGTGGATTATTATTAAGTACACTACCTGAAGGATATACAGTTATATTAGTCATTAATCAATCTGTGTTTTTAACCAATTTATTTCATTTTCTATGTCATCAATAAATACTTGGTGGGTTTTAATCGCTTCAATAATAAGAGCATTTAATTTATAATATTTTATAGCTAAATAACCATCATCTCTCTTATAAACAACCTCAGGAAATAATTTAGAGATATCTTGTGCTATTATACCAATAGTATGTAATTTTTTTCTTTCACGTAAAAAATCATATCCCGAATATTTTTCATTCCAATCATATTCAGTAACATTTATTTTTAATAAAGAGTCTAAAGCATTTGAGATAGTTCTAATTCCTGACTTCATTCTCTCATCAGATGCTCGACATGTCCCACAACTTGCCAACAAACAATTAGGTTTCCCCTTGGGACCTTGTAAAATCCATGATAATACAGTAGTTGAACTATGGTCTGAATCCCATATAGCATATACATTACCGCTGTTGTCTGTACAGGTACTACCTGGATTATAAGCACATTTTGTACATGCAGCGCTATTATAAAGAAAATCACCAGCACCTAATGTACTTGATTGTTGAGAGTAAAATGTATGGGTCGCAGTTTCACTACATGGTGAATCCGAACCACTACAAGTTCTACAGTCAGCAAAACTATTTTGTACGGTAGATATTGAATGTGAGTAACATGACGACCCTGTAGGCCCTTTTAATCCTTTTAATCCTTTTGGTCCATAAGGACCTTTTATTCCTTTTGCACCAACTTCACCTTTTACACCTTTTAGTATCGCAATAGCTCCTTGTTGACCTATTGGACCTATCGCACCTTTTGGACCCTTTGCACCTTTTGGACTAACATCACCTTTTGGACCTTGTGGACCTTGTGGACCTGTTGGACCTAATATACCTTTTGGACCTATATTACCTTTAATACCTTTAGGTCCTGGAGTCCCTTTAATACCTTTTGGACCTGTTGGACCTGTTGGACCTTTATCTTCACCTTTTAGACCTTTTATACCTTTTATACCTTTAAATCCTTTTGGACCTTTTGGACCTTTTGAACCTGTTAGACCATCAGTACCTTTTAGACCTTTAGAACCTTTTGGACCTGTAGAACCTAAGCTAAGCCCATCAGAGCCTGTATTACCTTTTTGGCCTAATACACCTTTTGGACCTTTTTGTCCTTTAGGTCCTTTACTTAAATTACCACTACCTGTTGAACCTTTTGGACCATCAACCGATGAATCATCTCCTATTTCTCCTTTTAATCCTTTTAATCCCTTATATCCTGTTGGTCCATCAGGACCTTTCTCAGCAACCGGTCCTTCTGGACCAACAGAACCTTTTAATCCTTTACCACCTGTAGTAGGACCTACCTCGCCTTTATATCCTTTTGCTCCTTTATATCCTTTTGGCCCCTTATCTCCATCCTCAGCTGCCGGTCCTTCTGGACCATCAGAACCTTTTGGACCTTTATCTGTAGATTGTAAACCTTGTGTACCTTTTCCACCTTTCTCTCCCTTATATCCTTTTGGTCCATCAGGACCTTTCTCAGCAACCGGTCCTTCTGGACCAACAGAACCTTTTAATCCTTTACCACCTGTAGTAGGACCTATCTCGCCTTTATATCCTTTCTCTCCCTTATATCCTTTTGGCCCATCATCTCCATCCGCAGCTGCCGGTCCTGTATCACCTTTCGGACCTTGTGGTCCTTTATCTGTAGATTGTAAACCTTGTGTACCTTTTGTACCCTTATATCCCTTATACCCTTTTAGACCTTTACTACCCTTTTCTCCATCCTCGGCACGTAATCCTTTTAAACCTTTTAGTCCTTTAGGGCCTTGAACGAGT
>Ga0209709_10002227_pt1 | contig 17181 bp, 21 predicted proteins | sample ArcticOcean_MG_C_2_FD_187435 | JGI IMG/M metagenome (GOLD analysis project Ga0209709, IMG submission 187435) | Marine microbial communities from western Arctic Ocean - ArcticOcean_MG_CB4_136 (SPAdes) (version 2) | ecosystem: Environmental > Aquatic > Marine > Oceanic | place: Arctic Ocean... | reverse complement strand
TGATCAAGGCTTGGTCTATATCGTCTTGTGTTAGACCATAAAGATTTATAGTCAGTTCATCAGAATCCTTAGAACAGTTTATTAAAAAAAGAAGTAGAAGAGGGACAATAATTCCTTTCATTTTATGCATGATTAATGATCACCAAATATAACAAATCCTGAATTAACAATAATTTATCATTAGTAAGAACCGGGATATCTTATTACGGATCATTTAATAACCTTTAATTTACTTCAAAGTCACCTATAAAAGAAATAAGGTTTTTATAATTATTATATTCATGCTATGAAAAAACTAATTCTATTATTATTTATTCCACTTCTTTCTTTTGGACAATATAACAACCAAAGATTAGAATTATTAAAAACGCTTTTTATGGAAGTGAGCATGAAAGAAAATAAAGCTCTTTCTGAAATGTTGAAATCTAAAAGAATTAAACCAAATGAATATAAAGTTAGACTCGAAAAACTTAAGATTCAATTTTCTAAAACAAAATTTAGATTAAACAAAATTGAACCAAATATGTCAAATCTAAACAAAATTTTATTAGACCCAGAAATAAGATTTAAAAACAATAAATTTCAATTCAAGACAAAAAATAAGTGGTATTCAGATGTTGAATTGATCTCATTTTTGATTAAAAATAAAGAAGCCAATTATTTAAATAAAAAGGACTCAAAGCAAATTACTGGTGATTTATATAACTCCAATTTCAAGTATTATTTTAAAAATAAAAATTATCTGATATTTGAAAAACCAATTTCAACATCAAGAGTTATTCATAGAATTCAAGGGGGGTATTCTTTTCGAATTTTAGACAGAAGTAATTCAGATTATTTTTTCATTCAAACTGAAAAAAGAGAATTAGGGTATATTTTAAAAAACAAACTACCTGAAATAAATTAAATCTTACTCTCTTCAAACAAACAAACCAAAAGTATATTCTATCAAGCTAGTTATAGAATTCATTATGTTTTAGTATTATTTAATAACACAAATATTTTATGTAGATTAGCTTGAAACCAAAAGTATATCATCTTCAGCAAGTTCATGAAAAATACTATTTTAAAATTCTTTAGGTGATTATGTTTATTTGTAAATATTGATTTAAGGGGTTGTAACTTTACAACTAATCATTAATAATAAACAACATGGATAGCGAAACCTTTCATAAAATGGAGAAGTTTAAAAATCAGATAGATTTAAAAGTCAAAAGTGGAAAATATTCTCATTATGTTTTAGAACAGTTTGATACTATAGGAGAATTATTTGGATTAAGCGAAAATTTATTGATAGAAGATTCTAATGAAGAGCATTATGATGAATTGAGTATATATTTAATTAATAGCTTAGTCAAAGAAGTTTATAAAAAGTAGAAAAACTCACAGAATGCAGATCTTATCGATTTTCATTATATTTAGATATTAACCAATAAAAAAATTAAGATGAAAAAGCTTCTTATATCCTTTGTTCTTGGGTTCATTACTTTTAGCATACTTGGTGGAATATTTGCATATTTAGTGTTCCTACCTGAATTTGCTATTTGGTATGAACTTCACCCTGACACCGTGAGAGGAACACCTGAATTAATTTCAGGAACTACTTTAGCGGTCATTCAATTAATTGCATTAGTTATTCTAATGGATAAACTTAAAATAGACACATTAAAAGGCGGTACAATTTTCGGGATTATTTTTTCTGCTGTTTTATGGCTAATCATTGACCTTCAAATGATATCTATGACTAATATTTTCTCTTATGATTATTTGTTAAAAGACACACTCCTTTCAGGAGTTCTTGGAGCATTTGGTGGACTAGTAATAGCTTGGTCTCAAAAAAAATATTCATAAAACGTATGTCATACTTATATAGTCTTTAGTAAGTTTTGAAATCTCTTATCTTTAATAAAACAAACTTTTTTTCGAATGAGTAGAAAAGTAAAACTATTTAGAAATTCATTTAGCCTATTGAAAGGACTTGTAAAAGTTCTTCGTTTTTCATCTTCAAAAACAAGGAGAGAAACTATGAAAGAAAGAAGAAGTAATAACATGAAAAAGCTAATCCTAATTTTTGTTTTTTGTTATCCATTTACGGGAATGAGTCAAAAGGCTTGTAATGTTTATGGGAAAATAAAGTTTGTGGATTATGGAGAAGATTATAAAGTCAAATTTGTAAAATATGGGGAAGATTTGAGTATTAAATACGTTAACTATGGTGAGAAAAAAGGTGGTACTTGGAAAGTGGTTGATTACGGGGAGGACTATAAGCTAAAGATTGTTAAGTATGGTGAAGATTTCACAGCTAAAGAAGTTGATTACGGAGAAGGGTGTAACTAAACCATAGGTATATCCTATTTATTAAGTTTTAGAATTTGTGGTTCTTTAACAATATTTATATGTTTGAGTATTATTAATCATAAACCAATTTAAAATGAAAAAAACACTTTTATTATTACTATTAATTTCTACTATGTCATTTGGACAGACTAGATATTGGACTTCCTATAACGTTACTATAGAGCCTCAAAATGTTAAAGCGGTATACAATCTTTTCGATGATTATTTTAAATCGAACCCCACTTCAGAGGATGTTAATGCTTATTTGTATGAAAATCATTTTAGAGATAATGATAATAATTATACTCATTCATTTATTTGGGCGGGGAGCCTTGAAGGAATGGGAGCACAATATGCACCAAAAGAAAATAATTCTTGGGAATTGCTTATAACAAAAGCAAGCCAATTAATTAAAGAAACTCATAGTGCTACTATGGGAAACACCGTTGTAAATGTTGGTGAAAATAAGCCAATTCAAAGATATTTTTATTTAGATGTTGAAGACCCTGAAAAATATTTAGTGGCTTTTAAAAAATCTCTTAAATACAGGTCTAAAGATCGTCAAACATTATTAGGAGGTTTTTCTGCTGGTCTATCTCCAGATGGAGAAACTCATTGGGTTATTGTCGGATTTGATGACATGAAATCTGCAATGGATTCAGGTGCTTACAGAAGAAGCAATCCAGAAGCACAAAAGTCTTGGGAGGAATACCGAAAGAATAGAGGTAACACCCGCTTAGTAAGATCAGGACTACGTCTCTTAATGGGAAGCTGGTAAGTAAAAGTTAATTTTACGACTTTTCAACCCTCCCAAGCGGAGGGTTTTTCTTTTAAACTACAGGTATATTATTTTCAGTAAAATTTGAGTTTTATATATTTGATTTAATGCTTTTTATGAGAAAAATAATTGGCTTAATTATCTATGTTATTGTTCAAATACTTTTTATCCCATTTAGAATAATTGGAGCAGTAATTATATATTACAAACAAACATGTGTAATCAAGAAGTTAGGGGTCTCTTCAACGGTAATTGAGATAATCAATGGATAAATTTGGTTTAAGAAAAGACCAAGCAACAGTTAAATTATTTGATGCTTTACTCAGCACATCCGGATTTGGAATTTGGCTTACTCTTTTTCCGCTATATGTTTTAAAAAAAACAGCAGGTGAAAACCTTATATACTCAAAAATAAAAAAAGAAGGGAATGAGTCTTTAGCAAATCTAGTCACTTCAAGAACGGTTTATTTTGATGAATTATTAAACAAGTCTTTTAAAACAACGTCTCAATTAGTAGTAATGGGTTCAAGATTTGACACAAGGTGTTATGGTTCCATTGCTGAAAACGATATTGCTCTTTTTGAGTAAGATAAAAAAGAAACTCAAGAGCTTAAAAGAAAATATTTAAATCAAGCAAAAATAGACACATCTAAAGTTCATTTTACCAATGAAAACTGGAGTGAACAATTATATAAAGCAGGCTATGATAAAACTAGAAAAACAACTTTTTTGTGGGAAGGAGTTACTCTTTACCTTTCGAAAAAAGAGACACAAAAAAACCTAAAACAAATCAAAAAAAATGCTGCTGCTAGTAGTATAATTATCGCAGATTTTTATGTTAATCAATTTGTTAATGGAGATGTTATTTCTAGTAAGAAAAAGTTAAAAAATACTAGAAAAAACGAATGAAGAACTTGGTTTTGGGATTGCTTTTGAGGGCAATGACTCAAAAGATCTTAAAGCCTTATTTAATATTGAAGAAATTACACCTGGGAAAATTTTCTATATAGGATACAAAACAAAAACAAGTACTTAGATGGCAGTAGTTAAATTAAAAATATAACAACAGTAGAAATTATAAAATCTGAAGGTTGTCCTTTTTATTAAAATCATTTTAGGTATTGCCAAAAAAAATAGTTTTAGAAATGAAAAATGTAAATGGCACTAATTGAATTTAGCAACGTTTTCTATTAACTCTTTTGCTTAATCTTAATTATAGTAGAAGAAAACCAAATTAAAAAAGTATTTACTAATTAAATTCCCTGAAAAGCAAGCAATTAACGCGCTCTATTTTTCACATCTTTATTTGGTACTCTACCTTGATTTCCTATTCCGTCAAAATCACTTGAATCATATGAATTCATATTTTCTTTACGCTGAATTTTATGTTGTTTTCTGACGATTGTCAGGAGAAAATAAACGTAAACAACAAATATTATTACTCCTATGATAAACATAATTTGGTTTTTCATTGCCCGGAATTTTTATCATCACTTCTTCTTTGTCTTATAACAAATGCAAAAGCAAGAATAGTTACTGGCCATAGACCTACATATACGCCTTCAAGCTGATTGCCTGAAAACCACAAATAAATTGAATATAAAAAACTTAAAAAAGCAAGTATTACAGGGTAGTATTTTTCTACAAAAATCATTTTTATTGAAAGTTAATAAAATTAATTATAATAAATGTTTTTAACCACGGGGATATTATCCTGAATAGGTTTTAGGATTTGTTATATTTGAATGTTATTAATTTATTTTAATGAATTCTCCTTTTATTGCAGTTTTAATTTCAGATATAATTTTTATGGCAATTGCTTTAGGCTTAAATAAAGAAAATGCTAAATATCTTTTGAGCGGTTATAACACTATGTCAAAAAAGGAAAGAGAAAATTTTGATATTGCAAACTATCTAATACTTTTTAAAAAGTTTTTTTTAATACTCGCAGCATCTTCAACTATTGTATTTACTATTTTAATTAATTTACTGAATGCAAAAATTGCAGTGATATCTTATTCTTCATATTTAATTATTATGCTAATTTGGTTTGTGTTTAAGGGAAATAAGTTTAAAATAAAATAGTTATAATTTTCATTTAAGCCACAGGTCTAACATCTTTAATGATTATATCTTATTCAATAAGATTACTTTCTTGAGTTTAGTTTTGTAAGTAATCTCAATATTTCAAGATACAACCAAATAAGGGTAACTAATAAACCGAAAGCTCCATACCATTCCATATATTTTGGAGCACCTTTTTCAGCACCCTCCTCTATAAAATCAAAATCTAAAACTAAATTTAGAGCAGCTATTACTACTACAACAATACTAAATCCAATACTAAATGGAGATGCATTATTTATGCTCATAACACCAAGACCTGAACCAAAAAAGCCCATTATAAAGTTTACCATGTATATTATAGCAATACCTCCTGTTGCAGCAAATATTCCAAGTTTAAAATTTTCAGTAGCTTTTATATAGCCAGACCGATAAACAATTAATAATGAAACTAATATCCCAACCGTTAAAAGGATAGCATTTGTTACAATGCCATCATATAAAGAGTTGTACATATAAGATATCCCTCCCAACATAGCACCCTCCAGTATTGCATAAATAGGGACAGTAACTGGAGCCCATTCTTTTTTAAAAAAAGTAATAATAGCAAAAACAAAACCCCCTATTCCACATCCAATTAGCAAGACGGGATTGATTGTATTAAAAGTTAAATAGCCTGCACCTATAAGCAGGAAAAGACTTATTGCTGTTTTATTTACAGTCCCCTCAATAGTCATTTTATTATCACCAGAAATGGTGTTATTGAAAGTTTTTTTTGAAAGAACAGGATTACCTGACCTTATGGATAGATGGCTATTCATAATAAGTTTTTAATAGTAAAATTTGAATAGCAAAGATATTAGGTTCAAACAAATTAGACTCTAATTGGTGCATTAAGATTTAAACGGGATTTCTTAAATCAAAGTCATATCATCTTTAGTGAATTTCGGGATTTATTATATTTGAATATTATTAATCATAAATTAATTTAAAAATGAAAAAATTATTATTTGTATTTACTTTTATTATTGGACTTCATTCTTATGGACAGTCAACAGTAATTTTGGCAATGGTTCTTGAAGAAGGAAAAGAAGACGCTTATTTAAAAATGGAAGCGAATTGGCAAAAAGTAAATGAAGCTGCGGTTGCTCGAGGACTCATTACACAATGGTCAGTATGGAAAAGAACGCCTAGAGAAGGAGATGAAGGTTGGGCTGAGTACTTCGTAATGATAAGAAGTAATGCTGAACAAGAAAAGATGGCAATGTCAGTATCTGATTGGGAAAAACTATCTTATAAAGTTTTCAAAGGAAAAAGTAAAAAATCAACAGATAAGAGACTTTCAAGCAAAGGAATTGTTAAAGAAATGAGAAGTAGAACCTATAAACTTGTAACCACTACGGGCTGGAGAGGACTTGAATGGGAATTGGGAGACAAAGCCTATTTTCATTATATGACTAAAAAAAATGATGACTTTATTGCTTATGAAACTGCAGTATGGAAACCAATAGCTCAACAAAGAATTCTTGATGGATATCTAAAATATTGGGGAATTAGTGAACTAGTTTATTCGAATGATATCACAAAAGAATTGAAATCAACCTCAACTCATATAGCATTTAATTTTCCTACTAAAAAGAAAAATCAAGAAGTCTTTAAATCACCTGAAGACTTTCTTAGTAAAAAAGCTGAAGAAGCACTTTTGAGTTCAAGAGATATGTTACCGGCTGAAGAATTAACTTTAATTTATTCAACATTCTAAATAAACACTTTTTTAAGTAACCCTTACGTCACTAATTAACTTAAGTGGCGTTTTTTTAAACCACAGACATATCAGCTATAGTAAGTTTTGGGATTTGTGATTCCAATGAAATTCTATATGGTTGAGTATTATTAATCATAAATTAAAATAAAAAATATTTTTACAGTTTTAGGGTTGTTCCTTGTAAGCTTTTTAATGGCACAGTTTATCGCTAGCATTGCTTATTATAAAGTTCCAAGACAAGAAGCAGCTCAATTTATTCGCTTGTATCAAAAGTTTACTGACCTTTCATCCTCTGAAGATTCCTTATTACGTGGAGGAGGGGTTTTTGCTCATGTCCATGCTTATAATTACACCTATGTTTCCTACGATTTTTATGATAGTGTTTCAGATCTTGAAAAAGATGGGCCAACTGCCTCGGCAGCACTTAAGAAAAATATCGATGCATTAAAACTTTCCAAAAAAGATAAAGAAGCATTGACTAAGTAATACCGAAAGTACAGTAGGATGATTTATTATAATCATCATGACCAAATAAGGATGGCAAATCCTGAGATGGGTTGGAATGTTCAATCAGCTGATTGGACTAAGAAAAAAATCACAGCACTTTCTAAATTTAAAATTAAAGAAGGGATGCAAGATCAGTTTTTTGATGGTTGGAAAAAAGGTGAATTTAAAAACAAAAAAGAAAGTGGCTTTGTAGAAGCCATTACAGGATCTTGGCATTTGTATGGGGAAGGTGATTATATTCATGTTTACACCTTTTTCGACAGCTGGGATAACTTTGCTTCTTTCGAAAAAGCATGCAGCTATGATGTGACCAAGGATATGGGTGAAAACGAGAAGAAATTTTGGTCTACTGTCGAAACACATGAAGATGAAATATTAATGTTCATAGGAGGAATAGACCAAACAACAGGAAAGTTTTACTTCGCGAAGTAAAAATATAGTTAAACGAGACGTATTTTAAAGGACTATCTGAAGACCCCTTTTAATCGAGGGGTTTTTTTGTAACTTTGGGGCATGAAAAAGTGGAGTACGCCAGGTCAGATTATTTTTCAAGGCTTTCTTATTATTGTTGTATTAGTTGCATACAACCTTTATACGGGTAGACTTTCATTCTAATATTGTGAGAACAAAAATAATTCCTAATGGAAGTTTTCTTTTAAACCACAGGGACATCACCTTCAGTAAGGTTCTGGCATACAATATACTTTTCCAAGAATCAAACAAGCTACTAATTAAGTAAGTTAAGACTTGCCTTTGTGATAGTTTGAGTTGTATATTTAACTTTCTTAAAATCAACACAATGAAAAAAATATTTTTATTATGTCTTCCATTTTTAACAGTTATTCTGTTTTCCTGTCAAGGCACGGACAATGATCCAAAACCTAATCTTAAATACCAAAAGAATTTATCAACAGCAAAAAAGTTTTTTGAACTTTTTTTAACTGAAGACCTTGATGCTCAAATACCTTTAATATGTCCTGGAGTAACACATTATCCTCCATTTTATGGTTCTGAGCCTGGAAATTATGATGCTTTTGTAGCAGCAGGAAAAGGATGGATGGACAATTTTGATGAAATAACATACAATGCGGAAGTTTGGTTAGCAGGTACTGATTCATTAGGTGTTTTTGATGGAAGCGTAAGAACATATGGCTCCTGGAGTGCTAAAAACTCAAATACAGGAAATATGATACAAAATAGAGCGTATCATTCTTTTGAATTTAATGATGCAGGGCAAATCCACGAATTAAGAGACTATTTTGATGCTAGTGGAGCAATGAATGCAGCGTTGGTTTCAGAAGAATAATTTACTAAATAGAGTTTTAAATAATTACTATTTATTAAACCAATAACGTCACTAGTTAGTTTTAGTGACGTTTTATTTTAAACCAAGTACTATTATCTTCAGTAAGTTCTAAGGTTTGTTATATTTGAGTACTATTAATCCTAAATTAATTAAAATGAAAAAATATTTAATTATTGCATTAGCAATGACAACACTTATTTCTTGTAATTCAAATGCCGATATGTCATTATTTAAAGAGAATAAAGAAATAGCTAAAAAATATCTCGCTTCTTATGAATCGCCAACAGACTATGAAAATTTTGTTTCTATGACCGATGAAAAAATTGAGCATCAATCCCCAATGTATGGATCTGGAATGGTCGGATACAAAAAAGTTTTGGATCAAGGGAATTTCTATATGTCAAATTTTTCGGATGTTTCTTTTAATGACGCGAGATGGCTTCCGGGTGTTGATGAAGAAACCCTTAAGGCAGATGGTAGCGTTAGAGTTTATGGTACTTGGAAGGGAGTTAGTAATGCTTCTGGTAAAAGTTTTTCTATTGACAGTTATCACTATTTTGTGATTAAAGAAGGTAAAATTGTTCAATCTGGAGATTTTATGGATGCTACGGGAATGGTTATGGCTGTAGAACCAGATTCTCAAGAAGAAATTGAATAATTTCACTTTTTAAAGAAGTAGATATATTATAATTATCAACGTCACTAATTAACTTTGGTGGCGTTTTCTTTTAAACCACAGGCATATCATCTTCATTAAGTTCTGGGATTTATTGTTTTTTTACCTTTATAAGGCATCAAGAACGCATAATCCGTAGCAACCGATCTTCTCGAGACACGGTGGTTTAGAATACGAGACGCTCGTCTAAAACAATCGAGAAATCATACTCATCTTGGTCATAAATGACGTTTAATTAAAAAAACTCTTCTTCGATTTTTTTAAAATCAAGACTACTTATATCTATTTTTTGTCCTTTTTTTGGATTAATTTTTATGACCAGGTTTAAATAGTCTACCTTATAAAATATAATTATGGATTGGAAAAAATCCTTAGTCACTTCTTTCAATTTGATGTAACATAAAAATTTCTTAAAAGAGTATTTTTTGGCTATTAAAAAAATTTTATCCTTTTTGTTTTGAACAATATTTTACGCTCCATAAGTTTTTTTTACAATGCCTTCAGCTATTTTTTACATCAAGGTATTACTTAAATTATAAATTATGTTAATATCAAAAATGGGTGTTATAGGTACTTCCAGAAAAGAAGATGAACGTCGTGTTCCCATTCATCCAGAACATTTAAAAAGACTTCCAGATGACATTCGAAAACATCTTATATTCGAAGAGGGCTACGGTCTTCCGTTTAATGTTTCTGATGAAGAAATTATTGGGCAGACTGGCGGTATGGCTCCAAGAGGATCTCTATTGTCAGATATTGGTAATGTTATTATTGCAAAACCATTAGCATCAGATTTAAGAGCTGTTAAATTAGGAGGAGTAGTTTGGGGCTATCCTCATTGCACACAACAAGTAGAAATTACGCAAATAGCTATTGACCGTAAACTTACGTTAATAGCATTTGAAGATATGTTTGTTTGGAAACCTGATGGAACTATGGGTCGCCATACCTTTTATAAAAACAATGAAATGGCAGGTTATAGTGCTGTTATTCATGCCCTTCAACTTAAGGGTATTGACGGACACTATGGCAATCAAAGAAAAGTAATCATCTTTAGTTTTGGTGCCGTTAGTAGGGGTGCTATATACGCTTTAAAGGCTCACGGTTTTAGAGATATTACAATTTGTATTCAAAGACCTGATCATGAAGTAAGAGAAGAGGTATTGGATGTAAATTATACTCGAATTGAAAAAGGAGGCTTAAACGAATCTAGGTTAAAGGTAGTAGAGCACGACGGGAAAGAACGACCACTTATAGATTTGATTGGAGAGTCTGACATTATCATCAATGGAACTTATCAAGATACTAACGACCCGATAGATTTTGTTATTGAAGATGAAAAAGATAGGATGAAACCTGGCGCCTTAATAATTGATGTAAGTTGTGACCAAGGAATGGGTTTTTATTTTGCTACTCCCACTACTTTTAAAGAACCTATTCTTAAAATTGAACAAATTGATTATTATGCTGTAGATCATACCCCAAGTTATTTTTGGGAAAGTGCTTCTAGATCAATTTCTGCAGCATTAATCGTTCATCTAAAAGCTGTTATGCAAGGCCATATAGGATGGCAAAAAAATATTACTATTAAAAATGCGATTAACGTTTCCAATGGAGTTGTGTTGAAAGATGAAATTTTAGATTTTCAATATCGTCAAAAAAAATATCCTCATCTATTTCTTTAAAAAAACTCTATTTACTGGATTCGAACATGCATTATTTGTATCAGAAAGAGACAAGGGAGATTACAATAACCTGCATGTACATATGCTTATTGACACTAATACAGACATGACCTATCAAGAAGTTAAGTATGGACTTGGTAATGTTTCTGTTGGAGACTATCAACCAGTCTATGATAAAGAAGAGGTTTGAAAATATGTTTCTAAACATATAGGTAAAGATGTGGATTATGACATTGTATTTAAAAGCTAAAAACTTCTAAGGCATCTTTAATCCAAAAACAGGGGCATGGGTTTTCTAGAATCGTTTTTTATTTAGATACGGCTTCTTCTATCTAGTATATAACCTAAAACCTTAGCATATAAGACACTACATACGTTGAATTTTAAATATTCTATCTAATGTGATTACAAACAGATTATTAGAGATTTATTAAGTGGGGTTTTCCTTAGTATGTTTTTTTATGTAGGGGTGTAATCCAAACTCTCTTAGTTAGGGGCGTTTTCTTTTAAACCACAGGCATATCATCTTCTGTAAGTTCACAGATTTGTGATTTTTCAATTAATTTTTTATGTTTAAAGTATTATTAATCAAAATATAATTACGGTGAGACAAGTTAAATTAATAAACCAATGAAAAAATTAATTGCAGAACCAATATTTATTTTTTTAAGTTTTTTAGCTTTACTTTGGATTGATGGCTATTCAGCTGAGCTAAATCCCCAAGTCAATAAACACAGTATTCTTCTTGTGCTAAAAGTAAGTAATTCGCATTAATCTAGAACAGATTTACATCCTTGTTGTAAGATGTATTTTATTTAAGTTCTTAAAAGTCTAAAGATTGGGCAGATACTTTCTGACTTATATATTTTAACTATATTTAAGTGTCTTTAAAGCAACATATTGAAAAAACAAATAATTGTATTTATTTTGATTCCATTTCTAACATTCGCTCAATGGAATTATGGTAATTTAAACAATGAAATTGGTACTTATGCTTCTGGGAATATTGTTTTTTTAGGATTTGATGATTTTGAATTTAAATTAATTAAATCAAAGAATAAAGATTTAGTATTATCAATAAATAGCGAATATTTCATTGAAGATTACTATTATGTAGTTATATCGGTTTTTAACAAACATTTTAGAGTATCAGAATTTGAAATATTTGAAAGAAAATTTAATATTATAGAATTACAAGATTTAGCTAAAAATGATAAATATACAGTTGCTGAATTTTTAAAGTTTCTAAAAAGTGACGATGAATGTATTCTGACTATAAAAAATGATAATAAAATAATTCAAGGTTTTAGTTCATTAAAAGAAAGTTCTTTAGCAATTAATTATGTCTTAAGACGATAACTTTAACTTTATAATTAAACATTTTAAAGTATTCTCTTTTACTTTCTAAAAAACGATAATGAGATTAATTTCCACTCTTTTCAATTACAAAAGTTTCTTTCAATTTTTTCTGATATCTGTAATGGCATGCACCTCACAAACAAGCAAGAAAGAACCCCATAACGCGATTCCACAAGAGATGGTTTTAATTCCTTCGGGAAATTTCATGATGGGAGGGCGTTCTTCTCAAGCTTATGCTGATGAATTTCCTCAGCACGAGGTTTCGGTAAATTCTTTTTATATGGACCAAGGAGAAGTAACTAACCAGGCTTTTAAAAACTTTGTTCAGGCTACAGGTTATACAACGATTGCAGAAAGAGATATTGATTGGGAGGAAATGAAAAAAATGGTCCCACCGGGCACCCCTAAACCAAACGATAGCTTACTTAAAGCAGGATCTTTAGTATTTAAACTTACTCAAGAACCTGTTAATCTTCAAGATTATTCTCAGTGGTGGCAATGGACAACTGGCGCAAATTGGCAGCATCCAGAGGGACCCAAAAGCAATATAAAAAAGCGAATGAACCATCCTGTAATTCATATAGCCTGGGAGGATGCAAATGCCTATGCAGCTTGGGCGAATAAAAGGCTTCCCACAGAAGCTGAATGGGAATGGGCTGCGCTAGGAGGAAATGCTGATCATAAATACCCTTGGGGAAATTCATCCATTGAAACGGCTTTTGATAAGGCTAATTTTTGGCAAGGTGTATTTCCTTTTAGTAATAGAACATTAGACGGATTTTATGGAACAGCTCCTATAGCTTCTTTTGCTGCAAATAATTATGGGCTATACGATATGGCTGGCAATGTTTGGGAATGGTGTCAAGACAAGTATAATGTCAATACCTATTCAAACGATGCTCAACTAGGAAAGGTAGAAAACCCCAAAGGGTCTGTAAATTATAATGATCCTAGAGAGCCATTATCTCCTAACCACATAATGCGGGGGGGCTCTTTTTTATGTAATGATTCATACTGTAGCGGTTACAGAACCTCAAGAAGAATTAGCGCTAGTAGAGATTCTAGTTTTAACCATACAGGTTTTCGTTGTGTTCAAGACTTATAAGAAGCCAATATGATTTGTTTTGAAAAGAACCTTTATAAAAAAATCAAGTCTAAAATGTCATAACGACATACTTTAAATTAAGTTTTAAATGAAAACATTATCAAAGTTATTTAAAAGGTTAGCATATGTAATCTTAACTATTCTGGGGATATTAGTTTTAATCTACTTTGGATTTTCCATAAAATGGATGAATAACACTTCTGATATTGAGGCATTATTAGGAGAAGTAGCCCCAAGTTTATTAATTGATGGAAATAGTCTCCGTGATTTAAATAAAAATGGAATTCTAGATGTTTATGAAAATCCAAATGAATCAATCCATGACAGAGTTGAAAACCTTATTTCTCAGATGACTATTGAGGAAAAGTCTGGGGCGATGTTTATTAATATGATTGGAGTAAACGAGGACGGTTCCATAATGGAGCATCCTAATTTTTCAGATCCATTCAGTTTTTTAATGGGATCATCTTTAGAAAAGTTAGTAATTAAAAAAATGAATCATTTTAATATTCGAGCTTCTTATGATAAAGATAAAATGTTATCCTGGTATAATGCCATTCAAAAAGTAGCAGAGCGATCAAGATTGGGTATTCCGATTACCATAGCCTCTGATCCACGCCACGGTGTTCCTGAGACTTTTGGAGCGTCAATTTATACTCCTTATTTTTCCAAATGGCCATCAGCCCTTGGAATGGGTGCTACACGAGACAGTTTATTAGTTTATGAGCATGCTAAAATTGTTAGAGAAGAATATAAATCTATTGGCATTAGAGTTGCATTAGGACCTATGGCAGATATAGCAACAGAACCCAGATGGGCTAGAATAAATGGTACTTTTGGTGAAGATGCAGAATTGAATTCAAAACTTATTACAGCATACATTAATGGCATTCAAGGAGATTCTATTGATGTAAATTCTGTAGCAGCTATGGTAAAACATTTTCCTGGATCAGGACCCTTAGATAATGGAAAAGACAGTCATTTTCCTCCTGGCATTCAATCCTACAGAGGTAATAATTTTGAACATCACCTTAAACCATTTGAAGCCGCTTTTAAAGCTGGTGTTTCTTCTGTAATGCCATTTTATAGTATTCCAAAAGGAATTACTTCGGAAGATGTAGGAGCAGGATATAATAAAGATGTTATTACTGGTCTTTTGAGAGAACGTTACAATTTTAAAGGGATTATTTGCACAGATTGGGCGATTATTTCAGATTTAGAACCACTGGGAATTAAATTTAAACCCGCTTCTGCTCATGGGGTTGAAAAACTCGACACAAATGAAAGATTAGTAAAAATAATTACTGCAGGGGTAGATATGATTGGTGGAGAATCACTCAGTCTTGAGCTAGCTGAATTAATTAAATCTGGAAAAATAGATGAAAGTAGAATTGATGAATCACTTCGTAGAATTATGGATCAGAAATTTAGACTCGGAATTTTTGATTCCCCTTATCTTAACTCAGAGGCATTAAATAGTTTAAATAATCCTGAATCTATTTCTAAAGGAATTGAAGCTCAAAAAAAATCTCTAGTGCTCTTAAAAAACATAAAAAATTTTTTGCCCTTACAAAAACGAACAAAAGTATTCTTGCATGGCTTTGATACCAGTCCATCAAGTGAATTAGAAGTAACAAGTTTGGAAAACGCTGAGGTAATAATTGCTAAGGTAAAGACTCCAAATGAAGGAGTAGAGTCAGAGTATATAATGGAAAAGCTTATGGGGGGAGGAACTTTAGATTTTTCAAAAGAAGTAATCGAAGAATTACTTCCTCTATTTAATTCAAAGCCCACAATACTAGTAATGAATCTTCAAAGATCAGCTGTCTTAACAAAAATTGAAGGTTTGTCAAAAGCAATCATTGCTGATTTTGATGTAGATGAAAAAATCATTTTAGAACTTATTCAAGGTAATTTCTCACCCACAGGAAAACTCCCCATAGAACTCCCGTCTTCCATAAAAGCAGTTGAAGAACAAATTGAAGATCTTCCTTTTGATTCAAAAAATCCTTTATATAAATTTGGTCATGGACTGAGCTTTAGAAATAAAAAAGACTAATTTTAATGAGTTAAAAACCCAATTATGTTTGATTTAAAGAAAATAATAACATTGTTTACCCTTCTATTAATATTTTCATCTTCTGGATGTTCGGCTACCAAAACCACAACAAATGAAAAAGTAAAAGTTGAAACTCCCTCAAATGCAAATATTAGTTTACTCGATCAATTAAGAAGATCTCCCGGACTTATTATTCGTGGTAGCGGTCAAAATGCTCAAATATTTTTGAGAGGAATTTCAAGTATAAATAGTCCGAAAGAAGTACTTTTTATTATAAACGGAACCCAAGTTGGTAGTTTTTCTAGAGGAGCTTCTTCACTGAGTCCACAAGAAATAAAACGTGTAGAAGTTTTAAAAAATCCTTCTGATATCGCAGCTTATGGAATTATGGGATCAGGTGGTGTAGTTCTAGTAACTACATTATAATTTTTTAAAAATTTATATAGCAAAGAAATCATGATTAGTTATTGGGAAAAATCATCCTTACTTAATTATGATCTCATTGTTATAGGGGGAGGAATCACAGGTATGTTCTGCGCTCTATCATACCGTGAAATTTATCCAAAAGCAAAAATAGCAATACTAGAGCGTGGTCTTTTTTCTTCAGGAGCAAGCACTAAAAATGCTGGCTTTGCTTGTTTTGGTTCTTTATCTGAACTCCAAGACGATTCCACAAAAATGACTGAAAAAGAATTGTTAACTGTCTTAAAGCTTAGGCTAGAGGGTTTACAACTTTTACGTGAAACTCTAGGGGATAAAAATATTGACTATCAGCCAAATGGTGGGTTTGAATTGTTTTTTGAGGAACATCCAAAATCACTAAACTCTTTATCTTGTTTTAACGAATTGTTATATCCTATTTTTAAAAAAGAGGTTTATACCCTTAAGAATTCAAAAATTAGAGATTTCGGTTTAGATAAAACCCATGTAAAACATTTGGTAGAAAACTCCTTTGAGGGACAACTAAACACTGGTCTGATGATGCAGACTCTTAGGGCAAAAATTAATACTGAAAATATTTCTTTTTTATCTAAGGTAGAAGTATCAAGTTTTGAGGAGTCTAAAGAGAAAAGCACACTTCTTGTTTCAATTCAAGGGCAACAGATTAAATTAGAAACACGTAAAATAGCAGTTTGTAATAATGCATTTGCCAAACGTTTTTTTCCAGCACTAGAACTAAATCCTGGCAGAGGCCTTATTCTCATTACAAAACCCATCAAAGAACTTAAATTAAAAGGATCTTTTCACTATAATGAAGGCTATTATTACTTCCGTAATATAGATAATCGTGTTCTCTTTGGAGGAGGAAGGGATTTAGACATTAAAACAGAAACCACCACCTCTTTCGGGGTCAATAGTCAAATTAAACAAAAACTTTTAGAGGATTTAGAAACCTTTATTCTTCCGGGCCAGTCGGTACCAATTGAAATGGAGTGGTCAGGAATTATGGGTTTTGGTTCTAAAAAAATACCTCTTCTTCAAAAAGTCGGAGATCATATCGCTATGGGAGTTCGTCTAGGAGGAATGGGAATTGCCATTG
>Ga0209709_10002226_pt1 | contig 17182 bp, 14 predicted proteins | sample ArcticOcean_MG_C_2_FD_187435 | JGI IMG/M metagenome (GOLD analysis project Ga0209709, IMG submission 187435) | Marine microbial communities from western Arctic Ocean - ArcticOcean_MG_CB4_136 (SPAdes) (version 2) | ecosystem: Environmental > Aquatic > Marine > Oceanic | place: Arctic Ocean... | reverse complement strand
TTCATATCCTTGATTCCGTTAAGATTTTTGCGTAACTTATCAAGTTCTTTTTTAAGAATTGCTGTCTCTTTTTTCGGTAACTTATCTAGATATCCACTTTCTTCTTTACTTTCTAGATCTTTTAGTCTTTCGACTCTTGTTCTAATAGTGAACCAGTTTGTTAATATTCCTCCTAACCATCTTTGGTTAATGTAATGTGCTCCACATCTTTCTGCTTCTTGCGCTATAACACCAGCTGCCTGTCTCTTTGTTCCTACAAAAAGGAATTTTTTCCCTTCTTCAGATGCTTTACGCACAAAATTACATGCTTCTGTCAACAATTCAGCTGTTTGAACCAAATCTATGATATGTATACCATTACGTTCTGCATAAATGTATGGAAACATTTTTGGGTTCCATCTTCTTGATTGATGTCCAAAATGTACTCCTGCTTCTAATAACTCAGCTAATGTAACAACTGCCATGATTTTTATCTTTAAAGTAATAAATGTTAGTTGGAATATAGATAATCTTTGAAGACTCAAATGAATAAGTCTGTAATTTGTAAATACTTCACTTGATATAGTATCAAAGTTATAAATTTCGTGAAATCCTATTTTTTATTTTAATTAGCTTATTTACAGTATTTCATCGTTAATTTATTGCACTTTTGCATCATCTTGAAAATATCCAGTGTTTTCATCAACCGTAAAACGCACCACTTGGCTATCTGAATTTTTATTTTCAAAATAGTATCCGTCTGAAGCTTTTTTTTCATTGCGGTTGATTTTAGAGATTTCACTATATGAATTAAAACCTGTGCCTGCGGGAATTAATCTACCTATAATAACGTTCTCTTTTAATCCTCTTAACCAATCAGCTTTCCCTTCAATAGCGGCCTCTGTCAGAACTCGTGTAGTTTCTTGGAAACTTGCTGCAGATATGAAACTATCGGTGTTCAGAGATGATTTAGTTATACCTAATAACACAGGTGAGTAAGTTGCTGGAATGCCTCTTGTTAATAACATAGCTTCATTTATGTTTTCTATTTGTTGCAATTCCACAAGCTCTCCAGGTAATAAGGTTGTATCTCCTCCATCTTCTACTCTTACCTTAGATGTCATCTGCCTAACTATCACTTCAACATGTTTATCCGATATATCAACGTTTTGTGATTGATACACATTTTGTACTTCATTTACCAGATATGTTTGCACTTTTTGTAAGCTTAATTTAGCAGCTTCGTAGATTCCCAGTACATTTATATAAAAGTTAAAGTATAAGCTGAGCATTTCATGTGGATTTGGTGCACCATCCGTAATTGCTTCAGCTAATAGTATATTTTCTCCATTTGAAACTATTACCTTTTGTGTACTATTTATTATATATTCATTAACATTGTTATCCGTTTCTAGTATCTCAACGTGATAGTTTTCTTCTGAATCGTACCAAACTTTAATTTTTCCCGGTCTTTGTGCTAATTTGCATGCTTCTTTAGGACGTCTTGCTTCTAAGATCTCTTCAATTCTTGGTAATCCTTGAACGATATCTCCAGTTTTAGATCTTTCAAAGACTAAGATTGCTAATGTATCGCCCATTTGAACAAGATCTTTATTTTTTGTTTGTAATATAGCTCCGGATGATACTAGATATGGATGGGCAGTACGGATCCTTATTTTGTCTTCATCAAGAGCTACAATTTTGCCAGATTCTTTAGCTACAATGTTGGCAGCAATTTGATCACCGTATCGCACAAGTTCTCCTTCAGATACCTGAGGTGTTTCACCATTTAAATTTATTGTTTCTTTATTCTTTTTGTTAAAAAATGTTTTTTTAAATTTATTATAAGTGTTAATTCTGATTTTTTTATCTATAGATTTCATATATTGACTATTTTCATAATTGGGATCAAGAAAAAATCCTCTTTTATTAATTGAAAAAAATTCAATAACCATTGTAGATGCCCAGCTACATAAAAAGGTTGCTTTATAACAAAGGTCATAACTATTTAATTTTTTATTAATATAAACAACATTACTGTTTTTAAAAAAAAGTTTTTCATAATTATTTTTATTGTTAGTGTGATGTTTAAAGCCAACTTTTAATTCTGGATACTCAAATGAGATTTGTTTAAGCCAATCTAAATGCTTTATGTAATTTTGAGCATGGTTATAATCATTATCAAACTTACCACCTGGATATTGTTGATTACCACCTAAACATAAAATATCAAATTTTTTTACTTTTTTATTTTTTTTTCTTATTTTACCATAAAAATTATTTTCCATAGCAAACGATCCCACAGGTATTTGTTTCTTATAAGTAAAATATAGACTTTTGTTCCTCTTCATTTTATTTCCAAAAATAAAAAGAACATCAGCACTTTGAAAAAAACAATTTATATTTTCTTGGTATATATTTTTTTGTATTACATATGATTTACCATTATTTTTTTTTAACATGTAATTTTTAATATTATTAGAAGCAAAATGTCTTGATGAAATTACATGTTTAAACTTATATTCCTCGAAAAAACTTAAATAGAAATAGTAATCATTAATAAATTTTAAAAAAAAATAATAAAAATTAATTTTGGCTTTACATGAAAAAACTATATTCAAATAGGTCATCTTTATGAGAAATAATAAGTCTTTTACAGATAAGTTATAGCTATGATAATCTTTTCTATAAATAATCTCTTCAAATTTATTTTTTTTAACTTTATATTTATTTAAAAAGAAAATTTTATTTACCCTTAAGGCATAGTTTTTAGAATAACTTTTTAAATTATTATATCTCGTGACTTCAAGAGGATCTGAGACATCATCAATTAATAAGTCATACTTTTTTACAATATTTATCTTAGTTTTTTTCTTATAAACAAAAATAATTAAAATGTAGAATAAATTAATAAAAAAATATTTTATTGTCGAAAATATTAATATTTTATTTTCAAACTTTTCTTTTTTAAAATTATATGCTGCTAGATAATTTTTTTTAAAATAAAATACAATCTCTTTTTCAGGTATAGATAAATCTTCACTTAATTTTTTACAATATCTTATTATAAATTTATTTTTGAAAATTTTATCTATTTTGCCTAATAAAATTTTATGTTTTTCTACTACACTTTTATCTCCCAATAATTTTTTGATTATCACTTTAAAGTTTCAATTAAATTTTTTTATTTGAATTTATGCCATCTTCTATTTTAATAATTTTATCTACCTTTTTCAGAAAATCAAGATTATGAGACACCATAATTAAAGTTTTATTGTATTTTTTTACAAATTTAAATATATTTGATATTATTTGTTTTTCCGTTGTTGTTTCAACATTACTTAAGGCTTCATCTAAAAAAATTATTTTGCTTTCCATGTATAGTGTTCTGGCTAAACCAATTCTTTGAATTTGACCTCCTGATAAATTATTTCCTTTATCATATATTTTTGATTTTAAACTTAACGTTTTTGACTTAAAAAGTTCTTTTAACATGCAAATGTTTATTACTTCATTTAGTTTATTTTCATTTTCATTTTTATCAAAAATTGTAATATTTTGTTTAATACTTCCTGGAAAAATGTATTGATTTTGATTGCTATACGTAATGTTACAAAAATTAACTTCATTGTCATTAACATCTTTTATACCGTCGATATTTGCCTGCATATTTGTTGGAACCTTTAACCCCGCTAAAATATCTAGCAGGGTTGACTTACCTGATCCCGAATCTCCAATTAAGCCAATTATATTTCCTTTTTTAATTATTAAATTTTTTATTCTCAAAGTGGGTATTTTTACATCTTCATGATTAAATATAATTTTTTTAAAATTAATTTGTTTTTCAAAATCATAAATTTTAGTTACTCTTTTTTGATTAGTGCTTTCTTCTATTATTTCACCTAATATCTCATTCTTCATTATATTAAATGATGGAATTACATTATTAGTTGCTAATATTGCATTATTAAATGATCCAAAAGAACTATTTATTTTATATACTGCCGCAAAATACACACCATAAAAAGCTGGCTCTAGATTAGTTTTGCTAGTTATATAATAAATCAAGATTATTAAAGTTGAAAGCGAGACAAATCTTATAAAGATTGCAGGTAGTTGGGTTATTGTTTGTAAATATACTGCTCTGTTTTTAAACACACTAGAGTGTTTTAAGTATAAGTTTATAAAATAATTTTTTTTGCGATAAATTCTTATTATCTTCATTGCTGATAATATAATATTTGTAACAGCAAAAAGTTTTTCCTGGCCTGTATTTCTTTGATTTGCTTTAACAATCACAAATTTTTTTCCAAATTTGTAAGTGATTAATGATACTATAAAAAAAATAAATGTTAAAATAATTGTGTATTTAACTGATAAAAATAGTAAAAAAATATAAATAGTTAATATTATAAATAATTCTTTTATAGCTGATAATAAAAAAAATACTATTTCACCACAATAAGTGGGGTGAATTAAAAGTCTTTGAGTTAAATCACCTACTTCGTTCTTGTCATAAAAACTCATTTTTTTTAAAAAATATTGTGATAATGATTTATTTTTTAAACTAAATGCTATTTCTTCTTTAAGTTTACTAGATAAGTATAATGATGATATCTGCAATATAGCAGACACTAAAAACAAGGTTGCAACCGTAAAAAAAAAATATACTGGGAAATCTTTATACTCTATTTCAAAATTAGTTAATTGAGTAAATATTGCTTGATATTTAATTAAACTTTCTTGGTCATATAAATATTCTATAAGTGGATAGATTGAACTAATTACTGTTGTCTCAATTATAGCAATAGCAATTATAATTATAATTAGAAGACATGTGATGTTTACAACTTTTTTTTTTTCTATTAAATTGAGAACTTTTAATGCTTTTAAATATGAAATATTCATGTATGTAATGTATATACACAAATGTTTATGAATAATTCAAGTACATTAAGACAATCATTATAGATAATGGTAAATTACAAGTTTTTAAATAATAAAGTAATCTTAATCACTGGTGGCACAGGCTCTTTTGGGAAAAAAATGCTTTCCTTTCTTTATGGAATTAAAAAAATAAAAAAAATTATAGTTTTTTCACGTGATGAACTTAAACAATCTGAATTACAAAAAGATTTTAATTCTAAAAAAATACGTTATTTTATTGGTGATGTAAGAGACTTTGACAGGGTATATAAAGCATTGAATGATGTTGACATTGTAATACACGCTGCTGCTCTTAAACAAGTTCCTGCAGCCGAATATAATCCCGATGAAGCCATTAAAACTAATATATTAGGTGTAAATAATATTGTTGAAGCGGGAATAATGAGAAAAGTGGAAAAAATAATAAACCTATCTACGGACAAAGCTTGTGCTCCAATAAATTTATATGGTGCAACAAAATTGGTTGCTGATAAGTTGATAACAGCTGCAAATTATAATAAGGGTAATTCTAAAACAATATTATCATCAGTGCGTTATGGAAATGTAATAAATTCAAGAGGCTCAGTAATACCAATCTTTAAAGAAATGATAAAAAATAATAAATCTATCACTTTAACCAATGAGAATACCACCAGATTTTTTTTAACATTAGATGAGGGTGTTAAATTTGTTATTCAATCACTTGAAAGAATGACGGGTGGTGAAATCTTCATACCAAAATTGAAATCAATAAAAATATTTGATTTAATTAAAGCTCTAAATAATAAAAATAAAGTAAAAATTATTGGAATGCGACCTGGTGAAAAAATACATGAAATGCTATTTTCTAAAGATGATAGTAGAAATGTTCTCGAAACTATAGATCATTATATTTTATTCAATTCAGCACAGAATCTGCAACTTTATTTAAAGAAAATGAAAAAAACATATAAAAAAGTTAATAATATTTTTGATTACAGCTCAGAAACATCTATTCAAATAAAAAAATCTGACTTAATAAAAATGATTAAAAAATTAAGTTAATAACTCAACTAGTGACTTTATTATATATTTTTGTTCTGAATACTTAAGACCAATGAATATAGGTAAACTTAAGGTTCGATCATAAAATTTTTTAGAATTTTTGTGAATTTTTGTTTTTAAATTTTTATAAATTTCATGATTATAAATTGGTATGTAATGTATCTGAGTTATTATCCCTTTTTTTAAAAGATTTTTTATTAAATTCGTTTTAGATAAATTCATTTTTTTAAAATCAACTCTAACTTGATAAAGGTGCCAGGAAGATAACAAATTGTCTTTTAGTATTGGGCATGAAACTATTTTTTCATACTTGTTTAAAAGTTTGTTATAGTTTTTAGCTATTATTTTACGTTCTGCTAAGAACTTTGGTATTTTTTTTATTTGGCTTAAAGCTAAAGCACAATTAATATCACTTAATCTATAGTTAAATCCTGGAACAATAACATTGTACTGAAAATGTTGTTTTGACCTTAGAATACCATGACTTCTTAATAAAATTATTTTATTATATATTTTTCTATTATTTGTTGTGACTAAACCACCCTCACCTGAAGTTATGGTTTTTAATGGATGTAAAGAAAATGTAGATAAATCACTATGTTTACATGAACCTATTGAATATTTTTTTTTCTTAATAAAATATTTTGTGCCAAGAGCATGACATGCATCCTCAATTAAAAAACATTTTAATTTTTTCTTTAATTTATAAAATCTTTCAATCTCATTTACATGCCCACCTAAATAAGTTGTTATAATACATTTTATTTTTTTTATTTTATTAAATTTAATACACTCTTTCACAGTATTTGTTGTAATTTGACCTGAATCAGTATCCACATCAGCTAAATATATTTTCGCTCCTAAAATTTTTAACATATTTATTGCTGCTACGAACGTAATTGAAGAAACTATTACAACATCATTTTTTTTAATATTAATTGACATTAACGCTAAATGTAATGCAGAAGTGCCACTATTACAGGAAACTGAATATTTATTTTTTAAAAGAACTGAAACCTTTTTTTCAAACTTGTTTACATAGTTACCACTAGTTATTAACTTTTGTTTTAATGATTTAACGACAAGCTTTACATCTTGCGCATCTATAAATTGTTTTCCATATGGTAAATTTCTCATAAATTCCAACCTCTAGGATCATAAACTATTTGTGGGATTTTTTTGAAATATTTATCAATTTCTTTGACTTGATTGTGACTTAAAGGTTTATTTTCTAAAAAAGAAAAAATTTGGAAAAGCTGAGATTTATTATCAATACCAATAATTAATCCATCTATTTGTTTATAATAATTAATATAGGCTATGCACAAATCAATGCTATTTATTCTTTTAAATTTATTTATGAAAAATAAAAATTTATTAAGTATTGATTTTTTGTACTTCTTAATTTTAGGGGGCCATTCAGATGAAAAAATTAAACCCTGCATAAAAATACTTCTAACAATAATTTTTTTATTGTTTTCTTTTAAAACTTTAAAAAAATTTTTAAATCGACTATCTAAAATATTGAATGGAATCTGAAAAACTTTTAAATATTTATTTCTAATTAAATTATTTAAATTATTTGGATCATAAATAGAAACACCTAAATGCTTACAAGAGCTAATATTTTTAATTAACATTAAATCTTTTTTAGTAAGGTTTATTAAATTTTGTTCATCATGAAAATATAAATATTTTATTTTATTTCCTTTTAAATATTTAATAGATTTGTCAATAGAGTTTTTTACATTAACAAATAAATTTTTTTTACCTTGTTTTATATGTGGTATTTTAGTGTGTATTTCAAGTTTCTCATAATTTGTATTTTTTCCTAAGCCTATAATTTTTTCTGAATTTTCATATTTTCTAGCGGTATCTATTTTCTTAATTCCAAGCATTGACGCATAAATAACTAATTTTTTCCTTTCTTGAAAATTTTCAAATCTTTTTTTATTAATTTTATAAAAATTATTAACCCCATACTTGCTTCCTAATTGTGCTGTTCCTAAAATTATTTTTTTCTTACATTTTAAATAAGTATTTTTTTGTTTTTTATATTTTCGGAGTTTTTTACATAATTCATGCCAACTAACCTTTATAGGATCGTGTATTTTTTCAAATATATTATTAATTAATAAATAATCGTCTAGATTATCTATAGTACATCTTAAATCAGAATATTGTTTATTGAAAAAAAATAGATCACTTTTATATTTATTATCAGTCTGATATCTTGCAGAAATAGTCACATGTTCTTTTTCAAAATTATTTTTTGGCTTTAAACCTTTGAAAAATTTTTGATCAAATACTTCTACACTAACTCCGTAAGGAACATTGGACTGTCTATGATCAATATAATTATAGTTTTTTTTATTTAAGATTAATTCATTTACAATTTTATTTATAATTCGAAAATCTACAAAAGGATTATCTCCTGTTAATCTTAGTGTTAAATTATTATTTTTTAGACTGCACAGACAATCATAAATTCTTTTATAAACATTTGTAAGATTTCCTCTAAAATATTTTACCTTATGTAGATCTAAAAGTTTACATAGGTCGTTATCTGACTCTTGATCTGATGTTGCTACGATTATATTGAAATTTTTATTCTTTAATCTTTTAGCAATTAATATGATTAAGGGAATGCCCTTAATTGGCATTAATGATTTATAAGGCAACCTAGACGATGAGCATCTAGCTTGTATGATTATGTTTAACTTCATACAATTGTATAACCACCGTCAACAACAATATTTGTACCTGTTACATAGCTTGAATAAGGTGAACATAAAAATATAATAGATGTGATAATTTCTTCAGGATTACCTACCCTATTTAATGGTATTTTTGATTTAATTTTTTTTAAAAAAGAGGGATATTTTTTTTGTATTTTGGGGTTGGGGAAAATTCCAGGTGTTAACGTATTAATTCTAATATTATACTTTGCATATTTAATTGCCATATTTTTAGTTAATTGATTTAATGCAGCCTTACTAGATGCATAAGCTAATGAACTTTTCGGCTGACCTTTTTGATAAACTTTGAAGTCAGCACTTAATAAACCATATATAGAACCTATATTGATAATGGATTTTGACTTTCCATTTTTTTTCTTCATCATATTTATACAGCAAGCTTCTGTTAGACTGGCAACAGATATTAAATTTGTGTTATATACTTTTTCAAAGTCTTTTTTAACAATTACATCACTCAAATTTGAAATAGCTATAGCTGCATTGTTAATCAATATATCAATATTATTTTTTTTAAAAAACTTTTTAACTTGATTTTCATTATTGATATCAAAACAAGATATTTCAGATTTTAAATTTTTACTTTTTATTATTTTTTGTAATTTTTTTAATTTGAATAAATCTCTACCATTTAATATTACTTTGGCACCTAGATCAGCCATATGTAAAGAAATTTGAGTTCCTAAATGTCCAGTCGCACCAGTAATAAATATAGAATAGCCACTAAAATCAAAGTATTTATTTTTTATAATATTATTCATTATTTATTAACTGTAGAATAATTTTTTTTATCGCTACTATTGATAATAATGGATGGAAAATGGGCAAATGTCATAGCTCCAAACCCCTCATCTACACCGTTCTCAACTATAGAACCTTTAATATTAACTTGTTTTTTAAAGACTTCATATCTTGATAAAAACTTAGTTATTTGTTGCCTTCTAATGAGCTTTGGGCAGTTATTTATTTGATTATATGAGCTTGTTTTACTTTTTTTGATAAGTTCATTAAAAACTTTTTCTGCATGTAGTGTATTCATAGTTAAAAAGTAAAGAGTAAGATATACAACATTAATCTCAAAAAGAAAATATATTTATTCACGCATAAAAAATTTAATTTTAATTAAGATACACTTATAAATGAAAGAAGGCTAAGCAAGTGTGGACATCGGGTTCCATCAAATTAGGTGTTCTTAAAAAAGATATATGCGTACCAATTTCAGCATTATTCCAGTGAGATTTTTTATCTAAGATTTTTCTTAAAAGCCTATTATCCATTTTACATATAATTTTTTTTTCAGCTTCTTTTCCATAAATTATTTGAACATTTTGACCTTCAATATCCAAAAATACATTTGATTTCAATTCAATATTAAACTTGTTCATTCTTTCTTTTAATTTTATACTTGCACCTAATATATCTTTTTTTAATTTTACAAAATCAGGCTCACCTTCATATTCATAATCATATTTATGATTTTTCAAGCTTTCAACGTAAGTTTTCATGTGATCCATGTCTAATTTTTTATAAGGCTCTAAGCTTTTTTTATTTGCTATATCAAATATTTGTGCTTCTCTTAAGCAAACTATATTTGTACTAGTGTTTAATTTTTTCTTTAGATAGTCTGAACATTCTTCCCAGGTTGCTGTTCCTAAATATTTATTTTTATAATAATTTTTACCTCCAATAACATATGCACCTGCAAAAGGTATCACCGTTTGAGGATCTAAAGTAGAAATAGCCTCATAAGCATGATCAAAATTTCTTTTTACTATTCTATCACTTTCAGATTCTTTTTGTTTTTCAGAAAGATTGTCAAAACATGCGGGGTATGGGCCTGCAGCACTATAATTGAGTAAGGCTAAATCTATTTTTTTAAATTTTTGTTTAAGTTTAATACATGCTTTTTTATCTGGAGTGTTATCATTAAAGTTAATAGCAATATTGTTTCTATCTTTTAGAACTATTGCACTATCAATCAAATTCCCAAGTAAAGATTCTTCATATATATGACCTGTGAACGGTTTGTATAAAGTTATTTCAAACTCTAAAAAATTTTTAGTATCTCCATCTTTAATTTCAATAAAATTTGTATAACCTTTTTTTAAAAGATTTTTTTTTAAAAAATTAGGGCCTTCGTCAAGAATTATTAATGGCGTATTTTTTGGAAAATCAAAATATCTTTCATCGTAATGATCAGGGTGTATATGACTAACATAAATTGCATTTACATTTTGGAGATCTTTAATTTTGGTTTTTATTGGAGGATAATGAAACCAGCTACCTTCAAAGACACCATTAACTACCCACGGGTCACATAAGATCGTTGTTCCATTTGAACCATGAAATATTCCAGCAGCATTACCAATTAATTCAAATTTCATTAATGTTTTTGTAGTTATTACTTTTTAGTTAATTAATTAAATTTTGGATTTTTTGGATTTAGAGCAATATGATTTAAGTCCTCCCCAACTGCATCTATATTTGTTACAGCAATATTTGCTGCTCTTAGATTGGCTGATAAAATTGCCAATGTAATTGGTGGCACTATTGATGAGAATGACAAACCTCCAACAGGTGAGACAGTAGGAATTCTAATAAGTGTTACATGGAATTCACTATCAAAATTTGATGGAACCTTAATCAAATTAATATTTTCTAATCTATCAATTGTTTTCATAAAAGTACCTTATTTTTAACTTATTCCAATATTGATTAAAAGGCTATTATGACTATTGCGGCCATTATAACTATTATAATTAATAATTTCTTTAGTTTTTTTTTGTAAAAAAGACAATCAAGACAAAAATAACGTTGATTAGATACATCTCCTGAGGTTTACTATTTGAATTAAACTCAAAAATGCATCAAAAAAATTCTAGTTTAATAAATTAATTATTTCAGTAATATAAAAATGACTTAGCAATTATTGGTTTCTGTACAAAATTTTTACAAACTTAAAACTTATTGAGAAATAATTTTTTTCGTTATATAGATATTTCTTTATGCAAATTGAAATTGAAGGCATTATTCCAGTAAAAGCACATTCAGATAGAGTTGAGAGAAAAAACTTAAGGAAGTTTGGAGACACTAGTTTGTATGAACTTAAATTAATGCAGTTATCTAAAACAAAGGAATTTAAAAATTTTATTGTTTCTTCAGAAAATAAAAAGGTACTGGATATAGCTTTAAACTTTGGTTTTAAAACTCATTTAAGAGACAAATATTATTCTACTAGCTTAGTACCAATGAGTGAGGTTTATTCGAATTTAGCCAAACAAGTGAATACAGATTATGTAGCCTGGATCAATGTAACAAACCCACTAGCTGACTTTAAAATTTATGATGAAGCTGTAAAAATGTTCAAAACAAAAATTAAAACACATGATAGCTTATTAAGTGCAATAGAGAATAAAGAAAATTTTTTTTATAAAAATAAAGCTATTAATTTTAAGAGATCCCCTTGGCCTAGATCACAAGATCTAGAACCATTAATATCCTTACCATTTGTAATAAATATCTTAAAAAAAAAAGATTTAATTAAATGGGGCTCATGTGTTGGTAAAAAACCGTACTTTTTTATTCTAGACTCACTCACTGCAAAGGACATTGATACACAAGAAGATTTCGATTTTTGTGAATCTGTATACAATAATCGAAAAAAATAAATTTAAAAATAATTGCAAAAATAATTTTATCTGATATTAAATTGTTCCATTCAATATGAAAAACTATATTTTTAAACAAATAATTAAATCTGTGCCTTCAAAAAAAATTTTATTAGGGTTTTTAAAAGAAAATTCTAATAGTCAAGTTGATGCTCATAAGTGTAAAGTTGATAAAAATGAAAATTAATAGCTGGGATACCTGGTCTAAAAACCCCAATACAGAAAAGACTAAATTAAGGGTAGAAAAAAAATTACCTATCATGGAATGTACCAAGCAGCTAAAAAAAATAATTAGTAAAATCTATAAACCCAAAATGAAAATTTTGGACTTTGGATGTGCTTCTGGTCATTATTATTTAGAATTAAGTAAATTAAATAAAAATTTGAAATATACAGGGTATGATGCTACCAAAAATTATATCTCCTTTGCAAAAAAACACTTTAAACATAATAAAAATGTTAATTTTAAAGTTGAAAACCTTTTGTCTAAAAATAAAAATTTAAAAGAAAAATTTGATATAGTTTATTCTTGTAACGTTTTACTGCACCTTCCAGAAATAAAACAGCCAATAAAAAACCTCTTATCCAAAACAAATAAATATTGTATAATTAGAACTTTGGTAGATGAACATACTCACCTTAGTCAACATTTAGTTAAAGATCTTTTTGATAAAAAGGGCAAACCTACTCATTATACTTATCAGAACACTTATAGTTATGATTATATAAAAAAAATCATTAAAGATAATGGTAATTACAATGTTATATTTGAAAATGATGTGTTCAATAAAAAATTAATTAGTAATGAATATCAATCCGAAACAAAGAGAATGAAAACTCCCTATACAACAAAAATTTCTAATGATTTACAAATATGTGGAGCAAAAGTCTTTACTTGGAAATGGATTATAATTAAAAAAAATAGTTGATAAAATTTTATTTTATTAATTTTCTACTCTTGCAGATATCTAGAATTTCATAGACTTTATTAGACTTTATTAGACTTTAAGTTACATCTTTCAGGTGTGTCAATTGTATAGTTTTTACCATCTACTTTATATTATTTTTAGTTTAACGGATCTTTATAAGATGTTTTTTTTAATATTTTTTATTTAATTTTAAAAAAAATAATTGGTTTTTTTTAAAAAAATTATATAAATTTCTCATACTGAATCATGGTGGGTAATTAATGTTAATTTCATTAGCTGTTCCTGCAACGGTAAAGTCCGAGTACCACCCAGTATAGTCCGCTGTTGAACGATGGCCAGGAAAAGTCTAGTTCTACAATTTTAATTAACATCGGCATTAAATTAATTAGTTCCATATTTATGTGGAGCTTAAAAATGGATGAGCCAATGATGTTAAAAGTGTTAGTATTTGTATATTTTTTTTTATTTTCAACTTCAGTTTTTTCAAAAGAAATTCCAATAATTGTAATATCGCCAGGTAAGACTATACAATCCAAAAGTACAGTTGGCAGTGATGTAGAGGTTATTGATAGTAAAACTTTAAGAAATTCAAATGAGTATTTCATTGGAGATATTTTAGATAATAATTTGAATGGGATGAACTATAATCAATCTGGTGGGTATGGAACTGTTTCAGGAATACAATTAAGAGGCCAACCTAAAAGATACTCGACTGTATACATAGATGGAGTTAAAGTCTCTGATCCATCTACCCCATCTAATGATTATTATTTTAATAATTTAATGTCTGGATCTTTTGATAGGGTTGAGATTTTAAAGGGAGCCCAAAGTTCTTTATATGGTAGTGGTGCATTAGCAGGAACAATTCAATTATTTTCAAAGAAAGGACGTGATGGACATAACAAAGATGTGGATGTATCTACAGGTTCGTTTAACACCAAAAAAGTTGATTTAAGCTTTGATGGAAAAGAAGATAACTATGATTACTTTATAGGTTACACTAATTTCTCTACTGATGGCGAGTCTGCAATGCGAGATAATACAGAAAAAGATGGTTATAGAAGTGATAGTTTAACAATGAACTATGGTTACAATTTAAGTGAAAATTTAAGAGTAGAAAGTTATTTATATCATAATGACTCATTCTTAGAATATGATTCTGTAAACAAATCTCGTACTGACTCAAACGATGTTACTGATGATCAGTCAACTAGTTATACTGGGCGATTAATTTATGATATTGGAAATCTAAAAAATACAATATCTTATAATAATACCTACACTTTAAGAAATACTACTGGTTATAATTCAGCAAAAACAAATTATTATGGTTATAGAGATGCGATTAATTTTATATCAGAATATAATTTTGATTTAGATAATAGAATTATATTTGGACTTGATAACGAATTTGATGCAGCTGAATTAAAAAGTTATTACGCAGGAAACAAATATAAGGAAAGTGATGAAGCAATTTATTCTCAATATTTTGATCTACAGTTAAGACCAAGAGAGAATACTTACACTACTTTTGGTTTAAGAAGAGACGATCATACTACTGCTGAAGATTATTACACAGGAAGAGCAACGATAGCTCATAAACTCGATAATAACACAAAATTGAGAGGTAATTTAGGGACTTCAGTAAGATTTCCATCTTTAAATTCTTACCACCATGGACATTCTTTAAAAAACAAAGAAAGTTTGAAAGCAGAAACTGGTAAAAGTATTGACCTTGGTATAGACAAATTTTTTCCAGAAAATAATATTAGCTTAAGTGCCACTACTTTTTTCTTAGAATATAAAAATGACATTAAAGGGTGGGCATCTCATGGAGGAGGTTTACAGTATACCTATTCGGGTGAAGCTAATCAGTATGTTATTGATAATAGTAATTCAAAAACAGAAAGTTATGGTTTAGAATTACAGACTAATTGGAAGCTTAATGATGACTATGCTTTTGGTTTTGGTTATACAAGAACAGAGACTTACGATGGTACTACATGTGATAATCCAGACTCAACAGCAGGCCTAGGATCAACAGCATGTAATGACAAAATGAACGTTAGAGTTCCTAGACATCAAGCAAATCTAATTGGAACTAAAATTTTCAATAGCAACTTATCTCAAACACTTAAACTTAAATATGTAGGCGAAAGAAGAGATTATGGAAATACAAATAATAGCTTTGAAGACGTTATACTTTCTCATTATGTTGTTGCTGATTTGGTAACAAATTATAAATTATTTGATACTTATAATTTAAATATATCAGTTAAAAATATTTTAGATGCGAGATATTCTGATGCATATGAATATAAAGCGCCTGGTAGAGCTATAAACTTTATGTTAAAAAAAAATTATTAAAATTTAAATATCTATATTGACTGATATTTAATATATAAACATTGAATTGAATCAATTTACTGTTAAACATATAGAAATGAACTTTTTAAAAATTTCAATAGGAATATTTATAGCCTTAGCTGCTAGTAGATTTATTCCACATCCTCCGAACTTTACAAGCTTACTTGCATTAAGTTTTTATGTGCCTGCACTACTGGGAATTAGATATTTGCCAGTGTTAGTTATAGGTTTTATAATAACTGACTTGGTCATTGGTTTTCATGGGGTTATTTTATTCACTTGGGGAAGTATTATTTTAATTGGACTTGGGTCTAATTTTTTTGCTAGAACTATTTTAAATAGAATTTTTGGATCATTATTGGGAGCTAGTTTATTTTTTATAATTACCAACTTTGGAGTATGGACATTAGGATCTTACACTTATACTTTTGAAGGTCTTTTGCTTTGCTACACATTAGCAATTCCCTTTTTTGCTTATACTTTAATCTCTACTTTTATCTTCTCAGGAGTTATTGAGGGTGTATATAAATTTAGTTTTCTAAAATTAAAAACTAGCAAATAAATTAAAAGTTATGATTTGTAGAGTTTGTAATGCCAAAAGTATAAACGTTTACACCACAGTAAAGTTGCCTGAATGTATTTGGCCAACTAAAAGGGAAACTAAATTTTCTAAATGTCATGTTTATTCCTGCTTAAAATGTTTTCATTTACAGCTTCAAAATTTTTCTAAAAAAAGGATATCGGAATTTTATGGAGAGAATCAGTGTAATACTGATTCATCTTTAATTAAAAAAAAACGACTAATGGTAATTAAAAAAAAATATGGAAAAAATTATTTTAAGAATAAAAAAATTCTTGACGTTGGTGGAGGTGTTAATCCTGTATTAAAAGATAACAATGTATTTATAGCAGATATGATAATTCAAAAAATAAATAAAAAAATTTATAAAAATAGGTATTACGAAATTGATATTGAAGAAAAAAAAATTAATCAAAAATTTGATATTATTTTTTTAATTCACACTTTAGAGCATTTTAAATATCCATTTAAAGCGATTAAAAACATAAGAAGCTCATTAAAAAATGACGGAAGATTATTTATTGAAATACCTAATTTTAATTTTATGATGAAAAACAAAACATACTATTCAATATTTCATCAGCACTTGAGTATGTTTACACTGAAACATCTGCAAAATTTTTTGAATTTATCTAGTTTGAAAATCGACAAGTTGTTTAATGAGAATGGAATAATTTTTTGTTCAGTAAAAAAGATAGATTTAAAAAAAAATAAAATATTACATATCGATAATAAAAATATTTTTAGAATTTTTAAGAAAAATCATAATTTAATGAAAAAAAAATTACTTAGTCATTTAAAAAAAAATAAGTTCAATATATATGGAGCAGGAGGGAGTATGGCCTTAACAATAGCCTCAATTTCCGAAAATAAGAATAAAATTAATCAAATTTTCGATGGTGATCCCTCTAAATTAAATCAAAATTTTCCAGG
>Ga0209709_10002224_pt1 | contig 17191 bp, 15 predicted proteins | sample ArcticOcean_MG_C_2_FD_187435 | JGI IMG/M metagenome (GOLD analysis project Ga0209709, IMG submission 187435) | Marine microbial communities from western Arctic Ocean - ArcticOcean_MG_CB4_136 (SPAdes) (version 2) | ecosystem: Environmental > Aquatic > Marine > Oceanic | place: Arctic Ocean... | reverse complement strand
GCTCGGGCTGGCGCTCGGGCTGGCGCTCGGGCTCGCGCTCGCGCTCGGGCTCGCGCTCGGGCTCGCGCTCGCGCTGCGGCGCGGCTGCGCGGCGGGGCGAGGACTGCGGCCGCGCCCGCGCCCTCGGGCGCTCCCGCGGGGGCTCCTCGCGAAGCGCGGGCGGCCGCCTGGGGCTCGGGCTCCTGCCGAACGAGCGGTGCTTCTGCTGCACGCGGGGCGGGGGCTCCCGCTGCAGGCGCGAGACGTGCTGCGCGGCCGCCATGGCAGCGCCGCGCGCGCAGCTGCGCGAGGCCGCGGCCAGCCAGGACACACGGGTTTATGTACAAACACGCGGCGCGTCACTGCGCCAGCAGTGCAATGCGCTCTTCGCCCTCTTCGCCCTCTTCGGCACCGTCCTGCTCCTCCGGGGCGGGAGACACGGCGGCGGCGGCGGCGGCGGCGGCGGCCGGCCGCTGCTCCGGAGTCTCGCTCGTGAGCGGCTCGTCTATGAAGCCAAGCTCGATGTCGAGCAGCTCGTCCATCAGCTCCTCGTCGTCGAAGTCGTTCGCCGAGCCGGCCGCGAGGATGCCGCACAGCTCTTCGCTCTCCTCCGTGACTTCCTCGATGGTCGCCTTGTAGTCCTCGGCGTCGTCCATCTTCTCGGCGAACTTTTGCTTGCCCATCACCTTGGCCACCTGCTCCTGACCGGCGATGATTTCCTGCGTCATCTCCGTGCGCTCGACCGCCGCCATCTGACTCTCCGTCGAGCGCAGCACGCCCTCGAGGAAGTCCAGCGTCTTGCGCTGCTCCTGCACCTTGCGCATGCAGCTCAGCGCCGTCTTCGCGTCGCCGCTCCGCTTGGCGGTCACGGCGCTCTCGAGCAACTCGTCCCGGCGGCGCTGCGCCACCGTGATGCGGACCTGGCATGTCTCCACCTGCGTCTGCATCTCCAGCCGCAGCTTGGTGCTCTCCACCGCGGTCTTCTGCTGCTGCTTCTTCGTGGCGGTCGCGGACGACGGAAAGAGCAGGGTGCCTATATAGCCCGCGAACGCGACTGACCAGGAGAACGGTCTCGAGACGACCCACAGCGACAGGATGCCCACCTCGACGAGCGGGCTGCGCTGGTCGACCATCCTGGCGGCGGTGGCGGCGCTGCTGACTTCCGTCGCCGCCGCGGGCTTCGTCGCGACCGTCGGCGGACGCGCGCTGCGGCCCGCCGATTTCGGAGCCGCCTCGCCGCGCCGACAGTTTGCCTTTGAGCCGAGTCCAAACAGCCCCAGCGGCGCCGAGACCCGCGGCGACGACGAACCGCTGCCACCGAGCGCTACCGGCGTGGTCGCGGGGCTCTACGCCGACACGTCGCACGCGGCCGCAGCGGCGCTCGGCCGGCTGGCGGCGCGGCGGGCGCAGCGCCGGCTGCGCGCGATCGGCGATCGCGCCGCCGCCGAGGCCGTCGCCAGCGGCCACGTGGTGTCGATGGGCGTGGCCACGCTCGGCTTCTTCGGTCCGCCGGAGGCGCTGCCCGCCGTGCGGGGCGCGCTCTGGACGCTGGCCTCCGTCGTCTCGGTGGAGTGGCACGAGCCCGCCCTCGCCGCGAACTGCCGCGCGGCGGAGCGCCTGGGCAGCGGCGTCTGCGACGCCGGCGAGCCCGACGTCGGCGGCGGGGCGCTGGCGGCGCTCGGCGCCGACGGCTCCGCGCTGACGGTCGGCATCGTGGACACCGGCCTGGCCACCGGCCACTGCCGCTACAGCCAGACCGTCGTGGCGCACGCGACGGTCGAGGTGCAGGAGACCGGCGACGAGGACGTCTGCGACCGCATCGCGGCCGCGGCCGGCGGGCCCGCGCCGGCCCAGGCGGACGTCGTCTACCTCAGGTACGCCTGCACGGGCCGCAGCTGGTGCCAGCCCTACGTGACCGACCACGGCGCCGTCGGCCAGGATCACGGCACGCACGTCGCCGGCACCGTGCGGGACGGCTCCGGCGCGCGCACGGTGATGATCGACGCGCAGCTGACGCAGAACAGCGCGTTGGGCAGCATGACCATGCCGCCCAACTTCAGCGACCACGTGCTGGACGTGCTCCACCGGTGCAACGGCGCGCGCGTGCTGTCGTTCTCCTGGAGCAGCTCCAGGTCCGGGCTCTACACCTACCTGGACCGCACGATCGACTACTACGCGTGGACGCACCCGACGGTCCTGGTGGTGGCCGCCGCGGGCAACTACGGCAGCGCCGGCCCCGGCGGCGTCTCCAGCCCGGGCACGGCGAAGAACGCGCTCAGCGTCGGCGCGCTGCTCGCGCCGCGCTCCTTCTACGACGCCGCGCACGCGCAGCAGTCGAGCGCGGCCGTCGGCGTGTTCTGGAAGGACAGCAGCGCGCTGTTCGCCTCGCCCGACAGCTACGCGTCGAGCGTCTTCAGCGACAGCGCCGAGGACGCGCGCCCCGTGATGGACTTCAGCAGCGTCGGCCCGACCGCCGACGGCCGGCGCAAGCCCGAGCTGTCGGCCGTCGGCTCGTACCTGCTCTCGGACTACGCCGGCTCCGGCGGCAGCTGCGCGGCCGCCGACCGCCACGTGAGCATGCAGGGGACCTCCATGGCCGCGCCGGCCGTCGCCGCCGCGGCCACGCAGGTCGCCCACCTGTTCGGCGCCTGCGCCGAGAGCGCGGGCTGCAGGCTCGCGGCCGCCGCGCCCGGCGCCGCGCCGCTCAGCCCCGGCGACGCGACCTCCTCGCTGGTCAAGGCGCTGCTGGTGCTCTGCACCGATCCGGTGACGCACGAGGCCTACGCCGCCTCCAGCTGGACCGCCGGCGCCGCCGAGCCGCTGCTGCAGCTGTTCCGCCGCGGCCTGAGCCCGCGCGAGGCAAGCGCCGCGGCGGGCTTCGGCGAGGCTCGGGTGGGCCGCGCGCTGCTCGGCGCCGGGGCCTCCACGTTCGCCTACGGCGAGTCGGCCGCGCGCAGCTTCCCGAGGCTGAGCCAGGCGAGCTCCAGCGCCGCCGAGGGCTTCGACATGACGCTGGCCACGCAGCTCTGGACCGGCGACGGCGCGCTGCACTCCGCGTGCTTCCGCACCACGCGCTCCGCCACGCGCGTGCGCGCGGTCCTCAGCTGGCGCGACTACCCGAGCGTCAGCCACTGCACGCACTGCCTCAGCAACGACCTCGCGCTCTCCGTGTACACGCTGGGCGACCGCTGGGGCGGCGCCGGCGCGGAGGTCAGCGGCAACCTCGAGATGGTCGACCAGGTCGTCCACGGCGCGCAGCAGACGGTCAAGGTCAGCGTGCACGGCGTGTACGTCACCAACCCCGCCGTGGACGCGCAGACCTACTCGCTGGCCGTCACCGGCGCGGGCCTCGAGCCGCTGCCCGACTGCGACGCCTGCAGCCTGGGCACCGAGGTCGAGATCTGCACCGGCGCGCTGGGCGTCGGCGAGCGCTACTGCGCCGACGGCGCGCCCAGCGGCGAGTGCGACGTCTACGTGCACTGCTACGCCGCGTCCGACGCCGACCCCGGCCGGCCGACGCTGGGGCTGACCTCGCAGGACTGCGCCAGCCTGCACGGCGCGGGGCGGCGCGGCGGCTGCCTGGCCTCCGCCTTCCCCACGGCCGACCGGCGCGGGTGCGCGACGCTGCCCTGCCTGCGCGAGCGCTCGGTGCGCTACGCCGACGACTGGCACGTGTGCCCGCGCGGCCAGGTGCACGACTGCGCCGCGCTCGGCAACGCCACGCACGCGGCCAACGTCACGCTGATGGACTGCGTGGCGGCGGCGACCGCGCCGGCCGCAGACGGCGGCGCCCCCTGGCGGCTGACCACCGGCGACGCAGCGGCAATCGGGTTCGTCGCGGTAGCGCTCGCGGTGTGCGCGGTCGGCGGCTGCGTCGCGCACGCCCGGTTATCCGGGGCCGAGGCCGGGGCCGCGGCCGGGGCCGAGGCCGAGTCGGCGCTCCTGGATGCACTGCTGCGGCGCCCGGCGGACCCGGGGGCGGGTGCATTTTAGCGCCTGCAGCCGAGGTCAGCCGGTTGGGGCTATATGCTGACCGCCGCGCCGTGTGTGCGAAGACCGCGGCCGACGGCGCCCCGATGGCGACGCAGCGAAATGTCGCGCAGATGCGGCTGCCCGCCCAGACCGATCCCATGATGGCGATGCCGGTCGGCGGGCAGTCCTTAGGCGCTCCGAGGGACGAGAGTTTCGCGGGGCGAAAGCATGGGATGTTCCAGACCTTCGGCGTCCAGGACAAAACCGGCGACGAGTTCCTCGCGCGGTACATCGCCGACCTGCTGTTCCCGCTCCCCTTCCCCGTGGTCGTCGTGACCTTCCAGATCTGGTTAGCTTGCCTCGCCAACGTGTTTTGCTTTGAGGCTCTCGACGACGGACACTTTTGGACGGGCGTGAGTCAGCTCGCCGGCTGGACCATGGTGGTGTACTTTTTTGCGGTGGACGCCGGCTTCTTGCGCCTGTTCAACATTGGGGACCACAAAACCATCTTCGGCCGCCTGCCGAGCTTCAAGTTCGTCACCTTCCAGAAGAGCGCGTCCGTCGCCGCGCTGTACTACTTTTTCCTTTTCGGCATTGTCAGCTGGTTCTTTGCATGGCTCTCGGACCTCTACTACATGCCGCAGCCCTGCACGGCCGACGACAAATTCCTGCTCAGCAAGTTGCTGAACATTTCCCTGACCGCAGTCTTTGCGGTCTGCTACCTGCTGGCTCGCGTTATACGCGTGCAGCACGAGCTGGACCTTGTCAAGATTTATGATCGCAAACTATTCTGCCTTAGCGGATTCGAAAACCCCGACGATTCCCCCAGCGACACAGTGGGTGGACGGGGAACAAAATACATTGACAGAGACCTCACGGATGCCGATTTCACGCTGGGCGGTATGGACGGCAGCGCGAAACCGAAGACACACCGCACGGGCATTTTGCTGATGCGCGACATGCGCACTGAGGAGGAAAAGATGAAGAAAAACAACTACAAGGATTACATGAAACACGGCACAGGCCCACGCGTCTTCTTGGCGTGGTCCATCCTGTTTTTCGTCCTGGCAGCGCAGTCCAGTCTGTTCAGCTACGTGCAGGAGCTGCGGTTTGACGCCTTCCTGTCGCACGTGTGCAACCGCGGCACCGCTGGTTCCAGCAACAGCTACGGGACGCCCGACTTCGAGGGCGTCAGGACGACGCGCGCGCACGGCAAGTTTGCCATCGGCAAGACATTCACAATCGACAACGACGTGCACATGCCCTGCCCCGTCGTCGACACGTGCGATCCCAAGGGCCAGGATTTTGTGCCGCACACCACAACGGCCGCGGGATTCACCACTGAGGAGCTCCGGCAGCAGGACATGTGGGACGCCTTCTTGGGAGGCTACACTGATGCCTCTTCGACGGATGCCACTGAAAAAGCCCAGAGGGCCATGTTCACCGGCTGGAACACCGGCTTCGAAAACGCGCACGAGTCGAAGCGCGCGGCCTGCAGCTACAAGTACCCGCGGACGGGTTACTTCAACGGGAGTCTCAGCGGCGTCAACATCAGCTTCTCCGACGTGGCAAACTGCCGGCCGGGCGGCATGATACTGAAAACGCCAGCACAAACAGCGACTTTGCGGGCAGGAATTGCGGCTTCAGTCGAGGCCAAGCCCCACGGCGACCAGGATCTGTACGGCCAGCAGCTCGCGGTCAGCTGCCCCTACGGCCTGGCCTCCGCCACCTGCTGCGACCCGCTGTACAACCCGTCTCACTGGACCTGCCTAATGGTGCCTTATATGTCGTACTGGAACCCCTACTGCAACTGCAAGGCGAACACCTGGTCGTTTTGGCACGCCATTTTTGCGCTGGGCATGGAGGAGACTTTCGATCTAAACGGGAATTCCATTTCTTCTTGACTCAGCCGACGCCGCCGCGGCGGCCGCTGGCGCGCCGCGGCTCCGCGGGCGCAGCTCGCGCGCGGGGCCGCGCAACAATGGACGCCCCAGTGTTTGTATTTGTTTTGCACCTTCGCCCCTCCCCGCTCAGCAGACAAGCCGCGATCCGCCATTCGGTTTGGGCCACTTCGTGCCGCCGAAGCTCCGGCTCCAGGCGCTACCTCGCACCGAGCAGCAGGCTCCACTCGCACAGCGCGATGGCCGTCGGGTAGGTCCACTCGAGACTCCCGACCACGCACAGCAGCACGAACAGGTAGAAGAAGCGCAGCAGCGCCGACACGATCTTAAAGCCGGGCGTGTGCTGCACGGCCGCAAGCACCAGCCAGCGCGCCGTCAGCATCAGCAGGTGCAGCGCAGCGAGGATCGCGATCACGACGGGCGTGCTGTAGGCCTCCCAATCCTTGACCCACAGCTCCCACACCAGCGCGGCGGCCACGACCGTCGCCGCAGCGGCCGCGGCCCAGCAGACGCGCCAGGCGCCGCCCCTGCGCCCCGCGTAGCTCGCCAGCGCGCCCGCCGCGCACCCGCCTGAGCAACAGCCGAGGCAAAGCAGCACGGGCTGCAGGCAGAACGGCGGCCGGAGGGGGAACCCGGCGTCAGTCCGCTGCTTCAGGGTCGCGTACTGGGAGTTGTGCCAACGCTGCATCGCCTCGCTCGATCCCCTGTTCCGCGTCTGCGCGTCGGCGGTCTCCAGCGCCTCCAGCCACAGGCGCTCCAGCTGTTCGCTGTGCGCTTTGTCGGCCGCGAACTCGTTGGTCACAAAGCGCATCAGCGTGCGCTGCGCGATGCTCAGCGCCGAGCTCAGCAGCACGAAAGCGGTGTAGATCGTCTGCCCCTCGAACGCCGCCTGGCCCGTTCCCGCTGCGGCGCTGCAGTCCGGCCACTCCCATAAGATCTCCAGGCACGTGAACGCAAGCGCGATGACCACCGCTGTGTGCGCGACCACCAGCACGCCGTTGAGCGCCTCCTCGTGCGCGCCGACCGTGCCGTAGACCGCCGCGAGAAGCGCCACAAACATGGCCACCGCGCCGGCCACCCCCGACCGCACCGCGCAGCCCGCGCAGCGCCAGGTGTCCGCGCTGTCTTGCGCGCGGTGCAGCGCGCGCACGTGCCGCACGCTGGCCGCGCTGACGCTGGCCGACCGCGCCGCCCACTCGCCCAGCGACCCGGCGGCGGCCTCGTCGGCCGCCGCGCTGCACTGCGCCCGCAGGCGCCAGGCCACGCCCGGCTGCCGGACGCGCTGCAGCGCGGCGGGCCCGGAGCCGAGCGGCTGCGCGGCGAACAGCGACACGGTGTCCGACGCGGCGGCGAGCAGCGCCGCCGTGTAGACGTACTGCACGCCGCTGGCGGCGTCGGTGCAGGGCGCGCTGGCCGGGGAAAGGCTCGACACGACCGACGTCGAGCCTCGGCACTGCGCGCCGCCGTCGCCCGCCACCGCCGCCGCCGCCGCGGCGGCCACGCGGTACGCGACCCGCCGGCCCGCGGCCGCCGCCGCCGCCAGCTCGTACGCCGGGGTCTCCTGCAGCTCGGCCACCGAGTCGTCGAGCGCGCGCGAGGCGTCGCGGCCGACGCCGTCGGCGACGTCGCGCACCGCGGACGAGACCGCGGCCAGCGCGAAGCTCACGCGCTGCACGGTGCCCGAGGCCCGCTCCTGGCACGGCGGCCGCGCCCCGGTCGGCGTCGGCGCCGCCGTCGCCAGCACCCCGCGCGCGGAGTGCGCCTTGCTCACGGACACGTCCACCACCACGTCCGTCGGCCCGCCGCCGCAGGCCGCCAGCGCCGCCAGCGACACGAACTGCGGCTCCGGCTCCGCATCGACGTCGCTGACCTGCAGGATGCCGTGCACCTCGCAGCGGCCGCCGCCGCACGCCGGCTGCAGCGGCCGCTGCAGCGTCGCGCGGCACGGGCCGTCCGCGAACTCGGCCGCGAAGCCCGCCGGCAGCAGCAGCAGCGGCAGCAGCGCCGCGCGCATCGCCGCGCGCATCGCCGCCGCCGCCGACTGCCGTGTTTGTACGGACAGCCGGCTGTTTTGAGCCGCGGCGGAGGCCCGGCTCGAGCCGGGCCCGCAGTCAGCTGCGCGCCGCGATGGCGAGCTGCGCCGACTCGCCGGCGCCGGCGCGGCGCGCGCGCACCCAGGACGACCAGCTCCGCGTCGCGCTGCTGAAGGCCGAGGCGGCGCGGCGGATCTGCGGCGCGATGTGCACCGCCGAGGGCCGCGCGATCAAGCGGCTCTGCCAGACCGAGCTGCGCGGCGTGGCCGTCGCGCGCAAGCGCCGACTGGTGCGGGTGAGCCCCGGCCGCGCCGCCGCCGCCGCGCGGCCGGAGCCGCAGGACGGCGCGGTGCGCGCGACCACATGCCTGCTGGCGACCGCGGGCGGCTTCTTGGACCGCGAGACCGCGCGCGCGCAGGCCGACGCCCTGCGCGGCTGCCAAGAGTGCGGCGGCCGGCAGCTGCGCGGCGAGCTGCCGGTCGCCTCCGGCAACATCGCGGACGTCTGCGCCGCCGTGGCCCCGCGCGCGCGCGCGCACTGCGTGCGGTTCGGCAGCCTGGCGCCGATCGGCGCCGACGCCGCCGTCGCCGCCGTGCTGCGCGAGGCCCGCGCCTTGCACGGTCCGAGGTTCGCGGCGCTGCTTTACCACGGCGGGGCGCGGCAGGCCCTGGTGCTGGCCTGCGACAGCGGCTGGTCGGTGTGCGGCTGCAGCGCGGCGGGCCTCGCGCTCGCGGGGCAGGACAGCGCGGCGGCCGCGACGGACGCGGCGGCGGAGATGCTCGGCGAGTTCGAGCCGGCGGCGCTGCGGGTGTGCGTGCTCGTGAGCGGGGACAGCTGAGCCGAATGGAGCGGTTGGTTGCTCATTTGTCCATTGGCCACCGCGACAGCGCGAGCGCCAGCCCCAGCGTGCTCACCATGATCTGCAAGCAGAGCGCGAGCGACAGCGTGGGCGTGATCAGGTCGGACTGCGAGTGGTCGCACGAGTGCTGGTTCTCGCTCCAGGTAAACGCCGGCCCCGTCATGCGGTCGCACCTGCACAGCACGCGGGCGCAGACGCCGCCATCGCCCGGCGGCCCGGCCGACACGTTCTGCCCGCTGCCGCACAGCGGCATCTCCTGCGCCGCCTGCGCCGAGCGGATCGCGTGGAGCAGCGTCGTGCCGTTGTCCCGCCCGCTGCAGGCGCAGCCCCAGACGACGGCGAAGTGCTCGTCAAGCGTGTCCACCTGCGCGGCGCACCACTCGTCCGCAGCGCACGCAAACCTCGCCGTTTGATGGTCGCCGCCGCCGCAGACCGGCCCGCTCGCGCTCGCGCTCGCTGCGGCGGCGGCGATCAGCGCCGCCGCGATATTTACCGCGCCGGTGCGACGCGCAGCGCGCCAGGCGCGCATGCGGTTCTACGGCTGCGCCAACCCGCCGGCCCGGGACGCGGCGTACAACGGGTTCGAGCTGAACGGCGCGGACCTCCGCAATGCCTGCGACCAGATCAAGGGCAAGCCCGTGCTGATCGAGCACGAGGGCCAGCCGGTGGGCACGGTCGACTCGGCCTGGGTCGGTCAGGACGGCCGCATGATGGTCGTCGGCAGCATGAACGAGGAGCAGGCCCGAGGCAAATACGCGCGCAATTTGGTTTTGCAGGGCGACCTAGGCGAGCTGAGTTTGGGGTCGCTCGTCAGCTTCGACACGGACAGCCTGCACGTCGGCGCGAAAACCTTTCAGGAGCTCAGCCTCGTGAACCAAGGCCTGCGCGACGGCACGGTGATTGAGGCGCGCGACGGAACAACCAGGCCGTCTTATAAAGCTGGGCTCCTGTCCCTGAAATGTAGCCGAAGGCACATGGCGGAAGCACCTGCCCCTGCGCAGGCCGCGGCCGCGGCCGCGCAGCCCCCGGCGCTGGTCGCCGCCCCCGAGCCGCCAGCCGCCCCCGCCCCCGCCCCCGTCCCCGTCCCGAGCGCCCCCGAAGCCCCCGCAACCACGGCGGAGCTGCTGAGCCGCATCGCGAATCTCGAGCGCGACAAGAACGAGCTCAATGCGGCCAAGGAGTGGATGGAAGAGAAGACGAGGCGGACCTACGGCGCGGCCTTCGACGCCGCCACCGAGCAGTTCCTCGCCAACCTCGACGTCGACGATACCGCAGGCCGCGACGAGTTCATCAAGAACCTGAAGACCATCGCCACCGAGCCGAGCAGCTCGGGTCGCGAGGGCAACGCCGTGATGGAGGTCGTCTGCGCCGCGAGCAGGAAGAACGCCAGGCTGCAGCAAGACTTAGAGAGCAAGCTGCAGGAGCTCAAGCGCAAGCAGCCGAGCAAGCCCGCGGCGGAGGAGGCCCCGCCCGCCGTGGGCTTCGCCCTCGAGAACAACCGCTACGCGCCGGCCGCAGTGGACGTGCACGGCTCCCACGCCACGCCGCGCGCCGCCGCCGCCGCGACGAAGAACCAGCACAAGACCGACCCCAAGATGTTCGCCTGGCTGGCCTCGGCGAACAGGGGCGAGGGCATGGAGAGAGTGAACTACCCCTCGGTGGTCAACCGAGACTTTGGCGACACGAACAACAACGGAGGCGTGCGACCCGGGTTCTGAGCCGTGCGTCAATGAACCACGGATTGTATTTCACCCCCCGCCGGGCCCGCCTCCGCCCCGCCGCAGGCGAGCTGCAGCGTCGCGCCGCGCCGCTCCAGCGTGAACAGCGCCTGCAGCCCCACGGCCAGAGCCGCGACGCCGACCGTGTCCAGCACCAGCACCTCCGAAATCCCCGGGGGCTGCAAGACGCCGCCGTCGCACGCCGGCAGAACCGCCCACGCCAGCAGCCAGAACCCCGCCGCCGAGCACGCAGCGACCGCCGCGCACTGCAGCCCGCGCGGGTCCTTCAGCTCCTCGCTCGTCTCGAACGGCCCCAGCCCGAGCCAAAGGAAGGCCAGGCTGTAGCTGACCGCGAGCATGGGCCCGCGAACCTCGCAGCACTGGTCCGGCAGCACCCGGCACACCTGCGGCCCGCCGCACGTCAGGCTGGCGGCCAGCTGGCCGCGGCTGTAAGCGTGAACGCAGACGTGCACCAGCAGCAGCCACGACCGCGCGCTCACGACCCGAAGCCGGAGCCGCTGCTCGAGATCCTGCGACCGGGACAGCGACCACTCCATGCACGACGCGCAGAGCAGCGCGCAGTGGTACACGAACCCCACGGCCAGCACCCCGCGCTGCACCACCGTGGAGCTCATCTGCACCGTCGAGTCGGCGGTCGCGCCGCCCCAGAAGTCCGGGAGCGCGCCGCGCGGCAGAGCCAGTCTGAACACCGCGCCGCAGAGCACCGGAAGCATGGTCGTGCACTGCAGCAGCGTCACCGTCTGACGCATGCAAAGGCTGGCCGCGCAGCCCGCGCTCATCGCGGCGCCCGCAGCCGCGGCCGCGGCCGCGCCCGCGCCCGCCCCCGCGGCCGGCGGCGGCTATTTATACTACGTCAACCAGAACGTGCGCGGCGAGTTGTCGCTGCTGCTGCTGCTGCTCCGCCTGGTCGAGGCGGACGCCTCGAGGGCCGCTGCCTGATGCGCTCGGTGCCGCTGGCGCTGACGCTGGCGCTCGCGCTCGCGCTCTCGCGCCGCGTCTGCCGCGCCGCGCCCACCGGGACCGCCTGGCTCGACGTCAAGCCCGCGGCGGACGGCTGCGTCGCCCTCGTCTACCGGTTCCCGGCGGCCGGGCCCGGGCAGCACTGCGAGCCCGAGGGCGCCGCGGCCGCCAGCGCGCGGCCGTACTACCGCGACACCACCGCCTCCGACACCTCCTGGCTGGCCTCCAACACCTCGCTGCTGTGCGACACCGGCGCGGGCGACACCCCTGGCCACGCCGTCGTGGCGTGCGGCCCGGCCAGCGGCAGGGAGCGCAGGTACCAGCTGCGGTGGTGGCCGCTGCATTACATCCTCGCCAAGCACCAGCGCGCCGCGCACGCCGCCGCGGCCTCCGGCTACGTGGTCGCGTGGGCGCTGCTGCGCAAGGGCCGCCCGCTGGACGGCGCCGTCAACCTGACCGTGCAGGGCCCGGCAGACTCCGCGCTGCGGGTCTGCGTCGACAACGGCACGCTCTGCGAGTCCTTCGAGCGCGGCGCCTACACGAAAGCCTACCCGCCGCACGGCACTGGCCACCTGCCGTCCGCCAGGCAGGCCGGCCTCGCGCTGCACTGGCCGCCCACCGCGCCCGACGAGCAGTCCTACCAAGCAAAGGTCAGCGCGGGCAGAGAGGGCGACCGCGGCCTCGACCGCGACAGCGCCGCCGAGGGCGCCGGCAGGCCCTCGGTGGCCCAGCGGATCCGCCGCATGCGGAGGATGTACGCCAGGCTGACCTAGCGGACGGGCTGACGAAACAACAACAAATGCACGTTTTTTTCCTGCGCGCACTGTCACGCGGCGCCGCCCGAGGCTTCGCGCTCGGTCGCGTCGTCCACGACGGCCAGGTAGTGCGCCGCGCCTGTGAGGTACATGACGCAGGGCGCGCGCGCCGGGTCGCAGCGCAGCTGCTGCAGGTCCCGGACGGCCGTCTCCGTCGGGCGCGCGCCGCCGGCCGGGTACGTCTTGAGCGCGAGCGCCTCGGTGTCTGCGGAGGGGTGCCGCATGACGACGCGCACGTCGCAGCCGAGCGCCGCGGCGGCGGCGCGGCAGTGCGCCTCGGACGCCGTCCAGCAGCAGTACTCCGCGCCGCGCACGTGCCGCCGGAGCTGCTGGTCCGTGAGCGCGGCGTCGGCGGCGGCGGCGGCGCGGCCGCTTTCGTAGGCGCGCTTGAGGCCCTCGTCGGGGCGCGCCGACTCTTTCCCCCGGAACTCCTTGCGCCAGAGCGTGACCGGCCGCGGCTCGCCGCCGGCGCTGTGCGCGGCGATGCTGGCGCGCAGGCCGGCGCCGAGCCTCGCGTCGCCGACGCGCAGCTGCTCGAGTGTCCAGCATTTCATGCCCTCCAGCAGCTCGTCGAGCTCGTCGAGGGGGCGACCGCGGGCCCGGAGCAGGCTCTTGCCGAAGCAGAACGGGTGCCCGGCGTCCACGGCGGCCAGCCGCGGCGAGGGGCCGCCCGCGACGTCGCTCGCCGGACCGCCGGCGCCGGAGGCCGCGCCGCACTGCCCGCGGGGGGCCGCGCGCACCCCGCCCCGCGCCTGCCGGAGCGCCCCTCCGCCCGCGGAGCACTGGCCGCGGTCCGCCCCGCGCGGTTGAAGGAGCGACCCTCCCCCCGCGGGCGCCCGCCCGAGCTCGCGCCCGGGCGCGGGCGCGGGCGCCTCGCCGAACACGAAGCCCCACTTGCGCTTGCGGCCCCAGGAGCCCGCTCCAGCGGCCGCCATGGCCGGTGGGCCGCGAGCGGGCGGCCGGCAATTCGGATCCGATCTTAGATCTCGCAGGCCCGAGTTTGGACAGCGCCGGCGCCCCGGTGGCCGGCGGGCCGCCGCCGCCGTCGCGGCGGCGGCCGCATGTCGTCGCCGACGAGCGACGCGGCGCTGCGGGCGCTGGCGGCGCAGGCCGCGGCCTGCGCCGCGGAGGTCTGCGCCGCCGTGGAGGCGGGCGCGGCCGCGGAGCTCGTGGCGCAGTGCTCGCATCTGTGCCGCGCGGCGGCGCAGGTGCGCCGCGAGGCGGAGCACGCGGAGCGGGCCGAGCGCGCGGAGCACGCGGAGCGGCCCGAGCGCGCGGAGCGGGCCGAGCGCGCGGGGCCCCCCGCGCCGCCGCAGCCGGCCGCCGGCGCGGGGCTGGCGGGGCAGGGCGCGGCCAAGCGGCAGTGCCGCGCGAGTTTCGCGGCCTGACGCGCCGAGGGCTGAACGGAACAGAAGGGAACAACAGAATGGACCCTTGTTTGCGTTCCGCGCGCGGCTACACGTTCAGGCAGGCCTTACACTCCTTTCCTTGACCCACGCCCTTAAAGCTCAAGACGCTCGTCGCAAGCGGACATCGCCGCAGCCGTTTGATGGATCGAATTGCAGGGGTGCGGAGTTTCAAGCCGGTAAAGTCGGGGCAGCCGCAGAGGGGGCCGCATTTCTTGCCTGCATTGCGGCACGTGCAGGTCTTTGCTTTGCAGTCGCCGCGGCAGTCGCAGAAGATGTCGGTGTCGCGGTTGGCGCCGCGGCCCAGTTCGGAGCATGCGTTCTTGATCCTGTCGATGAGGGTCTGCTCGTCGACCGAAAAGTCGCCGCCGCCGCCCGCGGGCGGCGGCGGCGGCGGCGCCGCGGCCGCCGGCGGCGCAGGCGCCGGCAGCGGCGCGAGTTGGCGAAACGCGAGCGGGGGGCGAAGGGGCTCAGGAGGTTCGGTTATGGGGTCCTGGTCGAAATGGTTGGTCTCCCACGCCTCCGTGTTTCCGAACGAGAGTTCAAAGATATCCGCGCTGCGCCGCTGCGGTATGGCGATGCCGCTGTTGAATATCGGCGAGCTGTACTTGATCGCGCCATCGTCATCGCTATCAGAGCCGGCATCGGGCCAGTCGAGGGGCGTCGTGTCGGTGTGCTCGAACCCGTTGATGTCGCTGGTAAATATCGTCGAGCCACAGCGGGCGGCCGTCTCCTCCGCGAGCGCGCCGTCGGCGGGGCGAGGCAGAGGCGTCTCCGCCGCGAGCGCGCCGTCGGCGGGGCGAGGCAGAGGCGTCTCGGCGGCGCTGGCTGGCTCGGCGGCAGCGGCGGGGTGCTCCGGGATGGGCGCCCCGCACGCTACCTCGGCCGCCGCGCCGCGGCGGAGCCGCAAGTTGACGAGCACCCGCAGCGCTGACGCGCGGAGCCGCGCTACCTCCAGGTTCTCCTCGAGGCGAAGGATCCGAAGGGGCGTCGCGTGCAGCCGCGCGGCTTCCAGGTGGGGCGTGCTCTGCGGGGAGTGCATGGCGCGGCGCAGGGCGGAGTGCTAGTGGGCGCCGGCGCGGACCCGGATCCGGACCCGGACCCGGATCCGGATCATGATCCGGATCCGGGAGACAATTGAGAAAACGATTGATTGATTGATCTATCTAGCGGAGATCTGATCTACTTTTTTCGCTCGCTGCCGCCCGGGGTGTTTCCTGCTTTTTCCTCTGCGCGGCCCCAACGGTCGCTTCGAACTGCTGCGCGGGCTCCGCCGCGGTCGCCCGCCCGCGCAGCTCGGCGGCCGAGCGGCTCCTGCGCGCCGGGCTCGGGCTCGGGCTCCTGCCGCGCAGCTCGGCGGCCGAAGGGCTCCTGCGCATCCGGCTCGCCGGGCTGCCGCGCAGGTCGCCGAAGGTCGCCGCGCCGGGGCGGCTCGCCCTCCAGTGGCGGTAGCGATCCCGCACAGCCCGCGGGACGCAGAGCTCGTCGTGCGCCGCGTCTGCTACGGCGCAGAGCAGCATCAGCAGCGTGGCGCCCCCCTCCATGTCGCTGCTGAACTCCGCGAGTGCAGCTTCGCCCGCGGCCTCTCCGCCGCGGGCGCCGTCGCCTCGCAGCAGCTCTGCGAACAGACGCCGCTGGGCGGCGTCGGCCGCGCCGAAGCATAACACGGCGAAGAAGGCGACGAGCGGCGCGCCGGCGGCGGTGGCGAACGCGGCGCCGGCGTACCAGAGCGCCGCAGCGGAGAGCAGCACGAGGGGCGGGCCGTGCAACCGCGCGCTGTCGGTGATGCGGCTCCGCTGCCACGCCCCGCTCGCGAGCTGCTGCATGTCCCAGGCGACGGCCGCATACACGGGGCTGCTGGGCGCGGTGACGGCGAGCAGCCCGTGGCCGACGGCGCAGTAGACGGCGACCCAGGCCATGGCTCGCGCGCCCCGCCCTGGGCCGGGCCGCCGCCGCCGCTGCCGCCGCAGGCTCGTTTGGACTACAGCAGGCCGGGCAGCATTGCCGCGGGCACAGCATGGCGCCAGGCGCGGACGGCGTCGGCCCCGTAGCGCCGGGTCAGCTTGCGCTCGCAGTCTGGGATGGCGACGGCGAAGAGGTCGGCGGCGGCGGCGGCAGGCACGAGCGCAGCGAAGGGCGCCGCGCTGGCGCAGGCGGGCAGCGCGAGGGCGACCCAGAAGAGCAGCTCGGCGGCGTGCTGCGGGTGGCGGACGCGCGCCCTGAGCCCTGCGGTGCAGAGGCCTCGGCCGTGGGAGGCCCAGTCGCGGACGATCTGGCCGCGCGCCGCGGCGCAGAGGGCGAGGCTCGCGCCCGCGAGCGCGGCCGCCGCGGCGCGCACGGCGTAGTGCGGCGGCTCCGCGGCGGCGCAGGCCGCGGCGCCCAGCGCGGCGGCGCCGAGCGGCAGCAGCAGCAGCGTGTAGGCCACGACGTCCGCCGCGCCGATCCTTCGGCGCGTCGCGAGCGCCCAGCGCGCGCAGCCGGTCGCGACGGTGCGGAGCGCGTCGGCGCAGGGCGGCGCCGCGCCGACGCTGCAGACCAGGCACGCCGCTCCGGCGCCGAGCAGCAGGGCGGCGTTGGCGGCGGCGGCCTTCATAGCGGTCACTGCGGCCGGGCATCGCGCGGGCTGCCCGGGCGCAGAGCTTCCGCCCGAGTTGTCCAAACGCCGCGGCCACCGCCGCGGTGACCGGTCTCGGGTCTCCGTTCTCCGTTTAGCGCGGCCGTCCTCTGGGCCGCGCCCACCAAATGGCCCGGCCCGACCCTCGTCGGACAGGAGATCAATCGATCGCCCGAGCCCGAGCCCGAGCCCGAGCCGGTCCTGGATCCGCGGCCGCGGATCAGATCTCACCGGATCGGATCTCACCGGATCGGATCTCACCGGACGACCCGCACCCGCACCCGCATCCGCACCCGCATCCGCATCCGGGGCCTCAGATCGAGTCGGCCCGGCCGAGGGGGGCGGCGGCGGCGGCAGCAGAAGCGCGCGCCATGACCAAGGGGCGGCCGAAGATGTACTGCCTCGAGTTCGCGGCGGGCTCCACCGAGGCTGCGATCGCGAGCGCGGTGGCGGCCTACGATGCCGTCCGGCAGGAGTCGAAGGGCTGCCCCGAAATGAGCGCGGACCAGCGCGGCAGCCGGTGGGAGATCGACGCCGCGCGGCGGCTGCTCGTGTTCTGGTCTTCGACGGCGCTGGCGCAGTCGGCGGAGAGCGTGGAGGCCGCGGTGGTGCCGCATCTGTCAAAGTTCTGCGCGCCGGTCGCCCACGCGGACGGCGCGTGCGTGCGAGCCCTGAAGTTTCCCTCGAGCTACGGCGACGTGCCGCTGCGGAAGCACTTCGCCAAGTGGTTCGCCGTGGCTGCCGCGGCGGCGGACCGCGGCTGGGCGGCGGCGGGGTCGCCTGCGGCGGCGGCGGCGGGGTCGCCTGCGGCGGCGGCGCCGCCGGCGGCGGCGGCGGCGGCGGCGGCGCCGCCGGCGGCGCCGGAGTGCGTGCGGCTGACGCCGGCGGTGCACGACGGGGGCCCGCCCGGCGC
>Ga0209709_10002223_pt1 | contig 17197 bp, 9 predicted proteins | sample ArcticOcean_MG_C_2_FD_187435 | JGI IMG/M metagenome (GOLD analysis project Ga0209709, IMG submission 187435) | Marine microbial communities from western Arctic Ocean - ArcticOcean_MG_CB4_136 (SPAdes) (version 2) | ecosystem: Environmental > Aquatic > Marine > Oceanic | place: Arctic Ocean... | reverse complement strand
TTGGCTGAACCTGTATTGGATTGGCTTTTTTAGGATCCCCTCAGATTTTTGTTCGGTTTATGCCCATAAAAAATGAGGCCGAAATAGTTGGGGAAAGTGAGTAGCTGTATTTTTTACATTTTTTAGTGATTGTATTGCAGTTTTGATAGGGATTATGGTCCAATATTTTTTCACTAAAGTGGGTTATCATGTTGAAGAAACACTTGGAAATAACGGGCAAAATTCATTGATACTGCTAGTCGAATATTTATTACCCACTGTATTTGTTGGTATTTATATGGTGGTTATTTTGGTCGAAAGTATGTCCACGGTAGATTCATTATCGGCATCAAGCGTGCTCTTTTTAGATATTAAATCCTACCGTTTCACTTAAAAAGCTCATGAGTATCTTTCGAATTATGACATTTTTTTAGCCTCTCTCGCTTTATTAGTGGCTATATCAACCCCAGAGCGGACCATATTTTGGTTTGTATTGATAGGTTTTCATGGTATAGCAGCGAGCTTTTGTCTGACGATTATCCTTACCTTATTTTGGAAGGGATTTACTGAAAAAGAACCATTTCAGCGATGATATCGGGATTTCTTGGCGTTTTGTTTTTTAAATTTATCATGCCTAAATTAGAGAGCATTGGAATTTATTTTTGACAAAATAGCAGAGTTGGTACCGGCATTATTCACCGGACTTTTGTCAGGCTATCTAGTTTCTAAGTTATTTCCAGACAAACCGGCTACTGAATGATATTAAAGCGTATCCTAAATTATTATGTTTCATAAAATCATATAATGATGAAAAATTTCAATAGAAGAACATTTTTAGCCTCTTTAAGTCCTTTGGTCATGCTACCTTTTTATCAACAGTCGATTGATCTCATATTGTATAATGCGAATATTATTACGGTAAATCCCAATCAACCCAGCGCTCAGGCCATAGCTATATCATCAGATAAAATTATTGTCGTGGGAACCAATGAGTCTATACTTAAGCTGGCGACTGGCTTTACTAAAAAAATCGATATTTCAGGTAAAACAATATTGCCTGGATTTATTGATTCACATTCTCATCCGGCCTCCTCTGGACGTGCACATTTAAGAAATGTTGATTGTGATCTCAGGTCAATATCAGCAATTAAAAAGGCTATTTATGAGAGAACTAAAAATACCCCAGAGGGTGAATGGGTAGAGGGGTTTAAATATGATGATACCAAAACATCAGAAAAGAGATTTATCAATAATAAAGATTTAGATGAAGTATCGCCCCATCATCCCGTAATTATAAGGCATCGGGGTGGTCATACCGCTTATGTCAATTCTATGGCATTGACCTTAGGGGGAATTGATAGAAACACTGCCGATCCTTTGGGTGGACATATAGAAAGAGATGCTATTTCAGGGGAATTAACCGGTAGGTTATTGGAATCGGCTACTTCTGCAATTGAAAATTTAATTCCAAACATTTTTTCGCGATCAGAATATCAAGCCGGAGCCAAGTTAATTTCTCAAATGATGTCTAAATCAGGAATCACTTCAGTCACTGACGCAGGAACCGATGCTAGGTCCTATCAGAGTTATCAAGATGCTCATGATGCAAAAGAATTAAAGACTAGGATTTATTGTATGATGCGTGGTAGGGGAGTAGATGAAATGATGCGAGCAGGTAAGAAAACGGGAGATGGTGATGAGTGGGTGCGAGTGGGTGCGATGAAATTGGCCTGTGATGGATCTATTTCAGAGAGAACGGCTAGACTCTCAGAATCTTATATTGGCCGACCCAATGACTATGGTATCATCGTCAATGATGAAGAGATGCTCTATGAGCAAGCCGTAAAAGCGCATAAAAAAGACTGGCAAATAGGGATCCATGCCAATGGAGATGTGGGTATAGACATCGTGCTTAATGTATATGAAAGATTGCAAAAAGTGTATTATCGAAAAGATCCTCGATTTAGACTGGAACACTGTACGGTTATTAATGATGATTTAATCAGAAGAATCAAAGCGCTAAAAGCTATTCCTACTCCATTTTCTACTTATGTCTATTGGCATGGAGAGAAAATGAAAGAATATGGTAAAGAAAGGTTGGAACGGATGTTTGCAGTCAAAAGTTTTTTGGATGCAGGTATCAATGTCACCCAAACTTCAGACTATCCTCCAGGACCTTTTGAACCTATGATGGCGATACAATCAAGCGTAACTCGACGAGATTATAATGGAAATCTTTGGGGTCCTAGTCAAAGAATAACTGTTGAAGAGGCCATAAAAGTAGGTACCATCCATGGCGCCTATGCCTCCTTTGAAGAACAGATAAAAGGATCTTTAGAGGCAGGGAAATTAGCTGATTTAGTGGTTTTGGATCAGAATCCGCTCAAAGTGGATCCGATGAGCATTATAGATATCCCTATTCAAAGAACGATGGTGGGGGGTAAGTGGTCTTATGAATCTTAATAGCAGAAGAGGTCTAAATGAAATAAAAAAAGCAAGGTTTGTATAGACCTTGCTTTTTTTGTTTGGGCCTGTTCTTTTACCATTTACCCACCATAATTCGAGTCACTGACCGAATGATTGAAACGTTTCCATCTAATACGTCCATGTATTCGCTCCATGCTTTTTTGGCGGCAGTATTGGTTTCTCGATAACTACCAGAGTTCATCATAGTTTTAAAATCATCCATACCTACTAGAACATAATGAGATTCTCCATAGGGGCTTCGTCCCGCATTGAATCTGCCAAGTGTGACCCTTCTGTCAGTAGGATTGTACTTGCCATTGTATTTTTTAAAATGGGTGGCAAAGGTAGCGGCATCGTTGACTTCTAAAAAAATAACGTTTTGAATGGGATGAGAACCAGGTTCTCCAAAGGAAGCAATACTGTTGCCTTGCCCAGCGCTGTGTGTAGTGGCATAGTTATTTAATTTGGTTAAGAACAACTTCCAATCGGCAGTAGATTCTTTGGCGTATTGATTGCTTAGATCATCTAATGAACCTGTGAAAACTATCGAATGCGTATAATCTACCGAGTGGTCGAAAAAGTGATTTTCAAAAAGATAAACGCTAATACCTGCATTTTTACTTTCTTCTTGACTGAAATAGGCATCCATCAGTCCGGCTACGGTTTCGATATCCTGATCTGCTACAGTTATGTTATAAGAAGACCAATAATATTCTTGGGCCTGCAAAAAGGAACTCATAAAGATCAATAAAATACTGAATATTTTTTTCATGATTTTGTTAGTTTACTTGTTTCGAAAATAATTTAGACTTGTAGTTTAATTAAAAAATATTTGGATAACCAAAGATTTAACTAGAGATATAGGTTCGACGATTACGGCTGCCAAGGAATACGGCATCATTAAAAAGAAAAGAGAGGGATCAGAAACCTATCAAGAAGTTAGTAATTCTGTCTTTAATTTTGGGATTTTGCGCTTAATTATAGCCTCAGGGCGAGACATGAGTAGTAGCTATTAACTTTAATGGCACTTCTTTTTTTAATGAGTGACGGGTAAAACACCTTTAGATTATGAAACCAACTTCCTGAGCCAATCATAATATAAACTGATGCCTAAGAAAAGGGTCATAAGCCAGATGATTAAGAGATTAAAATAGAGCGTATCCATATGATATCCCAAAATGTATTTTGAAGGAGCATAAAATATGGTTCTAAAGTCCATTAAATGTCCAGGAGAACGTTTTTCTTGAAAAATAGGATAGATTTTTTGAATCAATTGGTTGTCCACCTCTATGATTCGTTGGGGTGCACTTATATTTTTTACTAAGGAAGCAATGGCTTTATTGTGAGATTTTGACTTCAGTAAAGCCTGGGCGTCATTAGGGATAGGATCAAGTATTTCATCTTTCTTTATTCTCCCTTTTTTTGCTTTGTTGTTGTAATAAATTCTCAAATCTTCGAAAAATGCTTCCGCTTCATGCATCAGGGTAGGTGAAAAGGAATCTATTGTAAGCTGATCTATTTTCGTGAATTTGTCAACACCAATAATTTTTAAAACATTCGTTATTTCGTTCCGCAAGGTAGTTAAACGATCTGCAACTCCTTTTAACTGCTCGGGAGATTGACTTCTGTAATGCATATTTACAAAATCTAAGTGACTTTGTAATTTCGGGATATAATAAATGGCAGCGTACTCATTTTGAGATATTTCTTTATCTAACTCATAGGTTATTTTTCCATAGGCATTGTCCTTAAATTGAGAAACGGCCAAGGCTTCAAATGCCCATCTACTGGCCATGATTTCACCAATCATGGGTACTTTTTGCTGTGAAGTTAGGGCGGTATTTAATTTATCAAAATTAACTACGACACCACTTAATAAAAGTTGCGGTATGATGAGTAAAGGAATGAGGATATACACCGTCACGGCTGATTTAAAAGCACTAGAGATGTTCAGTCCTAATATATTAGCAAAGCAGGATACAGAAAACAAAATGATCCAAGTACTCACATTCATATCCTGTATCTCCAGGATCCAATTACTGATCCATACAAAGCTTAAAGTTTGACCCAATGAAATACTGAATAATATGACGATTTTGGACAACAAATAGCTCAAACGGCTCAAATTAAGGAAGGCCTCTCGCTTTAAAATTTTTCTATCTCGAATGATTTCCTCAGCACTGATGGTTAGCCCCATAAATAAAGCAACAATGACACTCATGAAAAAGAAGACAGGAAGATTCAGATTTTCTTCTAAGGTATATTCACTGCCGCTCGTACCATTGTATCTGATAATGAAGGCCAATAAGAAAGCGAGTAGTGGGGCTTCCAGGAAGTTGATGAGTAGGTACTGTTTATTGCTCAATTTTGACATCAGGTCACGTTGACAAAAAAGCATCCATTGCTTGATCTTATTTGGGATGTCTAAGGTTTTGTGAGGTAGATTGATGGCTTCTTTAACTGACTTCAATTCGATATTTTTCAGATAATGAGCGTGCCATTCTTCGGGTGATATCTTTCTTTTTTGAGTAAAATGCCCATTTTCGTCAATCATCTTACTCTCGATGATATTGAAGATTTGTTCTGGATTAGCGCTGGAGGTGGTATTGACTAACTGCACCAATGATCTAAAGTAAGGGATGGCTTCCGTAGGGTTACCGTGGTAGATTTGATAACCACCGACATCTAAAATGATAAGTTCATCAAACATTTTGAATATATCCTCGGAGGGTTGATGAATGACTACGAAAATCAATTTCCCTTTTAACGACAATTCCTTTAAAAGATCCATGATATTTTCAGAATCTCTGGAAGACAGACCGCTGGTGGGTTCATCTACAAATAAAACTGAGGGTTCTCTAATCAATTCAAGGCCTATATTGAGTCGTTTTCTCTGTCCACCACTGATGGTTTTGTCAAGTGGACTCCCTACCTTTAAATGAGCGGCTTTATTGAGGCCTAGGGCATCCAAGAGGTTTTGAGATAATTCGATTAATTCTTTTTCACCTTTGTTTTTAAAGCAAAGCTTTGCAGTAAAAAGTAAATTATTAAAGACAGTCAATTCTTCTACTAGGAGATCATCTTGAGGGACATAGCCTATGACGCCCTCTAATTTAGCTTTATCCTTATGAAGATCAATACTATTGATCTTTAAGCTTCCGGTAGAGGGATTATCATTGCCATTTAATACATTTAATAGGGTTGATTTCCCAGCGCCACTGCCCCCCATCAATGCGATCAATTGTCCACCTTCTGCTGCCAGGTTCACGTTTCTTAAACCAATATTTCCATTAGGAAATTTATAAGAAATATCGGTAGCTACAAAACTCAATTGAAAAAGACTGTCGGGTTTCTTAAACTGAGTTAAGATACTGCTAAAATAGACAGGAGAGCTATGATGACTCTTTATTACGCACCCCAATGACAAGATGTAGACATGATTTTTGATCATGACAAAGTTGTTCAGCATGATATCTGTCGAACCTATGTTTTTGGCAAAATAGATATCAAAATCAGGAATTCTTAATACCGCTACAAATCCATCTAAATGATCCATTTGGATGGATTTAGTAGGTTCTGAGGATTTTACTTCCCCATCATAAATGAGCAACATATGCTCTGAATCAACACTAGCCGAATGGGTAGAAAGAACAAATTGCTTAATCAAATCTGTTACTTGATCACTAAAATATAATTGTTTAGAAATTTTGTAGAGGAGTTCATTTTCTTTTACTGATACGTGCCCATCGGCAATGACCATTTCCATTAATCGTATGACAATGATGGTTTTTTGATTATTTGATTGTTCTTGATTAACGCGACTGCATATTTCATCTATCGTATCAGTCTGTTCATTGGCCAGAGTTGTGTATTTTCGAAACACATTGAGGTAGGTGTCTAAATCTTGATGTGATACCTCCTCTCGTAAAAAACGAGTAACAGTTTGTTCTTCCTCCGCTGTGACTCCATCTTCTCTTGCGATTAATCCCAATAATTGAAGAATGGCATTTAGAACTTGTTCACTCATTTTTTATCTGATTAGTTACTTTATCTGCGAGGACTGAGTTTTAAAGAATCGCTTGATGGCATTAAATCAAATAGGATGATCTTTAGCAATAAAAAATCCATTTATCCATTTCACAAAAATCAGGGGTGTCTCGCTTTGTCTTGTTGGTTAAAAAGAAACGTTTGTAGATTAAAACTCTAAACGTCACAACAAAAAGACTTATTGAACGAATGAGTTCCTTATCCGACTGATTTCAGCAGTAAGATGATCAAGTACCTTGGATTGTAACATCATATCGCCTTTATTTGAAGCAATTTGAGCACTGATTTCAATCAATTCGTTCTCATAGATCATTTTAATTTTGTTTAAATCCATCAATAGTGAACTCAGAGTCTGGTTATCATCAAACTTTTTAACTATTTGGATCAAATTATCAAGCCCTTCTTTTTGATCAATGACCACCTTGATTAATGGCTCTAAAATAAGATCTCTTATTTCAGCAGGCGTGTCTTCAGGGTAATTTTTAATGAGCTGAGTGGAGATATACAAACCTTCAACAATAGAACCAGACAAAATTAAACTAGCTATATCTAATCTTCCTGTACTTTCCAGAAGTTTATTGGACTGGTTAGAGGCCTCATCTACCAATGTTTTTAAGGAATCTTTATTCAACAAATTTTGCTCAAACCTGAGCATGAATTCAAGATCTACCACCGAATTGACACCTACTGCTTCAGAAAGTTTTTGACAAGCACCGATATATTCTAGTGCTGATTGCGTTTTGTCGTAGGAAATCAAGTAACCAATATCTGTTGTATAAATACCTATATTAACAGCAGATTTAGTAATCTCACGGGTATAATCATCCACTTTTGATACCTCATTGACTGCCGTACCATCAAAATCACTACCGGTCGCCATTAATAGATAGGGTATTTCTGAAGGAGGAGGAAAGGAACTCAATAAGGCATTAACGTCTGCATTCATTTGATTTTTTGCTGTTTCAAATTCAGCACTTTCTGATGCAGAAGATTTACTCTTTACCGCATCCCCACAAGAATTAATGGCAAAAACTAAAATGAATAGAAATGATTTGAATTTTGCAGAATGGATATTCATAATTATTTTTTTTAGATGATAAAAGTAAGTAAATATCTATTTAATCCGTGCGAAGTATTTAAAATAATTATGAAAAAACAGATAAGACTCTAATTAAAAGGAAAACAAGGATAAGATACTTTGTCTTTTTTTTAAAATTCCAAAAAAGTTTAGTCAGAAGTATTCTTACCGTTGCATCATAATGTGCCATAACTCCATGGGGGCTAAGGCTCATTATTTAACAATATGGATCGAGGTTCACTGAACTCTTAATGAGCTGCTTATTTTTTCAATACTTGGATTTCAACCCTTCTGTTAAATCCTTTTTGTTCTTTATTATCGTTGTCTTTCAAAGGTTTCCATTCACCATAATAGTACACCTCTATCTGCTCATATTTGGCTCCAAATGTTTCTAGTTTTCTGCGTACCGTCTCCGCTCGCTTTTTCGATAGAATGAGATTGTAATTCTCATCTCCATCATTATCGGTATGACCGACAATGATGATCTGATATGCGCTTCCATCGGAGAAATCATATCTATTTACCAATTCAATGATTTGGTCATTATAGCTATTAGTGAGAGTCGCATCGTTGCTGTCAAAATAAACATTAAGGGCTTCAATGAAACCTCTGGAAGACCCTGAGTTCGAAGCTCGGTCAGTCTTCTTATCCTTGTCATCCTTATTTTTATCTTTCTTGCTCTCCTTATCATTTTTGTCATTATTGATGACTGTTGTTGTTTCTATTGAAATGGGATTAATGGTAATTTGAGTACCATCGGGCATTTCATTATCAACTTGTTCTTTTTTGATTTGTTCGATTTTTTCTATGGTATGATTTGGGTCAATATCTTTTTTGTTTTTGTAAAAATCAATTTTCTCAAGATTGGTTGAATCAATAGGACAGCCTTCATTGTAGATAGATCCTGAAATTTCAGGACATTTATCAAGTAAATTAGTAGTGCCATCACCGTCATTGTCGGTACAACATCCTGTATTTTCAAAAGGGCAGCCATTATTAAATTCAATGCCGGCGATGTCAGGACATCTGTCTACTACATCGATCACTCCATCTTTGTCACGATCAGGACACCCGTAGTGAATGGGCAATCCGGCAATTAAAGGACATTGATCATTCAGATCCAAAATGCCATCTCCATCGGTATCAGGGCATCCATTGTGCTTTTTGGGACCAGGTGTGTAAATACAATAATCTTGAGCATCCGGAATTCCATCTCCATCCGTATCCGGACATCCCAACAGACTCAATAAGCCGGGATCGTACAAACAACCATCTTTGCTGTCAGATACTTTATCACGATCGATGTCTGAGGGTACTTTGTATCCTAGATTGAAAACGATGCCAGCGAATATACTTGAGTTGAATCTTGCTCTTTTACCCAGTAGTCCTGTGATATTATGCATACCTCCGACGACAGATATGATACCATCTCTGGCATTCAGTCTGTTCGTCAGCTCAAGCAGATTGACACGACCGGACAGTCCCACATTGAACTGACCGTTCCTCTGAATGGATAACGGAAGGGCTACTCCTATCTTTTCAGAACTATATCTCGGAACAATTGAGTGTATCGATTTCACATGTACTTTGTGGAGATCAGATTTTCTTATTAAGGCTGTGGAGGAAGTATAACCTAAAAATAAGTTTTTTGAGAAGTGATAGTCTGCGTGCAAATTGAGCGAAGTGGGAAGGTTCATATTGAACATTTCATCTTGCTTTTGATTTTTAGTGGAAGCATCCGCAAAATCATCAAAACTCTTAAAAACAGTCGTTTCATCTAGTTTTTGGATGTCTAAATCGACAAAGGTGAGCGCTCCGAGTGCTTCTGTGTCATAGGTATTATTGGCAGTGGTAAAATCGTAGGAGAGGCTATCTCGAGTAAACCTCACCCTTCCAATATCGGTGATGCTAAGGCCAAATTTGAATAAATATTTCGTGCGATCGTATCGCTCAATATTTGTTTCTCCATCCATGTCATAATTGAACCTGTTGTATTTTGGACGATATTCATACACTGCTCCTAAATCTAGTCCGATACCTGTATTTCTCGAAGTAAACATATTGCCTTTTTCGGCTCTGCCATAATTAAATTCGGTAGAGGCAAAAGTGGCCTCTGAGCTGGCCGAACCATCGAATTCAAAGCTTCCCTGATCAGAATAGAGATAGGTAGCATCAATACCATTAATCAATTTAACAGCAATTCCTACTTTTATAAAGTTAGCTTTTTCATTTTTTATGACCCGGGCATAGTTAAATCTATTCTCTAAATAGATTAACTGATTGTAGGAGTAATTTTCAAATGAAATAGGGGTATTTAAAGGTGTTGAGTTATCATAATCGTTGTGAATGGCATTGGTCCATTCGTTAGAAAGACCATCCAGATTACCGAAGGATCGAATGCGAAAACTTAATCCAATGGCGTTATTGTGATTGATTTCATAACTTACTCCAACTAAGTCAATACTAGAATTTCTGGACTGGTATCCGAGTCCAGAATGATCTCTATATCTGGAACTTTCATTTCCAAAGGTCTTACTCAGAATGCTTGTATTACTACCTGTATAGTTATTAGTTTTTAGGTTATTTAAAGAGCCGCTGATGCTTAATTTTTGAAGAGAATTGACAATAGATGCAGGTTGAAAATAGGAAGTGGAATAACCTATATAATTGTCTAATGCATTTCCCCCAGAATAATTATTTTGAGCGAATACGTTGAGACATGTGAAAAGGGTTCCTATCACTAAAATGGGAAGTCTAAATTTCATAATGAGTTAATTCTTGAGGTTATGGCTGTTGCCTGGTTGTATTGAGGGAGCTAAAACTGTGCTCTTTTGACTTCAAATATAAATTATTATTATTTTTTAAAAATGTTATCCTTTATTTAAAACTAAACACTACAATTTAAATTGAATTCCTTGGAAAAGGCCTTATTTGATGATTGATTTTATTATCAGCGATGGCAATAAGCAGGTTATCAAGTTATGAATTTATGCGTTGACCTGATATTGAGTAAATAAATAGGGTGATTTAAAAGTTGTATTTTAAGCATTATAGAATTGTGGACATCCGGCTGAGATCATAAAAAAATAGGTATTGATTCTAATTGCGGAGCTAATAAGGCATATCTTTAAAAAACATAATTTAAATCATCATGGCTAAAGGCATCAACACGAAAAAAAATGTAAAGAAGGAACCCGCCAAAACACCAAAAGAAAAGAAGGCAGAAAAGAAACTTAAAAAGGGTAAGTAGTAGTTTCTATGTATGTCAACGAGGTTGTCGCGCGTGTCATCTTCTTATTTAAAGATGTGATGACCTATGAAATCACTTTTGTGCCTCTAGTATCCAGCCTCAGGTAGGGGATTGGATATTTGACCAAAATAGAGTTAAATGATGCATCCGATTTAAAAAGATTAGCAAAGACGACTGCCAATAAGAATTACTCCTAACAGCCTTTACTTTCGGAAAACAAAAGTGATCATCCCACTTGGAGCTATATTACCTGAGGATTGAGCAGTAGATCATTGATACAAATAGGTTGTATTAGCAAGGAACTATTAGATCAAATATTTTTTTGTGATAGGTTATAAGACTGGGATGAATATACTTGAGGTTTATTAGAAGTACTTAGAAAAGAAAACGGCGAAAAAGCTGTCTTGTTTGAAAAATAATAAAAATATCTCTTGGTGAGAAATACCATCAAAAAGGCGTGCTTCCAAGATCATATTTAAGTTATTGGCAATTCTACGAGAAGTTTAAAGGTTATTTTTGGTGAAAATATCTTAATTTTCGAATAATAAGGTAATTAATATATTGTCATACTCCTTATATTTTTACTGTAAAGCATTGAAGGTTTCAAGTTCTGTATTCGGTTTATTAAAGAAGCCCTAATAATCGCCATTAAATCTCATTTTTACTTGTGATGCCAGCCCCACAGCGAAAGTAATGGAGGTGCTAACTATCCACCACCGGTATCAAATGATCCCAACTGTTCATTGGATGATGAACTATATTTTTTGTCAAACGGGGTAATTTTAAGTGATTAAAAAGTAACTCAGTGTTAAGACATATATTATTCATAATTATTTGATTTCCCTTTAATATTTATTTTGATATTACTATATTTAGGCAGCATTTTTGAGCTTTTTCTATTGAAAAAAAATCTGATTTTTGTTAACTTACTTTTCGATTGATTACCTTTTAAATGATCGACATGGAATTAAACAATAGTTGTCCTATCAGTAATGCCATGCAAATCTTGGGGGGGAAGTGGAAAATCATTATTTTGTCAAGGCTTATGGATGGTAAACTTCGTTTTGGTGAACTTGCATATATGATTCCTTTGATCTCTGGAAAGGTGCTAGGAGATCAGTTGAAAGAAATGGAGCGAGACGGTTTGGTGCTTCGTCAGCAGTTTAATGAGACCCCCCCCCAAAAAGTAGAGTACTCATTGACGGAAGGTGCCATTCAGTTGAAAAAGATATTGCAAGATTTGTGTGACTGGCAAAACAAACACAGTTTGACTCATCAGAAGAGCTAGCTATTCATTTTTATGAACCATTACAAAGGATCATTCATTTTTTTACAGTTTATTATTGATTGTTAAATACAATAGATGTGTAGCGAGTGATAATTGGAAGTGTTAAATGGGTCAATTTTTTACTTGGATTTGAGTCAATTTAGTCGCCAATTTTACTGGAATTATAAATGAAGGTGAAGGATCAAAGATTAAGTAGTACTTTTAAAAATTTATATTTAATTATAAATAAATTCTAAAATCAACGCATATTTTCCTTACCTAATGAGATATTTAAAATTATTTTTTACCGTCCATATTTGCATAATATCAGGATGCCAAACGGACTCAGCAAATTTTTCGATTGATTATGAGAAATTTACCTTAGAAAATGGCCTTGAGGTGATCCTTCATGAGGACCATTCTGATCCTGTTGTCGCAGTGGCCACTGTGATGCATGTGGGTTCGAATAGAGAGAAGCCAGGGCGAACAGGCTTTGCTCATTTTTTTGAGCATATGTCCTTCAACGATTCTGAGAATGTGCCTAGAGGGGCCAATAGGAAAATGATTCCTGAATGGGGTGGAACAAGAAATGGAGGCACATGGAATGATGGAACTATTTATTACGAGGTAGTTCCAAAAGATGCATTTGATAAAATTCTATGGATTGACTCTGATCGCTTTGGCTATATGATTAAAACAGTTACTGAGGAAGCCTTAGAACGAGAAAAACAGGTAGTAAAAAATGAAAAAAGAGAAAGAGTTGATAATGCGCCCTATGGCTTTACCAATGAAATCATTATTAAAAATCTATATCCATCGGGTCATCCATATAGTTGGACCGTCATCGGGGAGTTGGAAGATCTTCAATCGGCTGAATTAGTAGATGTAAAGGAATTTTATGAAACCTACTATGGTGCGGCAAATGCATCATTGGTGATTGCTGGGGATATAGATATAGCCGAAACCAAAGCAAAAGTAGTGCAATGGTTTGGTGAAATCAGAAAAGGGCCCGTAGTTCAATCTTTAGCTCCGATGCCTGTAAATCTTGTAGGTTCAAAATCTTTATATTTCGAAGATAATTTCGCCAAACTACCTGAACTGAGAATGGTATTTCCAACGGTTGAGGAATACCATCCCGACGTACAGGCGCTGAATGTTTTATCTGCAGTGCTTGATGATAGTAAAAAGGCACCTTTTTATAAGATTATCGTTCAAGATAAAAAATGGGCACCAGCTGTTTCAAGTTATCAAAGCAGTAAGGAGTTAGCGGGAGAATTCGTAATCCGAGTGCGTGCCAATGCGGGTGTGGATTTAGATTCAGTAAAAAAAGCCATTGATGAAGCCTTTGAATTATTTGAAAAGGATGGATTTGGCGACAAAGAACTTCAAAAAATCAAAGCAGAGTCCGAGACCAGTTTATACAGGAGTATTGAAACCATTCTGGATAAAGCTTATACCTTAGTTAATGATAATGAATATGCTGGTGATCCTGGTTATGTTGTGAAGCGTGCAGATTTAATCAATAAGGTTACCCGAGAAGATGTATTGCGTGTTTACCACAAATACATCAAAGGACAACCCTATGTGATGACAAGTTTTGTACCCTATGGTCAAACGTCTTTAACAGTTGATGGCGCTATAAAAGCGAAGGTTTTCCAGGAACAAATAGTGGCCAATATCGAAAATGAGGAAGTCAGTCAGGGGGATGAGGCAGTGTACGATAAAACGCCTGCTATTTTTGATAGGTCCGAGCCAGAGTTAAGTGAATTACCGCTATTTGAGATGCCTGATGTATGGATTGAGAATTTAACAAACACAGGAATTCGGATGCATGGCATTGAGAATAATGAAATCCCTTTGGTGACATTTGACATTACATTAGATGGAGGTCATCGCCTGGACCGTGCTGAAAAATCTGGTACCTCTGTATTATTGGCAGATTTAATGATAGAGGGGACGGCATCTAAAACGCCTATGGAGTTGGAAGAGGCGATAGGCTTATTGGGGGCGTCTATCAATATCTACAGTACTAACGAGGAAATAAGAATCTCGGCCACCTGCTTGGCTAAAAATTTTGAGGAAACGGTTTCGTTAATTACAGAAATATTGCTGTATCCGAGATGGGATCAAGCTGAGTATGATAGATTGATACAAAAACGAAGGACTCAATTAGAGGGGAATGAATCGAATCCTACAAATATAGCTTATCGAAATCTTACCAAATTGCTGTACGGACCTGATCATATTTATGCAACGTCTGCTAACGGTACATTGGAGACCCTTGAAAAGCTAACTATTGATGATTTAATGGATTATTATGAAAAGAATATCAGTTCTACCTTAGCAACTATACATGTAGTAGGAGCCATTAAAAGTGACCAGGTTATCAAGGCTTTTGAGTCACTGGATAAAAAATGGAAGATAGGTGAGCGACCCCTAACTGAGAAAGTGAATACCATCCATAATATTGATCAGAAGCTTTATTTTATTGATGTTCCAGGAGCCAAACAGTCTGTTATATTTGTTGGTAAACTGGTACTATCTGCATCGGATGCTTCATTTAATAAGCTATCCTTTGCGAATGAAATTTTGGGAGGAGGTTCCAGTGGTAGGTTATTTCAAACCCTGAGAATTGAAAAGGGTTATACGTATGGTGCTTATTCTTTTGTTGGGGAAAGTAAGGAAGTGTCACCCTTTGTGGCATATTCAAGTGTTAGAGCTAATGCGACCAGTGCATCGATGGAGATCATCGAGGATCTAATACGAAATTACAGTATAACTTTCACCGATGAGGAGGTGGGTATTACTCAAAATAAGTTGATTAAATCGAACGCTGGATCTTACGAAAGTTTGTCTGCAAAACTCAGTCTCTTGCGAAATATGAGCAAGTATAATAAGTCTTTGACTTATCTAGAGGAAGATCAAAATGAATTGATGAACATGACATTGACTAATTTTAGATCAGTCATTGACCAATATTTGGTCGAAGATGAAATGGTATATGTAGTGGTAGGAGACAAGGAATCACAATTAAGCAACCTAAACAAATTGGGTAAGGGGATTGCTGTTGAATTAGACAAAGATGGTAACAGAATGATCTTACAGGACTAAGAATGTAAGGTTTCGACTCAATAGGTAGTGATCATCTTTGTTCCGTTAATCGGATGTCCGCCAGTAATGCCGTTCTGGGATCAGCTAAAATGAGTTGAGGTTTGATAAGTGCTGTGATTGTATAGGAGGCCGAGCGTGCGCTCATGTCTACTTGGAATACAACAGGATCTATTCCATCGGAAAAATGTACTTCAAACTCAACTGGCACATCGAATAATACCTCTGAGGTAGCCTTTTGCGTTAATGTTAGATTTATTTGGCTGAGGCTTTCATCATAGGACCAATCGGCACTAATTTGAAGCATGTCTGGACGTTTTAGCCATTGATTCAGAAACGGGTCCAAATCCTCAGAGGTAAAGAGTTCCATTTCATGAATAAAGTCTGCCGTGGAAGCATGGCCATTGAAATATTTCTTATAATAGGATTGTATCCCCATTTTGAAAGTTTCGTGTCCCATTTTCTCACGTAACATATGTAAAAACCAAGCTCCTTTTTTATAGGTCATACCCGTTACTACAGGGCCTAATTCAGCCGTTCGGTCATCAATGACAATGAAACTGCTGTCTTTTTTATGGTAGCCTTTGATGAGCTTTTTTGCTGCTTTAAGCTCTTTAATGTATGTTTCATGGCCATATTGATGCGATTGAAATAGCATAGTGAAATAAGTAGCAAATCCTTCACTAAGCCAAGCATCATCCCAAGTAGATTCAGTCACCGAATTACCAAACCATTGATGTGCGATCTCATGAATCACGACATTCCTAAGCCTTTCTGTAGCTTGACCCGTAATAAGGTTTTCTGCATAGAGGATGGCTGAGGCGGTCTCCATAGCCCCACTGGTCACACTCGATGATTGGATATTGGCGAGTTTTTCATAGGCAAAAGGCCCCACATAGAGGCTGAAAAATTCAAGTACGCTTTTGGTGGGGTGGGCAAAGTCATGAAAACCAGCATCTCGATCTTTGGCATAAATCCAAGACTGGATGGGCTTGCCTTCAAAGGTATCTACTTGCTGAACTGCAAATTCTGCTACCCCCAATACGTAAAGCCAACAAGATACCGGAACCGATTGCTTCCAATGGGTAAATTTACGGTTTCTAGTCAGGAGTGATTCCTCCATCAAGACGCCATTTGATACCACTTTGTATTTGGCGGGTGCAATGATTTTAAACTCAACCGTTGCCTTTTCATAGGGATGGTCAATGGTAGGGAGCCAATTTCTGGTATTGTTGGGCCAACTTTCACAAAAGAATGTTCGATCACCATTGTGATTATTTTTTATTTCTAAGCCTGCCTGTGGGATACCTCTATACTCAATAATGAAAGTTTTAAGGCTTCCTTTACCCACCGGTTGATCCATCTTAATGACCAAAGCATCTCCTTGATGTCGGTATTTTAATTGGGAACCTGCTGATGTGATAGAGGATACTTCCATGCCTCTACCGAGACGTTCTTTTGTTTTGTTGGCTAGATCTAGTCTGAACTGTCCAACATCATTTGATTTGAATAGAATTTCAATGGAGGTAGTTCCTATGAGTTCATCGGTATCATCTGATAAGGTAAGCTCAAAAGCATAATGTTGAATATCTATCTGATAATTAAAGGGGTATTGATCGGCAAAAACAGAAGGAATAAATGCAAAGAGTAAGAGTAGTTGGGAGGTCAAATTTTTCAAAAATAGCATCAAGATATTTATTAATTGAACGTCAAAAAAATTCATCTCATTTGTAATCATCAAAAAGTATAAATAGGATGAATACTCTGAAACGTTATTTAGACGAATATAGGCTAAAAGTATATTAAAAAAAACACTTCATCGAGGATGCTATAATTATCAACGTTGATGGTAAAGAACCCGTTGTACTCGATGCACGTTTAGAGGATTATTTCTATTTTTAAAATACATTAAGGATATCATAATCAGCAGATGCATAAGTCTTCAACGATCTAAACGGAACAAAGAATCGTAGATATAATTGGCCTATTGAGGACATGAAAT
>Ga0209709_10002220_pt1 | contig 17207 bp, 9 predicted proteins | sample ArcticOcean_MG_C_2_FD_187435 | JGI IMG/M metagenome (GOLD analysis project Ga0209709, IMG submission 187435) | Marine microbial communities from western Arctic Ocean - ArcticOcean_MG_CB4_136 (SPAdes) (version 2) | ecosystem: Environmental > Aquatic > Marine > Oceanic | place: Arctic Ocean... | reverse complement strand
AAAGTTATTTTAATTTTACAAATTTGGGTATTGTGTATTTGTTTTATTTTACTTTAATGATTGTTAGTTTTTATAAAGTAAACTTTATTAATTAAATTTAAATTTATTTAAAATTTTAAACATTTAGATGTTTAATCTGCAGAATAACTGGTGGACCGCCCAGAACTCGAATCTGGAATCTCCCGGTTCGTAGCCGAGCGCCTTATCCAATTTGGCCAGCGGTCCTTAATTAAATAATTTACCAAGTATAACAAATTTTTCTTAACTTAACCTATATAGCTTTATTAAGAATTATCTTTAAAGCTTTTATTCAGGAGGGCTTTTTGTATCCAAAACCTTCCATCAAACCTCTTTCTATCTTTGATATAAATTATTTTTTTTAATATAATTGTAAACATTTTGTACAAGTGACACATAAGGTTGTCTAAAAATCGCTTTAAATGTGTTAAAAATATAGAAAACATAATAATTTTTATATATATAAAACGATTAAAATAATGAGTGATAAATTACTGGTCCCCGATATTGGAGATTTTGATAAAGTTGAAGTTATTGAGCTACTGGTAAAAGTCGGTGATCAAATTAATTCAAATGACCCAGTTGTAACAATAGAAAGTGATAAATCTAGTGTTGAAATTCCCACAATAATTTCTGGAAAAATAGAATCTGTAAATGTAAAAGTAGGAGATAAGGTTTCTAAAGGTGACTTGCTATTAAATATTGAGCCTTTAAAAAATACCTCTTCAGAAAAACCAATTCCCAAAGATACAGAAAGTATTATTAAGCAAGCAGAATCAGTTTTAAAAAATGAAAAAGGAGAGGAAGCTATTGAACAAAAACCAACTGAGAAAAAAAAACAATCAACAATTCAAGTTACAAATAACAATGATATTGATCCATTAGAAACTCAAGATTGGATAGAATCTCTATCTGCAGTTGTTGAAAAAGATGGAAACCAAAGAGCTCACTTTTTGATAAAAGAATTAATTAATAAAGCTTATCGAGAAGGAGCAAACATTCCTTACACACAAAGTACTCCTTATATCAATACAATCCCACCAGAAGCAGAAGTTAAGTCAAGTGGTGATCAGAATATTGAAAGAAGAATTAGATCTTTAATTAGATGGAATGCAGCAGCCATGGTTGTTAGAGCAAATAAAAAATTTCCAGAATTGGGTGGCCACATAGGAACATTTGCATCCGCAGCAACACTTTATGATGTAGGGATGAATCATTTTTGGAGGGCAAAGAATAATAAATTTGGAGGAGATTTGATTTATTTTCAAGGTCACAGTGCTCCAGGCATGTATGCCAGGGCATATCTTGAGGGAAGACTAAATGAAAAACAATTAGATAGCTTTAGACAAGAAGTTAAGCCTGGTGGACTTTCATCATACCCTCATCCTTGGTTAATGCCTAAATTTTGGCAGTTCCCAACTGTATCTATGGGCTTAGGACCTATGCTTGCAATTTATCAGGCTAGGTACATGAAGTATTTAATTAATAGAGGATTAATTAAAGATGAAGGAAGAAAAGTTTGGGCATTTCTTGGTGATGGTGAAATGGATGAGCCAGAATCTTTAGGAGCAATTGGATTGGCTGCTAGAGAAAAATTAGACAACTTAATATTTGTCGTAAATTGTAATCTTCAAAGGTTAGATGGACCCGTAAGAGGTAATGGAAAAATTATTCAAGAATTAGAAGGAAGCTTTAGAGGAGCTGGCTGGAATGTAATTAAAGTAATTTGGGGTTCTTATTGGGATTCTTTGATTGCTAATGACAAAACAGGTCATTTAATTAAAGTTATGAATGAAACAGTAGACGGTGAATACCAAGCGATGAAAGCTAGAGATGGAGCATATGTTAGAGAAAGATTTTTTGGAAAATATCCAGAAACACAAGAGTTAGTTTCCAGCTTGTCGGATAAAGATATTTGGAGACTAAATAGAGGTGGTCACGATCCTCATAAAGTTTATGCAGCATATGACCAGGCATCAAAAAACCAAGGTAGCCCGACAGTTATATTAGCAAAAACTATTAAAGGATACGGAATGGGTAAAACTGGAGAAAGTGTTAATACTACCCACCAAACTAAAAAGTTAGATGTTGATGATTTGTTGTATTACAGAGATCGTTTTGATGTCCCATTAACAGATGAACAAGTAAAAAATGTTGAGTATTTTAAGCCCGATGAAAAATCATTAGAAATTAAATATATTAAAGAAAAAAGAATGAGACTTGGTGGTTTCTTACCTGAAAGAACAACATATTCAAAACCCATTAAAGCACCAGCAAAAGATATTTTTGATTTTATGAAAGTATCAACAGGTGAAAAAGAGATGTCTACAACAATGGCATTAGTTAGAATGTTTACAAATTTATTAAGAGATAAAAATGTTTCACCAAGATTAGTTCCAATTATTCCTGACGAAGCAAGAACTTTTGGAATGGAAGGATTTTTTCAAAAAATAGGAATATATGCACATGAAGGTCAAAAGTATGAACCAGAAGATTCTGCTCAATTAAGTTCTTACAGAGAAGAAAAAACAGGACAGGTTCTGGAAGAAGGAATTAATGAAGCAGGTGCAATGTCATCTTGGATTGCTGCAGCGACCGCATATACTAATCATGACATTGAAATGATACCAATCTATATTTTTTATTCTATGTTTGGTTTTCAAAGAATAGGTGATCTCGCATGGGCAGCTGGAGACAGTCAAGCTAGAGGTTTTTTAATTGGAGCTACAGCTGGAAGAACCACTTTAGCAGGAGAAGGATTACAGCACCAGGATGGTCATAGTCATCTAATTGCATCAACAATTCCAAATTGTGTTTCATATGATCCAACCTTTCACTATGAATTAGCTGTGATTTTTAGAGAAGGCCTGAGAAGAATGCATGAAAAAAATGAAAATGTTTTTTATTATATTACCACTATGAATGAAAATTATTCACATCCAGCTATGCCAAAAGATAAAAATTGTGAAGAAGGTATTCTTAAAGGAATGTATAAAATTAAAAAATTTAATAGGTATAAAAAAACCAAAATTCAACTTTTAGGCTCAGGTGCAATATTAAGAGAAATGATGAGTGCAGCAGAAATTCTTCAAAATGAATATCAGATAGATAGTGAAATTTGGAGTGTAACTAGTTTTAATGAGTTGAGAAGAGATGGTATGGAGGTCGAAAGGTATAATCTATTAAATCCAGATAAAGAAAAAAAAATTTCGTTTGTAGAGCAGTGCCTAGAAAAAACTGAAGGACCAATTATGGCAGCCTCTGATTACATGAGAATGAATTCTGACCAAATCAGACCTTATACTAATAAAAGTTTTTATTCATTAGGGACAGATGGCTATGGAAGAAGTGATACAAGAAAAAATCTTAGAAAATTTTTTGAGGTTGATAAAGAACATATTGTTGCTTATGGACTAAGCGTATTAGCAAAAGAGCAGTTGATAGCCTCAAAATATGCAAAAGAAGCCATAAAAAAATACAATATTGATGGAAGTAAACCAATGCCTACGAAATTATAAATGTCAAATAAGGAGATAAAGGTCCCAAATATTGGTGAATTTAAGGACGTTGAGGTAATCGAGGTATTAGTTTCGAATGGTCAATCAGTATCAAAAAATGATCCACTTATTACAATTGAAAGTGATAAATCTAGTGTTGAAATTCCAGCCTCTTTTGAAGGAAAAGTTAAATCTATAAATATTAAAGTAGGAGACAAGGTTTCAGAAGGAGACGTAATACTAATTTTAGAAAATAGTGAAGAGATTAAAAAAGATATTCAAGAACAAACCAAGATTGAAAAAGAAGAAAAAAAAACACAAAGTAAAAAAGAAACAGTTATTAATGATACTCCAAAAAAAAATTTTATAGAAAAAGATATTTCAGTAGTTTCTGCAGCAAGTCCTAAAGCACGTAAATTTGCAAGAGAGCTTGGTGTAAATATAAATGAAATTAATGGCAGTCAAAGACAAGGAAGAGTTGTAGAGAGTGATGTAAAAAATTTTATATCCTCTAAAATTAATAAAGTAACTGAAGTAAAAGAAACTAAACCAAAAATTATTATAAATGAATTTTCTCATTCAGATTTTGGAGAGGTTGAAATTAAAGATATACCGAGAGTTAAGAAACTAGCATCAACCTATTTAATAAATTCTTGGACTACAATACCCCATGTAACAAATCATGATGAGGCAGATATAACTGAAATGGAAAATTTTAGAACTTCGCTTACCAATATGTATACTGGGGAAAGAAAAAAAATTACACCTTTAGCTTTTATTGTTAAAGCATTAGTTTCATCTTTAAAAAAATTTCCTAGCTTTAATTCTTCAATTGATGATATTGAAAATGGAAAAATTACTATAAAGAAATATTTTCATGTTGGAATTGCAGTGGATACTCCACATGGTTTAATGGTGCCTAAAATTAGAAATGCAGATAACAAAGATATTTCTTATATAAGCAATGAATTAAAGATAGTAAGCGATCAATGTAGAAATTTAAAAATTGATAAAAAAGAATTTTTTGGAGGCTCTATGACCATTACAAGTCTAGGAGGTATTGGGGGTTCATTTTTTACTCCTATAATAAATTACCCCGAAGTAGCAATATTAGGTGTTGGCAAGTCACAAAAAAAACAAATCTTTATTAATGGTAAATTTGAATCAAGAATAATGCTTCCGTTGTCGTTGTCATATGATCACAGAATAATTGATGGCGCTGAAGCAGCTAGATTTAATAATGAACTTAAAGAAAATCTTGGTAAAAACTTCGCCTACAAATTAGCTATATAAATTTTTATGTCAAAAACTGTATCATTACTTAGTGCATTACTTTGTACATTCATATGGGGGACAACTTTTATTGCTCAAGATACAGGGATGGACGATATTGGTCCATTTACCTTTAATGCTGTAAGATTTTTTGTTGGGTTTTTAGCAGTAGCACCTATAGCTTTTATTTTTGAAAGAAAAAAATTTTCAAAATGTATAAATAAAAATAAAAAAACATTTACTAATTTAGCTATTTTGATTGGTCTGTCTTTATTTTTTGGAACAGCTTTTCAGCAAGTGGCCCTACTCTATACAGACGTTGCCAATGCTGCATTTTTCACTATTTTTTATGTTCCAATGGTCCCATTCATAATTTTTTTTATGTATAAAATACCAATTCATTGGAGTATTTGGCCTTCCGTTTTTCTTTGTGTCATGGGTGGATATCTTCTAACTAATTTTTATAATGCAACAGTTAGAATAGGTGACACACTTGTAATAATGGGTGCTTTTTTTTGGAGTACACATATTATTTTTACAGGTAAAATTATTGAAAATTATAACCTACCACTAACAATTGGTGCAATCCAAACTTTAATTGTTGCTTCTTTATCATTAATTATAGGATTAATTTTTGAAGACTTTATTTGGTCAAACATTCTTAAAGAAAAATTTCAAATTTTATACGCTGGTATTTTATCTGGAGGGCTTGCATTTGTATTACAGATATATGCACAAAAAAATATCTCCCCTGCTCCATCAGCAATAATTTTTTCTTTAGAAGGAGTTTTTGCAACTATTGCAGCCTGGATTTTATTAGATCAGGTTTTAGATATTAACAATTTATTTGGCTGTTTGTTTATTTTATTTGGAGTTTTGTTTTCTCAACTAGTGCCAATATTTAAAAAAGACTAATTGTATATTATAATAAATAGAATTACTGCAACTAAAATTCTATAAATTACAAAAAAATTAAAAGAAAATTTATTTATATATTTTAAAAAAAATTTTACAGTAAAATAAGAAGATAAAAAAGATAAAGTAATTGCTATAAATACAAGGTAGTTAAATTCAAAACTTTGATCAATAATATCTTTCAAGCCCAATACGCTTGCACCCGCTAAAGCAGGTATAGCCAGTAAAAAAGAAATTTTACTTGAATCAAATCTATTAAATTTAAATATTCTTGCAGCCGTAATTGTAATTCCAGCTCTACTTACTCCTGGTATTAATGCAAGTATTTGAAACAAGCCAATATATAATATTGTTTTTAAATTTAAATTAGATGATATTTTTTTATCAAAGCTACACTTATCCGCTAAGTATAAAAGAATTCCAAATATCAAAGTAGCCCAGGCAATTATTTTTATATCTCTTAATACATAAATTAATTCTGTTTTATAAAGAATATACCCAACAACAATAAGAGGAATAGAACCAAAAATCATTAATGATAATAATTTTTGATTATTTTTTAGATCAATTAATTCTTTTCTAAAAAAAAATATGATTGCTAATAAAGATCCAAGATGCAAACTTACATCTATCAATAGAGAGCTTGATTTGAAATCATAAAGAGTAGATACAACAATTAAGTGAGCAGAGGAGCTTATTGGTAAAAATTCAGACACTCCTTGGACAAGTGAAAGAATTACAATTTCTATTATATTTGTTAGCATTTTATTTCGTAACTTAAATAGTACTTAAATAAAACAATTCCGTGGCAACATAATAGGTATGCAAAATTATCAAAAATACTCAAAATAAAGGATTTTAATAAAATAAGGGTCATACATACTGACTTAGTTTATCTTTTTTATTAGAAAGTCTTGGTATATGTTTAATAAAAAAAGGTAAAAATGTCAGATAAAATGCTAAAATTTGTAAATATAGGTCAACAGACTCCACCTAAAAGAAAGGCTTCAAATAGAAAAGATGACTTTAATGAAATTTATAATGAGTTTATTCAGGAAAAGGCAGGAGAACAAGCAAGTAGGTGTTCACAGTGCGGGGTTCCATTTTGCCAGATTCATTGCCCTTTAAGCAATAATATTCCTGACTGGTTAAAATTAACAGCTGAGGGAAGATTAAAAGAAGCTTATGATTTGGCACAAAGTACAAACAATATGCCTGAAGTTTGTGGAAGGATTTGTCCACAAGATAGATTATGTGAAGGGAACTGTGTTATTGAACAATCAGGACATGGAACAGTTACAATTGGATCAGTTGAAAAGTATATAACGGACACAGCTTGGAAGGAAGGTTGGGTCAAACCAATTAAAGTTAGAACTGAGAAGACTCAGAGTGTTGGAATTATAGGCGCAGGACCAGCAGGTTTAGCTGCAGGAGAACAATTACGTAAATTAGGTTATCAAATTACAATATATGATCGTTATGATAGATCAGGTGGATTATTAATTTATGGAATACCAAATTTTAAATTAGAAAAGTTTGTGGTAGAGAGAAGAACTAAACTGCTCAATGATTGTGGCATAAAGTTTGTCCAAAATTTTGAAGTAGGTAAGGATGCTACATTAGATCAATTAAGAGATAAGCATGATGCAATATTGGTAGCAACAGGAGTATACAAAGCCAGAGAAGTAGACTTACCTGGTAAAGACTTAGCAAATATTTTTTCAGCAATGGAATTTTTAACAGCTTCTAACAAAAAAGGCCTAGGTGATAAAGTAGAATTATTTGATAATGGGACTTTAAATGCAGAAGGAAAAGATATTGTGGTAATAGGTGGAGGTGATACAGCAATGGATTGTGTTAGAACTTCAATAAGACAGAATGCAAAATCTGTAAAATGTTTATATAGAAGAGATAAAGAAAATATGCCAGGATCAGCTCGTGAAGTCGGAAATGCTGAAGAAGAAGGTGTTGAATTTATTTGGCTATCAAGCCCTAAAGAATTTATAGGAAAAAATAAAGTTGAAAGTTTAGCCGTAGATAGAATTAAATTAGGTGAACCAGATGATAGTGGTAGAAGAAAACCTGAGATACAAGAAAATTCAGAATTTAATGTTAATGTAGACCTAGTTATAAAAGCATTGGGGTTTGATCCTGAAAACTTACCAAAATTATTTAACTCAAATGATTTACAGGTAACTAAATGGGGAACTTTAAAAGTAGATTTTAATACAATGGAAAGTAACTTACCAGGAGTGTTTGCTGCAGGAGATATAGTTAGAGGGGCTTCATTAGTGGTTTGGGCTATTAGAGATGGAAGAGATGTAGCAGAATCGATTAGAAGATTTTTAGAGCAGAAAGAATTAAAAACTTCAAAAGTTGCGTAATGAAAAATTATTTAAAAAATCGTAATATTTTAGAGAAGGGTTATGTTTACTCTAAAAGCATGGAGCATGATGCGTGTGGAGTAGGCTTAATAGCGTCTACAGAAGGAAAAAAATCAAGAAAAGTAGTTGAATACGGTATTAATGCCTTAAAGGCAGTTTTTCATAGAGGAGCCGTTGATGCCGATGGAAAAACAGGTGATGGAGCGGGAATTCATTTAGAAATTCCCTCTGATTTTTTTGCAGAGAAAATAGAACTTACTGGTCATAAACATGATGGTTCTGAAATTTGTATAGGAATGATTTTTTTACCTAGAAATAATTATGATGCTCAAGAGAATGCTAGGACTTTAGTTGAGAGTGAACTAACCAAAAGTGACTTTAGTATTTATGGGTGGAGGCAAGTTCCGGTAAATACAAAGATCCTTGGAGAAAAAGCAAATTTCACAAGACCAGAAATAACCCAAGTACTTTTTAAAAATAATAATAAAAATTTAAGTGGAAAAGAACTTGAACGCAAATTATATGAATCAAGAAGAAAAATAGAAAAAGAAGCTATAAAAAATGTATTAGAGGGATTCTATATTTGTTCATTAAGTTCTAAATCTATTATTTATAAAGGAATGTTTTTAGCAGAATCAATTGCTGACTTTTATACAGATTTAAAAGATGAAAGATTTATTTCTCGTTATGCAATATTTCATCAAAGATTTTCTACAAATACAGCTCCAAGCTGGGATCTTGCCCAACCCTTTAGAGCAATAGCTCATAATGGAGAGATAAATACTTTAAAAGGTAATTATAATTGGATGAAAGTACATGAGCAAGAAATGGATAGTCCGTTATTTGAAGATATGGAAAATCTAAGACCTGTTATTCCTGCAGGATCATCTGACTCTGCAGCTTTAGATAGTGTATTTGAGTTATTAAATATCTCAGGTCAACCAGCACCTCTTGCTAAATTAATGTTAATTCCTGATGCATGGTCTAAAAAAAGTAAGACGCTTTCTAAAGATCATCAGCAATTATTTAATTTTTTGAATAGCACAATGGAACCCTGGGATGGACCCGCAGCAATTGCTGGGACAGATAATGAATGGGTAATAGCTGCTACTGATAGAAATGGTCTACGTCCAATGAGGTACACAATCACTAAAGATAAAATTCTTTGTGCCGGATCAGAAACAGGAATGGTAGAACTAGATGAAAGGAAAATAATTACCAAAGGAAGATTAGGACCTGGGGAAATAATTGGTGTTAGAATTGAAAAAGGTAAAGTTTTTACTAACAGTCAAATTAAAGACTTTTTAGCAAAAGAATATAAACATTTTAACAATCAAATCGTTGAATTAGATAAAAAACTTATAATCAAAAATGAAAAACCTTTTTTTTATGGTGATGAGCTCAAAAAAAGGCAGCATTCATTTGGATACAGTTTAGAAGATTTAGAGCTCATCCTTCATCCGATGGCTGAAGATGCGAAAGAAGCAATTGGTTCCATGGGGGATGACACACCTCTAGCCGTATTATCTGATAAATATAGACCTCTTTATCACTTTTTTAGACAAAATTTTAGTCAAGTAACCAACCCTCCTATTGATTCACTGAGAGAAAATAAAGTTATGAGTTTAAAAACAAGGTTTGGAAACCTTGGGAATATTTTAGATTTTACAAATTTAACTCAAGAAAATATATATGTTTTAAGTAGCCCAATACTATCAAGCTCTCAGCTAGAAAAATTTATTAATTTTTTTGGCAAGAACTCAATTGTTATTGATTGTACTTTTGATCATGAAGAGAATCTTGAGCAGGCAATTAAAAGAATACAACAACAATCAGAAATTTCAGTTAGACAAGGTGTAACTCAGTTAATCTTAAGTGATAAAAATGTTTCAGAAAAAAGATTGCCAATGCCAATGCTCTTGTGTGTTGGTGCAATAAACACTCATCTTATTAAAAATAAATTAAGAGGATATGCCTCTATTAATGCTCAAACAGGTGAGGCACTAGACACCCATTCATTCGCAACTCTTATTGGAGTTGGGGCTACAACAATCAATCCTTATCTAGCACTAGACAGCTTATATCAAAGATTTGAAAAAAAATTATTTGGGAATTTTAGTTATGACGAATGTATAGAAAGATTTATTAAGTCAGTTAACTATGGTTTGTTAAAAATAATGTCAAAAATGGGAATATCTGTTTTAAGCTCATACAGAGGTGGATGCAATTTTGAAACAGTTGGCTTAAGTAGAACTGTAGCTTCAGAATATTTTCCAGGAGTTTTGTCTAAAATATCTGGAATAGGATTAAGTGGAATTGAAAATAAGTTAAGAGCTATCCATAAGCAAGCATTTGAGGATAATAATTCAGTACTACCTATTGGAGGACTTTATAGATATAGAAAAAATGGAGAAACTCATCAATATCAAGGTAAATTAATGCATTTATTGCAAAGTTCAGTTGGATCGAACTCTTTTGAAGGCTACAAAAAATATGTAAATGGTATTTATAACTTACCTCCCATACACTTAAGAGATCTTATTGGATTTAGAGAAAAAAACCTTAAGCCTTCTATAGATGTTTCAGAAGTAGAACCAATTGAAAATATCTTAAAAAGATTTGGTAGTGGAAGCATGTCTCACGGGGCCTTATCAAAAGAAGCACATGAAACATTAGCAATAGGAATGAACCGAATTAAAGGTGCTTCTTGTAGTGGAGAAGGAGGAGAAGATGAAAAAAGATTTACTAAAATGGATAATGGAGATAGTGCAAATTCTAGAGTTAAACAAATTGCATCAGCAAGATTTGGTGTAACAATTAATTATCTAAATAACTGTAATGAAATTGAAATTAAGATTGCACAGGGAGCCAAGCCTGGAGAAGGTGGACAGTTACCTGGTTTTAAAGTTACAGAAGAGATTGCAAAATTAAGACATTCTACACCTGGAGTAACATTGATATCTCCTCCTCCTCATCATGATATATATTCTATTGAAGATCTAGCACAACTAATCTACGATCTTAAACAAGTGAACCCAAAAGCAAGAGTGGGAGTAAAATTAGTTGCATCATCAGGAATTGGAACTATTGCTGCAGGAGTCGCAAAAGCAAAAGCAGATATAATTTTAATTTCTGGCCATAATGGTGGTACAGGAGCCACGCCACAAACAAGTGTTAAGTATGTTGGTATTCCATGGGAAATGGGTTTGACTGAAGCTAATCAGGTCTTAACATTAAATAATTTGAGACACACAGTTACATTAAGAACTGATGGTGGAATAAAAACTGGAAGAGATGTTGTAATAGCGGCAATGATGGGTGCAGAAGAGTATGGAGTAGCAACCACAGCTTTAGTAGCGATGGGATGTATAATGGTAAGACAGTGTCATTCTAATACTTGCCCGGTTGGAGTTTGTACTCAAGATGAAGAACTGAGAAAAAAATTTACTGGCACACCTGATAAGGTTGTTAATTTATTTACATTTATTGCTCAAGAAGTAAGAGAAATATTAGCTGATATTGGCTTTAGGTCTTTAAATGAGATCATTGGAAGAACAGATTTATTAAGACAAGTGAGTAAAGCCTCTCCTAAATTGGATGATTTAGACTTAAATCCACTTCTTGTTCAAGCAGATCCTGGAGAAAATTTGAGATACTGCGAAAATCAAAAAATTAATTTTGTTCCTGATACTTTAGACCAAGAAATTATGCCTGAAATTGAAGATCAGATTGGAAAAGTAAAGATAATTGATAAAGAATTTGATATAAAAAATACTCATAGAACTGTAGGTACAAGAATATCCCATCATCTCTATAAAAAATATGGTAATGAAAAATTAGAAAATGATTTTTTGACACTTCAATTTAAAGGTTCTGCTGGACAGTCTTTCGGAGCTTTTGGTGTAAAAGGTTTAAAGCTTGTTCTTAAAGGTGATGCGAATGACTATGTTGGAAAAGGTCTGTCAGGAGCAACAATATCAATTAAACTTTCAGATGAAAGCAACTTAATTTCTCATGAAAATACAATAATTGGAAATACAGTATTGTATGGAGCGACTTCAGGTAAACTTTTTGCGGCAGGACAAGCTGGGGAAAGATTTGCTGTAAGAAATTCTGGAGCCATAACCGTTATTGAAGGCTGTGACTCTAATGCTTGTGAATATATGACCGGGGGAACAGTAGTGGTGCTAGGTAATGTAGGGGACAACTTTGGAGCCGGTATGACTGGAGGAATGGCATTTATTTATGATCAAAATAAAGATTTTGAAAAAAAAGCTAACCCAGAAACTATAATATGGCAAACACCAGAAACTGATCATTGGGTAAACCTTCTTAAAAAACTAATTGAAGAACACTCCATAGAAACAAATTCAAATTTATCTAAAAAAATAGTAGAAAATTTTGATAAAGAGATTTTTAACTTTATACAAGTTTGTCCTAAAGAAATGATTGATAAGTTAAAAAACCCCATAAGCTTAAAACCTATCATAAAAGAAGTGAGCTAAAATGAAGAGTATAAATATTTTTTGCTTTGGTTTTGGCCAAGTAGCAAAAGGTTTTATAAAAAAACTTATTATTGAAAATTATAATATTACATTAACAACTACGTCTAGAAATAAATCTTCAAAAGAAAATTTTAAAGGCATTAACCATAATAGCTATCTATTTGATGGCAATAAATTTGATAATAATCTGTTGGTAGAATTAAAAAAAGCAGACCATATTTTAGTTTCAATACCACCGGAAAAACAAGAAGACTTAGTAGTAAAAAATTTTTCTGAATTTATAGAAAATTCAAATGTAAAGTGGATAACTTATTTGTCTTCTACTAGTGTTTATGGAGATCACAAAGGTGTGTGGGTAAATGAAAATAGCAAAACAGAACCAACATCATTTAAAGGTATATCAAGACTTAAGGCTGAAAATTCATGGCTTTCACTTCAAATGAGTAAAAATTTACCTGTTCAGATATTTAGATTGTCAGGAATTTATTCTAATGAAAAAAATATATTAGTCCGTCTAAAGTTAGGAACTGCTAAACTAATTAATAAAAAAGATCATTATTTCTCAAGAATTCATGTTGAAGATATTACAAACATACTATGCAAATCTTTATTAAAATTTAAATCAGGAGAAATATATAATTTAGCTGATGATAAACCATCTTCTTCAGAAGATATTACGTTGTATGGTGCTAAACTTTTGAATATTAAAAATATTAAAAAAATTGAAATCAATGAAATTGAAAGTGAAATGTTAAAAAATTTTTATAAAGATTCAAAAAAAGTAAGTAATCAAAAGATAAAAGATTATTTTGGTTATAATTTTAAATTTCCAACTTATGTAGAGGGGCTAAATTATATTAGAGACAATATTATCTAATTCTAAACTTATTTTCTTTAGACCTCCTTTACTTGAAAGGCCATGATCACCATTTTTAATAATTACTAATTTTTTTTTCGCTTTATTAAAAATTTTTAAAACTTTTTTTGAGTAACTTTTGGGCACCACCTCATCCCTATCACCATGAACCATAGTTACATATATTTGTGCTGAAATTTTTTTATTTAAAATTTTATTTTTTCTACCATCTTTTATTAATTGATATGAGATTGGATATTCATAATTACCATGTTTTAATTTTATAATTCCTTTTTTTATTGTTTCACTTTTCATCTTTTTTGTGAATTTTTTCCACATCAAATTTTCTAAAAATTCTGGTGCAGATCCTATACCTAGAAAACCTTTAATTTGTTTTTTAAAAAACTTAAATTGATTAAGTGATAGCCATGACCCCATACTTGAACCTACTAAGATAAAGTTATTTTTTTTAACTACTTTTTTAATTAAAACTTCAACATCCTTAGACCATTTGCTAATATTTCCACGCGTAAATGTTCCTGATGATTTTCCATGGCCGGTGTACTCTAGGGCAAGAAATCCAAGCTTGTTTTTTTTTGCATATTTAAAAAATGCCTTAGGCTTTTCACCTTCTATATTTGACATAAAACCATGTAGAAAAACTATATAAAGATTTTTCTCATAATAATTGATTAAATATCTAATTTTTTTGGATTTTGATATTTTTATGTACTTAAATTTATTCATAAAAGTTTATTACACTTATTTCTTAATATATAAACTTAACAAATGTCATCAAAAATAAAAGTTTTACAGGTTATTCCAAAGCTAGGTTATGGAGGCGCTGAAACAGGCTGTTATGATCTAGCGCATTATTTACCTGAAAAAAACTGTACTTCTTATATAGTTACAAGTGGTGGAGAATTAATTAAACATATCGATAAAAAAAAAGTAAAAATAATAAAACTTCCAGTTCATAGTAAAAATCCGATTTTAATTTTGGTTAACTCAATAATTTTAGTTTTTGTAATTTTATTTTTTAATATCTCCATTGTACACGCAAGAAGTCGTGCCCCAGCATGGTCATGTTTATTTGCCACAAAAATAACAAGGAGAAAATTTGTTACTACTTTTCATGGGACTTATAATTTTAGTAATTCACTTAAAAAATTTTATAACTCAGTGATGGTAAGATCTGATTTAATAATAGCAGGGTCAAATTTTATTTTTTCACATATAAAAAGTAATTATTCTAAATACTTAAATTCACAAAAAAAATTTATGGTTATCTTTAGAGGAATCAATGTTGATTATTTTGACCCAACAACAACATTAGAAGCAGATGAAGATAAATTAATTTCTGAATGGAAAATTAAAAAAGATAAAAAAATAGTTTTAATGCCTGGACGATTAACCTCATGGAAAGGACAAGAAATATTTATTGAAGCATTAAATTTAATTAATAAAGAGTTAGGACATGAAGCTTTTTATGCCGTTATACTGGGTAATAATCAAGGTAGGGATATTTATAGTAAAAAAATAAAAAGATTGTCAGAACAATATAGATTAACCAATCAATTAAAGTTTATAGATCATTGTAAAAATATGCCTTTAGCATATAAAATTTCTGATTTAGTTGTCTCAGCCTCGACAGAGCCAGAAGCTTTTGGTAGAGTTGCAATAGAAGCGCAGGCTATGGAAAAGCCAATAATAGCAAGTAATATTGGTGGTTCTAATGAAACTATATTAAATGATAAGACTGGTTTTTTATTTGAGTCAAAAAACTCATCGTCTTTATGTAAAATAATTATTGAGACATTGAATTTAGATGAATCAACATTGAAATCTATGGGTAATGAGGGTAGAAAAAATATAATAAAAAAATTTAATGTTGAAAAGATGTGTTTTTCTACTTATTTAGAATATAAAAAGTTATTAAATTAGATGCCAGTAATTACATTACCAGATGGAAAAAATATTAAATTTCCAAAAAAAGTAACAGGGCTAGAGGTAGCAGAAAAGATTAGTAAATCTTTATCAAAGCAAGCTACGGTTATTAGTGTGAATGAAGAACTTAAAGACTTAAGCTATGTTATAGACAAAGACTGTTCTATTAAAATTTTTACCCCCAAGGATAAAGAGGGTTTAGAAACTATTCGTCATGATACTGCCCATATAACGGCAATGGCTGTACAAGAGCTTTTTCCAGGAACGCAAGTAACTATTGGTCCAATTATAGAAAATGGATTCTATTATGATTTTTCAAGAAAAGAATCCTTCACAGAGGAAGATCTAAATAAAATTGAAAATAAAATGAAAGAGATAGTTGATAGAGATGTTCCTACCAAAAGAGAAGTTTGGAACAGAGATAAGGCAATAACTCATTTTAAAGAAAAGGGAGAAATATACAAAGCTGAAATTATTAAAAGTATCCCCAAAGGAGAAGATGTTTCCATATATTTTCATGGAGACTGGCATGACTTATGCAGAGGCCCACACCTCTCTTCAACAGGAAAAATTGGAAAATACTTTAAATTAACAAAGGTATCAGGAGCTTATTGGAGAGGTGACTCTAATAATGAAATGTTGCAGAGAATTTATGGAACAAGTTGGGCTTCTCAAAAAGATTTAGATGAATATTTAAAAAGAATAGAAGAAGCTGAAAAAAGAGATCATAGAAAGCTTGGCAAGGAAATGGATTTATTTCATTTTAGGGAAGAAAGCCCGGGATCAGTTTTTTGGCACGAAAAAGGGTGGAGACTATTTCAAAAGTTAGTGGCCTATATGAGGGATAGGCAAGACAAGGCAGGCTACAAAGAAGTAAATACTCCTGAAATTTTAGATAGAGCTTTATGGGAGAAGTCTGGTCACTGGGAGAAATATGGTGAGCATATGTATACCTCTCAAACACCTGATAAAAAAATATTTGCAATTAAGCCAATGAATTGTCCAGGCCATATTCAGGTATTTAACCAAGGTCTAAAAAGTTATCGAGACTTACCACTAAGAATTTCTGAATTTGGAAAAGTGCACAGGTACGAGCCTTCAGGAGCACTACATGGGTTGCTTAGAGTTAGAGCCTTCACTCAAGATGATGCCCATATTTTTTGTACAGAGGATCAAATTACAGAAGAGTGTTTAATTGTTACAAATTTAATTTTAGATATTTATAAAGATCTTGGTTTTGAAAATGTAATATTAAAATATTCAGATAGACCAGATTTAAGAGTTGGTGATAATAGTGTTTGGGATAAAGCAGAAAAAGCTTTACTAGATGCTGTTAAAGCATCAAAACTTGAATACACAATTAACAAAGGTGAGGGAGCTTTCTACGGACCTAAAATTGAATTTGTTTTAAGAGACGCTATTGGCAGAGATTGGCAATGTGGAACTTTACAGGTAGATTTAAATTTACCAGAAAGATTAGAGGCATCTTTTGTTGATAACGACGGAACCAAAAAAGTTCCTGTAATGCTTCACAGAGCTTTGTTTGGTTCATTAGAGAGGTTTATAGGAATACTTATAGAGAATTATGCTGGTAAATTTCCGTTTTGGATTGCCCCCTTACAAGTAGTCGTAATTCCTATTTCAGAAGAGTTTGACACATACGCAAAAGAAGTTAATAAAAAAATTAATTATGCAGGTATGAGCTCTGAAGTAGATTTAAAAAATCATAATTTGAATTATAAAATTAGAGAACATTCTTTATCTAAAATACCACTTTTGTTGATTTGTGGTAAAAAAGAAGTTGACAGTAACT
>Ga0209709_10002216_pt1 | contig 17220 bp, 17 predicted proteins | sample ArcticOcean_MG_C_2_FD_187435 | JGI IMG/M metagenome (GOLD analysis project Ga0209709, IMG submission 187435) | Marine microbial communities from western Arctic Ocean - ArcticOcean_MG_CB4_136 (SPAdes) (version 2) | ecosystem: Environmental > Aquatic > Marine > Oceanic | place: Arctic Ocean... | reverse complement strand
TCATTTTTTCGCAAAATTTTATACAACCTAAGGTTTATATCATACAAAAAAGCCTGCATTTCTGCAGGCTTTTTAGAATATGGTGGGGCGTGAGCGACTTGAACGCTCGACCAGCGGATTAAAAGTTCTATATTTCACTTTACTTTCAATTCACTCAAATTACCTAATACTATCTATTATAATGATTGTATAGGCATTTTACCAAAAACTTTATAACGTATTTTAATTAATTTTCCTTGCACTTCTTGTACCAAGACTGTACCAAGACTGTACCAAGATTGTACCAGTAATAATTAATGGCTAAAAAAAGCGTGCATTATACATTATGGCTAAGACATTTACATTTACAAAAAAAAGATTGGACAGTCTCACCAATAATGGGACTGCAAGAGACGTTTATCATGATGCAAAAATACAAGGGCTTCAGCTCAGAGTTTCCAATTCAGGGCGAAAAACTTTTATAAGTAGACCGAGTCTAGATGGAAAGCCCATTATGGTTACTCATGGTATCTACCCCAATACAACAATTGAGCAGGCACGCAATAAAGCGATTGAAGCATTTAATAGCTGTAGTGCTGGTGTTAACCCAAACCAAGTTAAAAAGAATAAGCAAACCAAATTTACTACGTTGGGTGATGTTATGTTTGACTACATTAAAGTTAAACACAAACTTAAGCCTAAAACAATTAGTGACTATCAAGGCTTGTTTAATCTCTTTCTATTAGATTGGGAGCATCTAGAGTTGACAAAAATTTCACAGAAAATGGTACAAGAAAGGCATTTAAAAATTGGGGAGAAGTCACCATACAGAGCAAATGCAACTATGAGATTACTCAGGGCGCTATATAACTTTGCAGATGGCTATTATGAAGACTTAAATGGAGAGCTAATCGCCCTTCCCAACCCTGTAAGACAGATAAGCAAATTCAATAACTGGTACAAAGAAAATCCAAGAACCAACATCATTCAACCAAACGATTTAAAAAAATGGTTTGATGCAACAATCAATCTATCAAGTCATAACAACAACTTAATAAGGAACAATGTATCCGCAACAGTTTGCGACCTGCTCATGTTTATCTTATTTACTGGTTTAAGAAAATCTGAAGCACTGGGATTGTTGTGGGAGGATGTTGATTTTGAAAATACCCATTTCACGGTAAGAGACACAAAAAATAATTCTGACCTAAACCTGCCTCTAACAACTTTCACTACCGATTTATTATTAAAAAGAAAAATAATTACAGAAAGTCAGTACGTTTTCACTGGCAAAGATGGTGTCCAACAACTAGACAATCCGTATAAACAAATTAAAAAAGTTAATGAGGAAAGCGGTGTGAAATTCACTATGCATGACCTAAGAAGAACGTTTACAACAATAGCCAGTAGCCTTGAAATACAGCTTCATGTTGTTCAATTCCTAACAAACCATTCCCCTACCGACGTCACTCTTAAGCATTATTATCAGCCATCAATTGAAACCTTAAGAAAGCCAATGCAGCAAATCAATGATTATATTTTGGAGAAAATAAGTGGCGTTTGAATATATTGTAGACAGAGAATCAAAATTCGGCACGATTGTTTTTGACAATATCAATTTACATGAATTTCCACAACCCAGACAAGATGATTGGAAGAGTAGATTAGATGAAGTAGGTATAGTCAACAAGCATAGACTTGTAAAAATTCAAAGAACTGCAACTATCGTTTATAGATTAAGAACATGGCTTGATGAAAATGGTTATGGTGACAATTGGGAGGTATTAATTCCAGAGAATTCAAAGTATGCCGTTGAAACTTGTAATTCCTTACTAGAGGCTGACAAATTACTAACGTTTAATGACGCCTTATTCTTGCTTCTGGGACTGAATACTGTCGCCCTAACATTATCACCATTTGCAAAAATTGACCTAAATAACCATGAACAGTCATCGCAGCTCAACACTGGACTTAAGAATATTTTTTTAAAAACTTCTGAGTTTAATGCATTACAGAATAGTGCACATTTAATTAATGGTAGGATTAATGGATTAAATTTAGTAACAATGGCGGAAAAAAATGGTTTTTTTACCAAACAAGAAGAGAGACTTAATAAAAGAACCCTTAAAGAGGATGTGGCAATTAAGTTACACGAATTACTAACTAATGCCAAATGTATCTCTGGGGGGTTTAAGCATATGTGGACATGGCATCGTCAGAGAAACCAGTTGTCCTACCTTGCCACAAGGCTAAAACAAAAACGAGTACTGGATAACAACTGCCATCAAGAGCTCTCAAACTACATCAAAGACCCTAGCCCCCATTCAAGGAAACCATTAGCGGACATTGAAGACCCTTCAGATAAAAGAAAAATAGATATAAATACTATTGTTGAGCAATTATCAAGCTAACAAACTCAATAGCGATGTCAACGCAAAGACCCAGCTAAAAACCTTTGCCACACCTACTCAAAATACGGTAGTACTGAGAACTACCGTGCCACCCATCTATTAACAACTAACTACCTTATATAACATCATTTATAACTTCAGCGCATTACAAATCTTTGGAGTTAATTAAATCAACATATAAAGGAGTTATACGCATGGAAATACTAGACAAGCTACTTACTACAGAGCAGGCTGCAAAACAACTACATATATCACCAAGAACACTTAATAATGCCAGAAGTACAGGAACTGGGATTGTAATTGCCTATCATAAAATTGGCTCTCGTGTTTTCTACAAGCAATCCGATATTGAGGCTTATATCGAAAACAACACACTCACTCACACCGGCGAAGCCAGGGGGTTGTTAGATACTGTAGCTTCTACAGAAAACAACTCACTCACTCGGACTGGCGAACTCAAGGGGTTGTTAGATGTCGAAATCTAATACAAAAGATAAAACCCCTACTGTGGAGGTAGGGGTAAATGATAAGAATCTTGATAAGACCAAATCACCAGCCGATGATGATGGCGCTCAATGGGACATTGAGGATAAACAAAAACAAGATGTCATCTTAATTGGCATTGCAACAAAGCAGTGCAAGTTTTTCCATGACAGTCAGGGTGAGGTCTTTGCAAAAATATCGCTCAACAACCACACTGAAATATGGAATCTGACATCGATGGGTTTTCGGGATTGGATTTCACATCAGTTATGGTCTCAGCATCAAGAGGGACTATCCAATGCAAGCCTTGATTCTGCCTTAACCACAGTTCGAGGCATTGCTACCTTTGACTCGCCAACAGAAGAAGTATATTTAAGAGTTGCACAAATTAATAATGAGCTATACATCGATCTGTGCAATGAAGACTGGCAAGTAATAAAGATTGATTCAATAGGATGGTCCGTAATCAATAAATCACCAGTTTCATTTATTAGATCAAAAAATATGCGCGCCCTAAAGATTCCGAAAACTAAGGGAGATATCAACCTTCTCAAGAAACACATCAACATCAAAGAGAAAGATTTTGTTTTGGTTGTAGGCTGGCTATTAATGAGTATGCAGGCGGGAACTGGGGCTTACCCCATGATTGTGTTAACAGGGTCAGCAGGATGCGGTAAAACGACGATTTCTCGCATGCTTAGAGAGCTTGTAGACCCAAACGAGGCAACCTTGTTATCCAAACCAAAAACTGACGATTTACGAGTTATAGGTGCCAATAACCATGTTCTTGCTTTTGATAATTTGTCGGGTATCGGCGCGAATCAGAGCGATGCTCTGTGCAAAATATCTACAGGCGACAACCAGACCGTAAGAAAGCTCTACACCACTAACGAAGAATTCACGATTTCCCTAAAGAAGCCCATCCTTCTCAATGGTATTGATGAAATTGCAAAACGAAGTGATATGGCTAGTCGAAGTATTAAGATTGACCTGTCTAAACTTCAAAACTATAGCTCCGAAACTTCAATTTGGAATGCTTTTATTAGTGACATTCCATCGATTCTTGGAGCACTACTTGATGGCTTGAGTGTTGCACTAAATCAGTATAAGAATACAAGAATTAACAATCTACCCAGAATGGGTGATTTTAGCAAATGGGTAACAGCTGCTAGGCAAGCATATGGATGGAAGGAGGATGAGTTTATATTAGCTTACAGAGAGAACTTGGAACAATCCCACTTGGACTCTATAGAGTCTTCTGAGTTTGCATCTGCACTTGTTTTAATGTTTGATGGCCAATCTGAATTCAAGGGTAGCCCAATCGAGCTGCTTACTCAATTGGAGCTACTTACCATTAATGGCAACATTAATAACGTAAGAACAGCAAAAGGTGTTACAGAGCAATTGTCTCGCTATGATAATGCTCTGAACAAACTTGGAATATGTATTAAAAAATATAGAGATCGAACCAACAAGACAGTTTTGATAATTACCAAACATGAATCAACATACAATCGAGTGGTCAAGACAAATCCTCAAAGTAACGAGGAATGGATAGAAGACTATGATTTGAGTTAAATACTTTTTGATAAACACGTCATTCATGTTATGCACTTTGCATGACTTGAATGACTTATAAAGCCAAAAGTTATAAATAAATTATAGCTCAAAAGAAGTCTAATATATCTTTAACACTCTATATATCAACCTTAATATAATAAATTTGCATTTTTATTCATTATCTTATCAATATTTGAATCTTTAATTTGTTTTATTTTAAAAATATTATCTAAAATTTCTTTCCAATATTTAGGTGTTGAAAAGGCAGTACAAACTGGCCAATTACTCGAATAAAGCATTCTATCAAAACCAAATGTAGTTTCTATAACATTAAAATATTGCATTGCTTTATTTAAATCTTCTTGAAAGTTATTTTGCAAACTTAATCCTGAAATCTTAATATAAACATTAGGGAAAGAAGATACTCTGCGAATTATATCCTCCCAATATCCAAAATCACCTCCAACACTCTCGGGCAACCCAAAGTGAGCTATAACAACTTTCACATTTGGCACTTCCTCTAATAACTTAATTAAATTGTTAATTAATTTTGTGGTTAGAAGAATTTCAAGTATGTTTCCGTCTTTAGCTATTTCATTAGCTAAAGCCTTAGCATTAGTTGAAGTAATATACGCCTCGGGATTTGAAGAAAGCAATGGTGTTAACCTAATTCCTTTAAAATTATTTTCACTATTTAATTCTATATATTGCTCTGCGCAGTGATCATTTTCTAAATCAACCCAACCAATTACAGATTTGATAAATTCATGTTTATTACAAAGATCTATACAAAATTTAGTATGATCTAAAGTTGCTGGACCATGGACAAGAACTGCTTGTTTGCATAATGTATCTTTTAATATTTCTTTCAGATCACTTGGGAGGAAAGATTTGCCTTTAAGAGATGGATGTTGATTTTCAGCGATAAAAATTTCATTTCTAGAACGATCCCATATATGTACATGTGAGTCTATTGATCTAAACAAATTTGTTGCCTCCTATTGGCATTGGAATACCTATTTCTGATAAATCTTGCCATAACTCATTTGGAATTATTACATCTAAATCACTAATATTAGACTGCAATCCTTCTGGGTCTACTAATCCTAAAATTAATCTTTTCACAGCTGGATGAGATAAACTATAATTTAATGCAGCACACTTAATATTCACATTATAATAACTACAAATTTCCTCAATCCTCTTTACTTTTTCAAAGACTTCTTCTGTTGCTGGCAAATAGTCAAATCTAGCTTTTTTATTTTTTGTACCTGATGCTAGCACTCCAGAATTGAACGGAGATGCTAACTCCACCTCAACGGATTTTTCAATTGCTTTTGCAAACAATAGGTTATTTGCTGATTGATCAAGCAAGGTAAATCTTCCTGCGACCATCAAAATGTCAATTTCTGTTTTATCTAAAAAGTTCTCATGAGTGGCTACAACATTACTTCCGCAACCTATTCTTTTTATTATTCCTTGGTTTTTCAGCTTATTCAAAACTGGTAGACAGTATTTTATAGCTTCATCGATATAGTTGTCGCAATCATGAATAAAAACTATATCCAGATAATCTGTATTAAGTTTTTCTAAACTATTAAAGATTGATTTTTCTGTTGTCTCTGCAGAGTAATCATACCAATCTGAAGTATTATTTTTTGGATCTTTAATTGGCTCAGAATAAGGTCTATATCTTCCTACTTTAGTTGATAGTATAAAATCTTTTCTATCAATATTTTTTAATAATTTACCTAGCCTTTCCTCAGATAGCCCACCTCCATACAATGGGGCTGTATCAAAACGATTTATACCAGTATCTTTAATGTAATTGAAAATATTATTCGCTACGTTGTCAGAAATAAATTTAGTATTTGACATACCTAGCAAAGCAAATCCAATGCCTATTGAATTCATTAACTTATCCTTGCTCCTGTTTCAGGGTCAAAAAAATAAGCATGCTTCATATTAAAGTTAAAAAAATGCTCTTTATTTAATTTTAATTTTGCCTGAGCATTAGTTTTAGCAATAAAATTATTATCTCCAACATTGAAATGAGCTAAATTCTCTGTCCCTAATTCTTCTACTAAAGTCACAAAGCCTTTAACAGGTATGCCTGATTCATCATCTTCAGGAAGTCTAATATTATCAGCTCGTATTCCAAAAACGACATTTTTGTCTATTTTAAGGTTGGACGATTTTTTAAAATTTATTTCTAAATTTTTAATTTTAACTCCATCTTTAAAAATTGTAGCATTTGTTAAATTCATTGGAGGGCTACCCATAAAACTAGCAACAAATAATGTTTGGGGGTTATTGAAAACATCATTTGGGGTGCCCTGCTGTTCTATTTTTCCATCCTTCATGATAACAATCTTGTCAGCAAGCGTCATTGCTTCAACTTGATCATGTGTCACATAGATAACAGTATTCTTTAACCTTTGATGCAAAAGTTTTATTTCTGCACGCATTTGTCCTCTTAATTGAGCATCCAAATTTGAGAGAGGTTCATCAAATAAAAACACTTCAGGATCTCTAACAATAGCTCTTCCCATGGCAACTCTTTGACGTTGCCCACCAGATAAAGTTGCCGGCTTTCTATCTAAAAGCTCTGTAATATCTAATATTTTTGCTGTCTCTAGAACTTTTTCATCAATTATCTTTTTGTTAATTTTTAAATTCTGAAGAGAAAATGCCATGTTGTTAAATACAGTCTTGGAAGGATACAAAGCATAATTTTGGAAAACCATTGCAATACCTCTTTCTCTTGGCTTCAAGCCATTTACGACTCTGTCACCAATACTAATTTCACCGCCAGAAATTGTTTCTAAACCTGCTACCATTCTAAGTGTTGTTGATTTTCCACATCCAGAGGGGCCAACCAAAACACAAAACTCACCCTTGGAAATTGAAATATCAATTCCATGAAGAACTTCTTGATTACCAAAAGATTTAACTAGATTTTTTATATCTATTTTTGACATTTAATGCTCCTAAATTCTGTTCTTTTCATTTCGCAAATAAAAAATAGTAAAAGCTGCAGAAATAATAAGAATGGATACTGCAACCGTTGATGCTTTGCTAAATTCAAAATTTACAAATGCATACCTAAATGTCATAGTTGATAAAACTTCAGTTTCTCTCCCAGGGCCACCTCCGGTTGTAAGCCAGACCAATGGGAAAAGCTGGAAAGTCCAAATCAAATCTAATAAGGCGACACCATATATTACTGGCTTTAGCTGAGGTATTGTTACGTGCCAAAATTTTCCAAAAAAACCTGCGCCATCAAGTTCAGCTGCTTCGTATAATTCTTTAGGAACTGATTGTAATCCGCTTAAAAAACTTACCATTATAAATGGATAGCCCCTCCATGTAGATATCAGTAAAAGTGACCACATTGCTAGAGATGGATCCCCAAGCCAATCCAAAGGTTCATTAATTAAACCTAATTTATCTAAACCATAATTTATAATTCCAAAGGGATTTAGTAATAATTGCCAATTAACTGCAACAACAACAGCAGTAAGAATCCAAGGAAGAATAAGTAAAGAACGAAATACAGTTCTGGCTTTCGGATTTATATCTGTATTCACAAGAAGTGCTAAACCTGTTCCGATAATTAGATGACCGATTACAGATCCAACAGTAAAAATAATAGTGTTTAATGTTGCTTTCCAGAAAGCTATATCACCTAAAATTTCCTGATAATTTTGTAAACCAACAAATGTAGGATCTTTTTGGACAATAACATTATCATATAAGGAATATTCAAATACTTTATATAATGGTACTGAAAGTAGTGAACCTAAAATTAATAAACAAGGCAATAAAAATAGGTAGGGGATACTTTCATTGCTAATATTATTGCTAATATTTTTTAACATATTTTGCAAATCTTTTTTGAGGTCGGCTAAGTATAGCCGACCTCAATAGTCAACTTCATTCAATTTTAACTTATTAAATCCAACCATCTAGATTGAACTTTTGATGCAGCCTCATTAGGGGATTGGTCACCACGAAGCATTGATTGCATCTCCTCAGTCATAATTGACCAACTTGGAACTGCACTTGGTGCTTGTCTTAACTCTTCAACAGGCTCGTCACCTGATAGAATATTCATTTGAGTTTTCATTACAGGTGTTGCTTCAGCACTCACCAAGTCTATAGACTCAAGGTTTCCTGGTAAAGCTCTTGAAGCTTTTGCAACTCTAGCATTTACGTCTTTGCTTAGAAGGAAATCGATAAATTTCCAAGCCTCTTCTTTGTGCTTACTACTTGAGGCAATTCCAAGCTCCCAACCATGAACTCTGTAGGCATTAACGCCATTTGTTGGCACTCTAACCAAGTCATAATTTAAATCAGGATTTCTAGTTGCAACTGCACTTGCATGAACACCAGGTGAAATTAAAAAACCTGATCTTCCAGCAATAAACTCTTCTAAATCAACTCCACCTGTTCTTGATCCATAACCAGGAGCCATAGCACCAGACTTCTGCAAATCATTAATAAAGGTTAAGGTTTCAACAACTTTAGCATTATCAAAGTTTGGACTTGTACCATCCATAATTCTTCCTCCATTTGAATATAAAAGAGGTAGAAAAGTCAAAATAGGCCCATTAGATGGCGGTTGTGAACTCAAAGGCATACCTATACCTGAAATTCCATCACCTAAATTAGAAATTGCAACTGCTTGCTCTTTCAGCTCAGACCAACTTGAAGGTGGCTCTGAAAATCCTGCTTTTTTAACAAGATCCATATTTACATGCATAACAAATGGAAAAGCATTTAATGGGACCATCCAACTCTTCCCATTAATTTTTCCAATTGGAGCTTGGACTAGTTTTTCAGTTTTAAAAGAGTTGGATTCTTTTGACAGATAAGAATCAAGAGGTTCAAGAATATCTGATTTCAAAAATCCAGAAGTCCAAGGCATGTTTAATCCTAATACATCTGAACCTACGCCCACTGCATAGTCCGTAACAATACTCTCTCTAACTTTTCCAAAAGGTTGAGTAACTAGTTTAACTGAAATATCTGGATTAGCAGCCTCAAATTCAGCCACAAGTCCTTCATAAAAGTCTCGATTATTTTCTGCTGCAAACCATTGCAACCATTCTATTTCAGTTTTCGCATTCGCATTACCAATCAAAACAAAACTTAATGCAAATATAGTAATAATTTTCTTAAAAATCATAATTTTCTCCTTTTTATAATATTTTTTTAAATAACTTTATAAGTATTAGTTGTCTTAGTGCACTTCATTGAACTTTAGTTATCCCGTAAATCCACCTAAATTTGGATTAAGTGATAAGCTATGTATCTCATTATATCAAACTGAGCGCTCAATTGGGCGCTTATTATTGTTTACACAATTATTCGTATCAGTCAATGTGAATAAAGTATAATTTTTGTTTAGATATGGAACAAAACTCTAAAGAAAATTTACGCTCAATTGCACAATCAAAATTTCTAGAAGGGCTTTTGAATTTTCAACTTAAACCAGGACAATTGTTAAGCCAGAGAGAGATTTCTCAAATAATTAATTGTTCTATACCTTCAGTTAGAGAGGCGTTGAAAATACTTGAGTCAAAAGGCATTGTTAAATTAATTCCTCACCGCGGAGTGTTAATAAAGGAAATTTCTAAAAAAGAAGTTAAGGATGCTTATGAAATAAGATCATTAATTGAATTAAGGGCATTAGATTTATTTTTTGATGAAATGTCAAAAGAAGAAATTAGTTTATTAATTAAAAAAACTAAACAACTTATATCAGCTAAAAAAAGAAAAGAACACTCTGAGATAGATATCTTCAAAGAAAGAATTGATCTTGACAACAGTTTTCATCGTTACATAGTATCTAAGATGAATAATAAACTCATATCTGATTTTCATAAAAATACTGAAAGCATTTCTTTGTTAGCTCGTATAAATTTACCACCTCATTATCATACTCAAGGTCAAGCTTTACATGAGCATTTAGAAATTCTTAACTCAATTCTAAATAACGACAAAAAAAGTGCAAAAAGAGCATTAAAAAACCATTTAAATGAAGCTTCTCAAAGAGCCATATCTGCAATTAATTTATAATAAAAAAGAAAATAGATTTGAAAATGGAAAGGAAGCATCTGAAAAACTTGGTGTTGCAAGGCCTTTAATTTCAAAAGCATTTAACATTGATAGTAATAAGGTTGCAGAGCGCATTCATCAAAACCTAAATTATTCTAAGCTAGTTTCTTTTGAATACGGTATGGGCTTGCTAAATAAGGATAAAGAAATTTCTCAAAATGTATTCATTGGCTTATCACTTAATCCAAATCTAGGTGGGGTTATCCCTTAACTCCCCCAGCAGAAAGTCCCGAAATAACAAATCTCTGAACCAACATAAAAAGAATTAAAACAGGGAGCGAGCCAATTACAGAAAAGGCCATCATCTCGTCCCACTTTAATCCAAACTCACCAACCATCATTGCAATTCCAACAGGAACAGTTCGCATTTCAATTGATCTAGTTAGAGCAAGAGCAAATAAAAATTCATTCCATGCTAATAAAAAAGTATAAACAGCTGTAGAAATTATTCCTGGTGTAGCTATTGGAAGTAGAATTTTAAATAATACACCAATAGGAGAGCAGCCGTCAATAGTTGCTGCTTCATCAAAATCTTTCGGAATTGTATCGAGGTATGCATTCATCATTATGACAGCATATGGTAGAGAAAAAGTTAAATAAGTTAAAATTAATCCCCACATTGTGTCATATAATCTGAGCCAAACAATCACCCCAAATAAAGGTATTAAAAGGGTAATTGTAGGAACCATTTGAGTAGTTATTACAAATAATTTAGCTGCTCTGTCGCCAAAAAATCTATATCTAGAGAATCCATACGCAGCTAAAGTTCCAATTATTACGGACAAAACTGTAACAACTAAACCAAGAAAGTAACTATTAAATAAAAATCTTGAATATTGATCATTATTCAAAATTTTAGTGTATCCATCAAAATTAATTGATGAAGGAATTAATTTTGGCGGCAATGAAAATGTTTCAACTGAAGACTTTAATGAAACTGACAGCATCCAAAATATGGGAAAAGCAAGAATTATTACGCAAACACCCAATGCAAAATATATAATTATTTGATTTTTTAGTTTTTGTTGATCTTCGCTTGATGTTGGATATTTCATAGTATTAAGTCTATTAGTTAAATGATATTAATATTCTTTTTATGCAAAAAAGAATATATTGCATCCATTCCACCCTCATACCCAATTCCACTTTCTTTAATTCCCCCATAAGGAATTTCAGGATGCAATGGTGAGGCAGTATTAATGGAGACGCCACCTGCAATAATTTCGTTAGCCATTTTCTCTTGCAAAGCTTTACTGTTTGTATAAACATACGAGGCTAGTCCATAATTTAATGAATTAGCCTTCTCTATAACTTCGTCATAATCTTTGAACTTAAATAATGGAAGTATAGGACCAAAAATTTCTTGGTCCATAATTTTTGAATCTTCGTGAATATTCTCAATAATAGTTGGCTCCCAAAAATAACCAATATTCTTAAGTCTATTTCCACCACAAAGTATATTTGAGCCATTTTTAACTGCGTCATCTACAAAATCTTGCATTGCAGCAACTCTGCGTGAATTTGAAAGTGGCCCCATTGTCACACCCTCATCCAATCCATTACCTAAAGTAATATTTTTAATTCTATTTAAAAACCCATCCCGCACCTTGTCATATATCTTTTCGTGAACATAAAATCGACTTGGTGCAATACAAACTTGGCCAGCATTTCTAAACTTAAAGCCAGTTAAAACATCTAAGGTTTTTTCAATGTCAGCATCTTCTGCAATAATTGCTGGTGAGTGTCCTCCTAACTCAAGAGTGCATCTTTTTAATGTTTCTGCTGCTTTCTTTGCTAAAAGTTTTCCTACTGGAACTGAGCCCGTAAAACTGAGCTTTTTAACTTCCTCTCTACTTAGAAGATAATCTGAAATTTTATCCGGAACGCCAAATACCAAGTTAATAACATCTTTAGGGAGACCTGCCTCCTGGAATATTTTTATCACCTCGATTGCAGTTCCCGGAGTCTCTTCTGAAGGTTTAATAATGATTGAGCAGCCAGCTGCAAGAGCGGGAGCAATTTTTCTAATAACAAGGGCAATTGGAAAATTCCAAGCTGTGAGACACAAACAAACTCCAAGTGGTTGAGGTTTAATAAAAGTTTTTAAGCCATTTTCTCTATCAGCTACCAGTTTATCTTTAATTAATTTTGCTTTAGTTCCGTTAAATTTTAAGATAGCAATCGATTGGTTTATTTCACCAGCAGACTCACCAAGAGGTTTTCCTTGCTCCAGTGTCATCACTTCAGATATGAGTGAGATTCTTTCAGATAAAATATCTGCAGCCTTTAAGATCACCTTACTTCTTATTTCAGGATCAGTGTTTCTCCACTCATCAAAACCTCTCTCAGATGATTTAATAGCATCATCTAAGTCATCTTCAGTCGCATGTGGAAGCCAACCCAAGACACTTTCGTCAAAAGGATTTAAAACATTCTCACCTTTTTCTGCTTCATAAATCCACTCACCACCAATAAACAATCCAAGTGTTGTATATTTCATAGAAATCAGTCTATTAATCAAAAATCTTTAAAGTTGAGTTATCAATAAAATCCCAGTCGAGTTCAATTCCCAAACCTGGTTTGTTTTTTGGAACATGCGCATGTCCATTTTTTATTTGTATTTTTTCTTTTAAACCTATGTTGAAAAGATGTTCAGGTATTAATACTTCAAAAAATTCAGTATTTTTAATTGCTAATGCACAATGTAAATTTACTAATTCTAAAGGGTGATAAATTGCCGTGTGTATCTCACAATTCATTCCATGAGCTTCTGCCAAATGAGCAGTTTTAAGTAAACCTGTAATTCCACCTGACCAGCTTATATCACCTCGAATAATATCAACAGCCCGATCACTTATAAGATGTGCAACTCCTTCAGGGTGGTTTTCTGCTGTTTCTCCTCCGACAATTGGAATTTTTAATTTTTCTTTCAATGATTTTAAAGATCCGTGGAATTCATCGTACATTGGCTCTTCTAGCCAATAATAATCCAAATCCTCTAGTAGCTTTCCAAAATGTAAATTTTGATGGTAGCTAAAATTATTTACCGGATCACTCATTAGACGAAAAGTATTACCAACCGCTTCTCGACATGCTTTATGTGCTTCAATTGTAATTTGATAATCTAGTGGTGGGTGAAGTTTATATGCCGCCCAGCCCCTTTTTTTCAAATCTAGAGCTTCTTTAGCATAATCATCAGCAGTTTTTAATGTCATTGAACTTCCATAAATAGGAATACTGTCTCTGGTTGCCCCAATAAATTGATACAGTGGTAAATTTGCAGAGATAGATTGAACTAGCCAAGAAGCTATATCATAGGGCGCAAAACAATAATTTTGACATAAATTCCAGGCTCTGTTATATCTTCTAAAGTCATGCCAATTTTTCTCCCTGTATCTTGCATCCCGGCCAATAAAGAAAGGCTTTATCATTTGGGATGAAACCTCTCCAATCGCAAGTGAACTTCTACCTGCAAACCCAAATGTATCGCAAGATATACCTTCGTCAGTTTCAAATTTTAATACCAGAAATTCAAAACTCATTGGGCGCCCATCCTTCAGGGTAAGGTCAGTATCGGGTGTATGTTTGCAAGCTCTAATTTCTATATCTGTAAATTTCATTACAACAAATCTCCTATTAACTCATATCCAAAAATTTTTTAATTAAGGCTTGTGAAGAATTTTTTAAAAACATATGATCTGAACCATTTGGCACTAATGAAGCGCCACTTTCAAGCAGGGTTTTTAAATCTTGGCCATCAAAGGGCAGACTTCCAAATAGTTTCCCTGAATTCAAAGTTTTATCCCTTATTTCATTAAAAGTTTTTATAAAATCAGGATTATCATATTGCCTAAAAAGGTTCATCGATGCTGACAAATCATTTGGCCCAACAAAAATACCATCAATTTTCATTTTAATTATTTCATCCAGATTTTTAACTCCCTCTAAAGTTTCAATCTGCATAAAAATTGATAAACATTTATTTGCGTTAGCAAAATATTCCTCTGGCTTATATCCGAAATCTGAGGCAGGGATTTGACCAACTGCCACCCCTCTCCTACCCTCAGGGGCAAATAAAGAATAATTTATAATTTCTTGAGCTTGATCAATATTATTTACCTGAGGCACCAAAATTGCATTTGCTCCAGCATCAAGAATTCTTTTTATTGAAATCTCTGAGTGATCTGGTAAACGAACCATAACAGCTGTCTCTAGACTTAAAATTGAAAGAACTTGTTTTGAGATTGTTTCAAAACCACCTAAACCGTGCTCTAAGTCTATTAAAATATAATCTAATCCTGAGTTTGCCATTATATGTGCAATATTTTCGGAACCTAAAGTTGACCAAACACCTGATAAATACTTTTCTGAATAAAGCTTATCTTTAAAATTTTTGCCTTTTAATAAAGTTCGAGGTAACATTTTTAACTTTCTCCTTTCAATACTGCTCTATTGCTTAAAATGTTATGTACATGTATATGGGCTCCAATATCGATATCTTTTATAGCTTTACCTATACATATTCCATTTTTAATAATTGATGCCCCTTGAGGGATATCATTTAATGCTATTTTGTGATATTTTGGTATTTTGGTTGTAGAAATAATTACTTTCTTTTTATTACTAATTTCTACTTTTTGACCTACAGGTATCTCATCAAATGTATTAGCTACATTATCATTATCTGATGAACATAAAGCTAAAAATTTCATAAAGCTTCACCGAACCTAGATATAGTTTCACTACCTTCACCAAGTATTTCACCATAGCAAAGTTTCCCATTTAAAACAGAAACAAGATCTTCTAAAAGTTTGTTCTCTGCTTTTTTAAAATTTCCATCACTTATTAAATCTGAACAATCATGATCTATTTGATGGCTAAGACGTGATGCAGTTTCTGGATTTGCGGTAATCCTAATGGTTGGCATTAAATCACTTGAATAACAATTCCCACTTCCTGTTGAAAATAGACAAATTTGAGATCCAGCAGAAGAGAATCCTGTAAGAGACTCAGGAGTATAACTAGGTGCATCCATTAACCAAAGCCCAGACTTTTTAGGAATTTCTCCATATTCCAAAACTCCTTCAATTTTTGAGCTACCTGCTTTAATTGATGATCCAATTGCCTTTTCTTCAATGGTTGACAAACCACCTTCAATATTATTAAGATTTGGATTTATTCCTAATAAATTTATACCATTATCAATTGCTAACTTTTCTCTCCTTAAGACAATTTTCTCAATCTGGTTTCGCACATCAGAAGATACGGCTCTTTTGGCAAGATCACTTTCCACACCCAACCATTCCATAGTCTCGCCAATAATAACGATCCCACCACTACTAATAATTTTATCTGAGATTTTTCCAATTAATGGATTTGCAAATAAACCTGAAGTAGGGTCTGATAGACCACATTCAACGGACAAGCAAATTTTATCTAATCTAAATTGATTTTTTTTGATTTCCGAGATTTCTTTTAAAATTTCAGCACCTTGTTTTATTGCTGTTGTTATCATTTCTAAAGGATCACTTCCTGCGTCTCCTAAAAAAATATTTCTAAAGGGCTTTTTATTTTTTTTTAGTTGTTCAATCACGATTTCTGATCTTGATTGGTCGGCACTTATCAAGAGAACTCCACCTACATTTGGATTAAGTGATAAGCCAATGAATACATTTTGAGAAATTTCTTTATCCTTATTTAGCAAGCCCATACCATATTCAAAAGAAACTAGCTTAGAATAATTTAGGTTTTGATGAATGCGCTCTGCAACTTTGCTTGTTAATCCGGTTAAGTTGAGAATTAACAATTCATTTCTTATGCCTACTTGTCCGTTTTGTCTTAAGTAGCCTGTGAAAGTATCCATTATTTATATTATATCAAACTGAGCGCTCAATTGGGCGCTTATTATAAATTGTTTACACAATCATTCATATTCCCTTTGATTATTTAAGCTTAGCTATTTCCAATATGTGAGAAGGCCTGGTTTCACAACACTCTACCAAAATGGTTGCTCCAGCTTCTTTAAAGGTTTTTTGGCCTATATAGCTAATTGAATCTCTCTAACATTATTTTACTCTACAAATTATGAAAAGCAGAGATGAACCATAGAGCCTTTAAGTATTTGTGCCAGTTCCAGCTACTAACTTAATCACTGTTGGAGCAGAGTTTTCAACTGGACTAACCCATAACTCTTGTAACTTGAGACGAGGGTAGGTGTACTTAGCTATCTCTTTGTAACAGTTAATCCTTTGGTCAATGCTTGCTTCATCAGATTCAGCTATCTCAATTAGCTTTTGGATTGGATTGACGTCCAACTTAAGGAGTAAGTCATCAGCCCTAATAAGGGTAACTTTGTTAGGGGTACCCTTCTTTCTTCCACCTATTTTTGAGTGTCCTTCTTCAAACATAGTGAAACAATAGTAATAATGTAGTTAACTACTATTATACTAAAAATTTGTCCAATATTGTACCATGCTTGTACCAGAGTAGATTTTACAGAATTAAAAAAGGGCTTCCTTGACTGGAAACCCTTATGATATATGGTGGGGCGTGAGCGACTTGAACGCTCGACCAGCGGATTAAAAGTCCGATGCTCTACCAACTGAGCTAACGCCCCATATAAAAACGAGAAATTATACTGAACTAATGCTCAATAATCAATCGT
>Ga0209709_10002215_pt1 | contig 17222 bp, 14 predicted proteins | sample ArcticOcean_MG_C_2_FD_187435 | JGI IMG/M metagenome (GOLD analysis project Ga0209709, IMG submission 187435) | Marine microbial communities from western Arctic Ocean - ArcticOcean_MG_CB4_136 (SPAdes) (version 2) | ecosystem: Environmental > Aquatic > Marine > Oceanic | place: Arctic Ocean... | reverse complement strand
GATGAAAACTGACCCAAGTTGCTCCAGACGCACAGTTGAGCAAAGCATTCAGCAAAGGCCAGTCTGAAACGGCATCAGAACCATCTTTCATCGACTCAGTTTCACGGTTGGGAGATGCGACTGATCCACCGTCAAGATGATCACGTCCAATTACGACCGGAGCTTTCAATTCCCCGTTGGCCACCATTTCATTAAAAGCCAAGCCCAGCCGATGGCGGTCCCCGAGGCCAACCCAGCAAATTCTAGCTGGAAGTCCTTGAAAGGCAATACGCTCCTGTGCCATATCGATCCAGTTGTGAAGGTGGGGATCATCCGGAATCAGTTCTTTGACTTTTGCGTCTGTACGGTAAATATCTTCCGGGTCACCTGAAAGTGCTACCCAGCGGAACGGTCCCACTCCACGGCAAAATAAAGGCCGGATATACGCCGGAACAAATCCGGGAAAATCAAAGGCGTTTTTAACACCTTCTTCAAAGGCAAACTGGCGGATATTGTTTCCATAATCTACAGTCGGAATGCCTTGATTCCAGAAGTCAAGCATTGCTTCTACATGAATTTTTATCGAGGCACGAGCGGCTTTTTCCACACCTTTCGGATCAGATTTTTGTTGGGAACGCCATTCCTCGACTGTCCAGCCGAGAGGTAAATAGCCATGCACCAGATCGTGTGCTGAAGTTTGGTCTGTGACTAAGTCCGGACGTATTCCGCGTTTGACCATTTCCGGAACCACTTCTGCAGCATTACCAAGCAGACCAACCGAAACGGGACGATTTTCAGTTTTTGCACGCTCCAAAATTTCAAGAGCTTCCTCTAGAGTTTCCGCCCTGTCATCAAGATATTTGGTGCGTAAACGAAAATCGATTCTTGTGGAATCGCATTCTACAGCCAAACATGATGCTCCGGCCATTGTGGCCGCCAAAGGTTGCGCACCACCCATTCCACCCAATCCAGCAGTCAAAAACCAGCGTCCACTCAAATCACCACCGAAATGCTGTCGTCCGGCTTCGACGAAGGTTTCGTACGTTCCTTGAACGATTCCCTGCGAGGCAATATAAATCCAACTACCTGCAGTCATTTGCCCGTACATCATCAAACCTTTACGGTCAAGTTCGTTGAAATGATCCATCGTTGCCCAGTGCGGAACCAAATTTGAGTTGGCAATCAAAACACGGGGTGCGTCAGTATGTGTTCGAAAAACTCCAACAGGTTTTCCGGATTGCACGAGCATCGTTTCGTCATCACCGAGAGTTTTCAGTGTTTCCAAAATAATATCAAAATCTTGCCAGGTTCTTGCAGCTTTTCCGATTCCACCGTAGACAATCAGTTCGTCCGGATTTTCTGCAACATCCGGATCAAGATTATTTTGAATCATCCGATACGGAGCTTCGGTCAACCACGAACGGCAAGTTAGTTCAGTACCTCGTGGAGCACGGATAATTCTGGAAGTGTTTGTCTTTGACATGTTTGTTTTTGTTTAGGTTAATGTTGTGATAAGTTTCTCCAAAGAACTCAGTAATTTTTTCAATTGAATCTGAACCTTTGAGGCGCGCTCTTCACGAAAAGTCCATGGAGCAAATTCATCCATGTATGTCCGTTGTACCAATTCCAGTTGAATTGCGTGGATTCCTTTTTCAGGCTTTCCGTAATGGCGTGTCGTCCATCCGCCTTTGAATCGTTCGTTTAACACAGAACTGTAACCGTCAGCTCCAGCGCAGATTTCAAGTGCCGCATCTTCAATTTTAGGATCACAAGTGCTTGTGTTATTTGTACCTAAATTAAAATCAGGCAGCTCGCCTTCAAACAAAAAAGGAAGACAGGAGCGGATCGAATGACAATCGAAAAGTAAAACGACTCCATGTTTTTTGCGGACACGCTCGATTTGTTCCGCAAGTGCGGCGTGATAAACAGCGTGATAATTTTTATTGCGTGTTTCGATTTCATTTGCATCCGGTTCAACGTCGTGTAAGGCTCCCTGTTGATAAATCGGTCGGCCCTCAAAATCAACTGTTGGACAAAGCTCCGTTGTATTCTGTCCTGGATAAAGCGAACTTCCGGAAGGGTCACGATTTGCGTCAATCAAATAACGTGAAAACTTTGCTTCCACAACGGTTGCTTCCGGCAGTAATCCTGCGTAAAGACGGTTAATGTGCCAATCTGTATCGGCCATTTCACGTCCGCGTTCGTTGAGATCATCAGCCATTTCAGTCGGCAAAAAAGTTCCTCCGTGCGGTTGTGCTAAAATTACCGGACTATTTCCCTCAAAAATATCAACTGCGTTCATACGCTTTCCTGAGTCGTACTTTCCGGCAATTTTGGAAAATTAGCTTCGCCTGCCGCTTTAAGCAATTTACCATTCCGAATCAGGATTGCGGCTTTTTCCAGATCCGGAGCCAGAAAGCGGTCTTCCTGCAGAAATGCTACTTTTTCACGCAGTTCTGCCATAACTCGATTCAGACTTGAACTTGTGGTAAGCGGTGTAAGGCTCGCTTTACGTAACTCCAAACCCTGCGCTGCTGTTAGCAATTCGATTCCTATAATTTGACCAAGATTATCATTCATTGTCAGCAGACGACGTGCAGCGTGGGTGGCCATCGAAACATGATCTTCTTGGTCGGCGCTGGTCGGAGTTGAATCAGTTGAACATGGATTTGCAAGGTGTTTGTTTTCGGACATCAAGGCTGCTGAAGTTATTTCGGCAACCATGAATCCGCAATTTACTCCAGCATCCGGAGATAAAAATGGCGGTAACCCAAAGTTTAGATTTGGATCCACCATCAAAGCTATCCGACGTTGTGTAATTGCGCCGAGTTCAGACAGCGCCAGTGCCGTTTGATCGGCGGCAAAAGCAACAGGTTCCGCATGAAAATTGCCTCCGGAAATAATTTTGCCTTCAGATAATACCAAAGGGTTATCCGTTACTGCGTTGGCTTCAACAGCAAGAGTCTTTGCCGCCTGTCGTAATAAATCTAAACAAGCACCTGAAACTTGTGGCTGACAACGGATGCAATACGGATCTTGAACCCGCGTATCTCCATCAAGATGAGAGTCACGAATTTCCGAATCTCGCATCAAATTCAGTAAAGTTTGTGCCGCGTCAATTTGCCCCTGGTGTCCGCGCAAAAGTTGAATTTCAGAATGAAACGGCGCGGTGGATGCCATTGCCGCATCGGTCGAAAGTGCTCCTGTAACCAAAGCCCCTAACGAACATCTCCAGCCTTCAAACACTCCAGCCAATGCCAATGCCGTTGAAACTTGGGTTCCGTTAATCATGGCTAAACCTTCCTTTGCTCTCAAAACTAAAGGTTTGCGCTCTATTTTATCTAATGCTTCTGCACCGGAAATAGTTTCTTCACGAAAAACAGCGTGTCCTTCTCCAATTAAAACCGCTGTCATGTGAGCAAGCGGAGCCAAATCTCCGGATGCTCCAACTGAACCTTGTGACGGAATAACTGGCGTAACCCCGTGTTTAAGCAATGCTCCAATTTGCTCAATTAATTCCCAGCGTACTCCGGATGCACCTCTGGCCAAAGAGAGCATTTTAAGCGTCATAATCATGCGGACAATTTTTTCTGGAAGTACTTCTCCAACTCCGCAACAATGGGAGAGAATCAGGTTTCTTTGCAGGAGTTCGGTTTGTTCAGTAGGAATACGAATACTCGCAAGTTTACCAAATCCAGTATTAATTCCGTAAACTGGAGTGTCTCCATTTGCAGCATTTTCCACGATTTTAGCAGCATTTTCCACTTTGCTTTTGGATTGCTGGTCTAATTCAACATTGGGATTATCCCAATAAATTTGAGACAATTCATCCAAAGTTACTTTACCTGGAGTGAGATTTAGCTTCATAATGTTTTTCCAATAATTACGCTTTTTTCGGCCGCGGATTTACCCGGAAATTCACGGATATTCTTTATCTTCATTTATCCGTATAATCAGTGGCAAGTAGCCATTTTTATTTTACCTTTTTTAACCGTGCGATCCGTGTCAAATAGCTTTTAATATTTCTTTTTATCCGTGTGATCCGTGGCAACTAGCACTTAGTATTTTCTTTTTAACTGTGTAATTAGTGGCCAAGAACCATTTCTTCAAGCGGATTGAAACCTACTCTATAGGCAAGTTCAGCAGGTTGATCTACATTCCAAACCGCAAGTTCAGCTTTTTTACCAACTTCAATTGTTCCGACTTCATCAGCGATTCCCAAGGCTTGCGACGCAAAACGGGTTACTCCCAATAAAACTTCTTCTGGAGTCATTCGAAAAAGTGTGCAGGCCATGTTCATGCAGAGCAGAATCGAGGTCAGCGGAGACGAACCGGGGTTGCAATCGGTTGCAATAGCAATTGGAACTTCGGCTTTACGCAAAGAGTCAAGCGGCGGCAACTGCGTTTCACGGAGCGTGTAAAATGCTCCCGGGAGCAAGACAGCAACCGTTCCGGATTCGCCCATGACCTCAACTCCTGTTTGGTCCAGGAACTCCAAATGATCGGCGGACAACGCACCGTACTTTACGGCAAGCCTTGCTCCTCCGAGATTTGATAGCTGTTCCGTATGAAGTTTGACAGGCAGACCAAAATATTTTGCTTTTTCGAAAATCCTGGAAATCTGATTTGGAGAGAATGCGATATTTTCACAAAATCCATCTACAGCATCCGCCAAGTTTTCGTAATGAATTACCGGCAAAACCTCTTCACAAACAAAATCAATGTAAGCATCCGCTTTACCTGAAAATTCAGGAGGAATTGCATGCGCGCCAAGGAAGGATGTTTTCACGCGTACATTTCTCTCTTTGCCCAATTGACGGGCAACCCGCAACATTTTGATTTCGGTTTCAATGTCCAGACCGTAACCGGATTTGATTTCAATTGTAGCTAATCCTTCTGCCAGTAAGGCATCCAGACGGGGAAGAGATTGAGCGAGTAATTCATCCTCTGAGGAATTTCGTGTTGCCGTTACGGTGCTGAGAATCCCACCGCCGTTTCGGGATATTTCTTCGTAACTAGCACCATTTAATCTCAACTCAAATTCTGTAGCCCGGCTTCCACCATAAACCAAATGGGTATGACAATCGATCAGTGCAGGCGTGACCAAACGGCCCTCTAAATTTTTTCCCTGAAGTCCCACAAATTTCTCCGGCAATTCTTTTTCCGCGCCAACCCATTTAATCCTATCAGCTGAAATCACAATAGCTCCATTCTCGATCAAACCATACGGTTTGTCCAGAGACATGGTTGCGATTTGTGCATTGCAAAAAAGTGTAGTGATAGACATTACCCGGTTATGATTTTATTTCATGTATAATTGGTAAACATGGAAGGATTGTAACAAATATAGACAATAATATTAATAATAAAACTATTCGCCATTGCCAAACGCTACCTAAAAAGAGCTAGTTTAGCAGCAGGCAAAAATATATCTTCCAATGGTAAATTCAATGAAAATTTCAAACATTTCATAAAAATTACCTCTGCCCTAAAATAGTATTTTATCAGGATGTTCCCGTTTGATGGCATTAAACTGACGAATCATTGGTGTTTCTACTTGAGGAACGGACATTGGTATTTTTAAAAAGGGAAAAAATATTTATACCAAGTGTGAGGGGCAGATAAGTGTGATTAATTTGTGTTCCATCGGCACACCTGCCGATAGTTCTACAGAAAGTCTCGGAGACACCTGAGAAGTTCCCCGAGTACGCGGGGCATACCGAATATCATCTCCAAGCATAAGAACATAAAAAACACGACATAGTACCTTTGTACCAGCACCATTATGCAAAGTTGGCATATGAAAGGCAACTGCATCTCCCAGTTCAAGAAGAGCCCAGCTCAAAACACTATAATTGTCCGGATCAGCTTCGATATCCAGAGGGTTCATTGAGACTGCCTTCAGGAAACCACTTTCCCTCTTTTTAAGAAATGTTCACGGCAAGTAACAGTTTTCGAGATGTGATACGGCAACTAATTCAAGTGTCCACTCAAGTGGCACTGGATCAACCGGAATCCAAAAACTGACATTTTGTCTTCCTTCAATGTTGTAATACGGTTAGTCCTGATACCAGTGAGTCATTTGTTTAGTTCCAAATTTTTTCACCAGCATCTGATCATGATACAGACGAGCCTGTTCAGAAAACATCGGTTTTTCCGATACTTCCGAAATCTGACTTTTAAAGATAATCCTCTGGTAAGTCAGATTTTACTGCCAAGTACAAAAATCTTCAAGAAACCAGCCTGGATCCTTTTCATAACTAGCAACCTTGGAGCGAGAACTAGGATTGGACATATTTTCATCTATTCCTGCTCTCAGATCCACAACTTCATCCGATGCAAGCAGGTTTTTAATCAGAACCACTCCATCATTCGCATAGACTTTGACATAAGCGTCACTAATATGTAAAGACATTTATTCCAAATTACTCCCCTCATCAAATTTACTCTTGTGTAAAGTTTTTCCATTCTAGAGTTACTTGCTACCGTTATGGTTTTAGAGGTTTCTTTTTGTTTCACTCCTTTTTTAAAGGAATTGATAAGCTGAAATGATTATTAGTTTTTTTCAATGTGGGTTGCTCCTGCGAAATGGCAGAGAACATTATGATCTGCTGTAATTTGTTGGAGTGGAGGAACTTCCTGACAAATTTCTTTTGCTGCAAAACAGCGAGTTCTAAATCTGCATCCCGATGGAGGATTCATTGGACTTGGGACATCGCCTGATAGTAAAATTTTTTTTCGGCTTCTTTCAACATTTGGGTTTTTGTCTGGTACTGCACTAAGAAGTGATTGAGTGTATGGATTTAAGGGATTTGCATAGACATTCTCACTGAATCCTGACTCAACTATTTTCCCTAAATACATTACGTATACAGTTTTCGCCGCCTGACGTACACTTGATAAATCATGTGAAATTAATAGTAAAGACATCCCCAGATCATCGCGTAGTTTAAGAAACAAATTCATTATCTGAGCCCTTATTGAAACATCAAGTGAGCTTGCTGGTTCATCACAAATTAGGACCTTAGGATTGGTTGCTAGAGCTCGGGCTATACATACCCTCTGTCTTTGTCCACCTGATAATTCCCGTGGGTAGCTATCTGAAATATAATGATCAAGGCCTACAGAAATTAGTAATTCCTTTACACGACTCTCTATAGCTTTTTTGTTTTTCTCACCATTTATAATAATTGCTTCTTCAATAGACATCCAAACAGTTTGACGTGGACTTAAAGCAGCATAAGGATCTTGAAAAATATATTGGATATTTCTTCGTACTTTACTCCGGTTTGATCTACTTTCCAAGAGTATATCAGTGCCTTTATAAATGATTTTTCCTGAAAATGGAGGTTCCAAACCAATAATAGTTCTACCAATGGTTGATTTACCACAACCAGATTCCCCAACAAGCCCTACAATTTCACCTTCGTTCATTTGTAGGTTAACGCCATCACAGGCTTTGATAATTCCTCCAGTACTCTCGTCTTGAAAATAAGTTTTTAAGTCGACAACGTCCAAAATTCTATTTGACATTATTTTTCTAAATAAAGATTTTTTTAAAAGATTTAATTTAACCTTCTGTCTTGATTTGATAGGTAAAATTTAAAAATATCTAAGCTTACAAAGTAAGAAGTAAGAATTAATAATTTTTATTTTTGCTAACCCTACTCTAATCTATATTTAAATAAATGATGTTAGAATAAATACTTTCTAAAACAGAATAATTAATAAATTATATCTACAACTTTTAGATCTAAAAATATTTTTCAGTATTTTATGGATTTTAATATTAAAAACAAAAAAATAAGTAATAATAATTTTTTTGAATAAAAAACAATTTTACTCAAAAAATAAAAACCTCATTAATTACAAAAAAATAATTCTAGTATGATTATAAATATAAAATTCCTTAAGAAGGATTGCTTATAATAAAAAGATAAAGTCAGGTTTTCCTTAGATGACGTTAATTAGATCTTACTAACAGCTGAATAACGGAGATTTTTTTTATTTGCAACAGTACAAGCTGTTGAATGACCAATCTCTCTATCATCACAATTAGTTAAAAGTGGCCGGCCTTCATTGCAATCATCTATTGAATAATCGCATCGAGGGACAAAAGGGCAGCCTTTAATATTAAGAGTAAGGTTCGGCGGATTGCCCTTGATGCCCTGAAATGGCATTCCAATTGGTGTCGATAATGTTGAAACTGAATCAAGTAAACCCCAGGTATAAGGATGCATTGACTCAAGAAGAACTTTTTCAACAGTCCCAATTTCTATAAGTCTACCGGCATACATAACGGCCAGATAGTCCGCCATACCAGAAACGACGCCAATATCATGTGTAATTAATACAATCGACATATTTAAACGTTTTTGGAGATCTTTCAGAAGACTTACAATTTGTGCCTGTACAGTCACATCCAAAGCAGTTGTCGGTTCATCTGCAATTAGGAGTTTTGGTTCTCCCGCTATGCTCATTGCAATACACACTCTTTGACGCATTCCTCCAGAAAGTTCGTGTGGATATTGTTTCATCCTACTTTCCGGATTTGGTATACCCACCAAATTCAGCATATCAACAGCCTGTTTTTGTGCAGCAGAAGTAGAGAGGCCAAGATGGAGTTCTATTACCTCTGAAATCTGTGGACCAATACGACGTACCGGATTCAATGAGCTTAAAGGATCTTGAAAGATAACCCCTATTTCACCACCTCTAATTCTCTGTTTTTCTGTTTCGTTCATAGAGAGAAGGTTTTTGCCTTCAAATAGTACAGAACCTTCAACGTCTGCAGTAACACCCTGAGGTAAAAGGCCTAAAGGTGCCATGTTCATAACAGTCTTACCACTACCACTTTCTCCAACAATAGCTAAAACCTTACCACTTTCAACTGTATAATTGACTGTGTTTACAGGACAAACAGTAACCTTATCCGTATAGAGAGTAACGGATAAATCTTCTATACTAAGTAATGTTTTAGTTTTGACACTTTTTGATTTCATATTTCTTGATTTTTTAGCCTAAATAGTTTGCGGCGTTTTTGAAAAATTTTATCTTTTAATGGTTTAGGATTATTTGAGAGAGCAATTCTTTCACCTAGAATATTGAATCCAATTACCATGATTGTAAGGGAAACTCCGGGCACTATAACTTGGCGAGGAGAATGTTCAAGATATGGTAGTGCTGTAACCAACATCTGTCCCCATTCTGACATAGGTGGTTGAACACCTAAACCAAGAAAACTCAAATTTGCTATTACAAGAGCTAGTATACCAGCATCAAAACTTGCATAAATCATTATTGCGCCGAGTGCTTCGGGGAAAATATGCTTTAAAACGATACGTAACCTGCTGGCACCGAGTACCCTGAGGCTTTCAATGTATGGCTGATGCATTACTGATATAACTACACCTCGGGTAAGTCGTGCATATATTGGGTACCATGCAATGGTTATAGCAAAAACCATATTCCAATATCCTGTCCCAAATACACCAATGACGCCTAAAGCAACAACAAGACTAGGAACACTTAGACCAAATTCTACTATTCGCATTAGTATTTCATCTATCCAACCACCCATGAAGCCTGCAATAAGTCCAACTGTCATCCCAAAGCTCGCAGCAAATAAAATTATTACGACTACTGCTTTAATAGTTGTCTGTGCTCCAGCTATTGTTCTACTTAACAAGTCTCGGCCTAAGTGATCGGTTCCTAAAAGATGACTAGTACTCATTGGATCAATAACTTTCATTAAATTCTGAGCATTAGGATCATATGGACATAATAAATCGCCAAACAATGCCAGTATGGCAAAAACTCCCATTATAAAAATTGGTAAAATCCCTATAGTTTTATGTATCTTACGGATTATTTTCATTTCAAATTACTTTTGGGCGCCTTTGTAAAGGATTAACAAGCATTACTATTATATCTACCAAAAGATTAACATTAATAAAAATGATTGAAAAAATTAACAAACAAGATTGCAGCACTGCAAGATCCCTATATCGAACTGATTGTACAAAATATGCTCCGATTCCATGCCAAGAAAAAATGGGTTCAACAATTATTGCAGCCTGAGCCATAAAACCTAAATCCATTCCAAATGAAGTTATCACTATAGGAACGATGTTTGGGAGAGCATCTCGGAATAAAATTCTTTCTCGTCCAAATCCCTTACTCATCGCAGTGAGTACATAGGGTCGAGTCATAGTTTCTTCCAGCTTTACCCGAGCTAAACGACTCTGTTTTGAACCGCTGACAAGAGCAATTGTTACAGCAGGTAAAATCCATGAACTTGGCCCTCTGAAACCAAACGTGGGGACTAAATCAAGAATAACACCAAAAAAATATATCAGCATGGCAGCCATAAAAAATTTTGGAATTGAAATGTTTATAAGGGCAAAACCACGAGTGAATTTATCAATAAAACCTCCAGGCCAATAAGCTCCACAAAAACTAAGTGTTACTGCGATAACGATTGATAATAGGCCTCCTAAGCCAATGAATGTGAGAGTTGGTACTAAACGATTTTTTAACTCCACGGAGACCTCTTCACCTGTTCTGAAAGAATAACCAAGATTCCCATTGGATACATCAGATAACCAACGAAAGTATCTCTCAACTACAGGATCATTTAGTCCGTATTCTTCTGCAACCTGATCCACTATATCTTGTGTTACGTAACCGCCACGAAGCTCAGCTATTAAGGGAGCAATGTCGCCTGGAAATGCATTAATTAAGAGAAAAGAGAATATTGAAGCAATAAACATTAAAAATATTGCTGAAATCACGCGTCGTATTAAAAATCTTTTCACAATTTAATTATATAAAAAATTTTGATAAATAATTTTTTTAGAAAAATAACTAGTAATCAAATTTCTTTGATTAACTTAATTGATTGTTATCATAGAAACTTTTTTCTAATTAAAATAACCTTATAAATCTGAATTTACAAAAATTATTTTTAAGAAGAGTATTTGAATTATTTAGGAATGATTTGAAAGCTTTTTTTATAAAATTTTATCTCTTTTTATAAAATAAGGATTAATTAGTGTGAGCACTTTAAATACCAGAAGCCGTGAACTCGTGGTACACAAAAAAAAATGTGAAGTCAATTTTTTTCAACCTCATCTAGAAGAATTCCCTGCCTAGAGACAGGCAGGGAATTAGTTTACTCTCTAATAAAGAACTAGACTTTAACCTCTCACATTTAAAGGCATATAATTTGACTGCGAAGAACTGCTAGAAAGAATCTATCCTTCTAAATACAATCTAGCGTTTTTACCATGTTCACTATAAAATACTGATCTTCAATAATAGTCTAATTAAAAAGTAAAGACCCCTGCTTTAATGTTTAAAAGATAATCCTTCAAGTGGCATTTCATATTCCGTGGGAGCAATACTAAAACTCTTTACTTTCTCATTATTATAAGCCCAAATACGCGCTTCATGATATAGAGGTGCTATCGCATGATTTTCGTACAACCAATCCCATACTTTTTGGAATTTTCTGACTCTATCAGGTTCATCAGCTCTAGCAGCGGCCCAAATAAGTGGATCTAATTCCTTAGATTCATACATTTTACCATCTGTTCCAGGCTTTTTTTCAGTAGGAAACATCGCAGTGATAGTGTTGAAAGGATCATAAGGTGCTCCATTACTCATAAATAGAGACAGGTCATATTTAAATTTAGGAATCTCACCGTGTCGTGCAGCATGATCTACATTTCGTAGACTCATAACTATGCCAGCCTCACTTAGCATATACTGCAATACTTCACCTAACTTTCGAGAGCCAGCAACTGCATCTTCAGATAAAACAAGTTCAATCTTAAAAGGTTTCCCATTTTTTGATAAAACTCCTTCACTGTTCTTAGTCCATCCTGCATCAGCTAAAAGTTTTTTAGCTTTGTCAACATCACGGGCAGGAACAGGCCACCGTTTTCCTGAATAAGCAATTACTTCAGGATAAAGATTCATTGTCGGTGTTGCGTACCCTCTTAAAAGACCAGTAGCAATTGCTTGACGACTAATCAAAACATTCACCGCTTCACGTACTCGGACGTCTTTGAAAATCTCTCGCCGAGGATTAAAGCCTAAAACCATAGTATCTGTCCCAACATCTGATACAACAGTAATTCCTGGTTTTTTCTTCAGAATTTCAGCTTGTTGAGGACTTACTGCAGCAATAAATTTTCCTCCAGATGCATCAATTTCTCCAGCCTGGAGAGCAGAACCACGGCTACGTTGGTTCGGAATAACGAAAAGCTCAACCTTGTCTATTTTTGGTTTTTTGCCCCAATAATTTTCATTCCTCACTAGGACAGTCTTCGCTACGCTATCACTTTCAACTATCCATTTGCCTGTACCTACAGGCTTTGTGTATTTACCATCAGCATCAACTGCTTTAGGACTCATAAAACGTACAGGGCGAATATATGACAATTCTATTAACCATACTTGTATTTTGTTTTTTAAATGAATAGAAACTGTCATAGGATCGACAATCTCGAACCTATCAAATTGCTGGTGAAGTTGTAGCCAGCTCCCAGGTTTTTCATCAATCCACCTGTCAATGTTCCAAGTCATAACTTCTGCGTTCCAAGGAGTTCCATCAGTGAAAAAGACATTTTCTCTCAGCTTGAAAGTAATAGTTTTCCCTTGGTTTGATTGTGTCCATGATTTGGCCAGGACAGGCTCTAACACTCCTCCTCTTGTATATTTTACTAGGCCTTCAAAAACCATATCCTGAACTACCCAAAGTCCTTTATAAGCAATAGGATTTAAGTTACCTGCAGGTTTACTCATAGGTAGCCTGAATACTTTTTCATCAGCCATACATAAATTTCCAAATACTAAACCAATGAAAACTAATAAAGATATTAAGAAAATTTTTGAATTTTTCATATCGATTTCCCTTTCTAAATAAATTTAATGAAAACAGAGTTTATACTGAGTCTATAAGACAACAACATCTTTAACTCAGAAGCGTACTATATATTATATATAATGCTTGTCAAGCTTTTTTTGTTTAAATTTGAAGTATTAAGTTATATCTCTTTAATAATCTAGAAACAAATGAGCAGTAATTGGTTCAAAACTAGACACTAGGGATAATTTTTTAGGAAAATTCTGAGAGGGTATTAACGATACTTCAGGAGAAGATTCTCCCTATTCAAACTATATTTCCAGAGTTTGTGAGGAGTATTAATTATTTTTTATTTATAGCAGAAAGGCAGCAATATCTAGTAAATCAATAAACCAGATATTAAATTTTATGAGAGTCCTGATGTAGTAGAAAATGTGAAGAAACAAATACTTTAATAAAAGTATAGTCTTAGCATAGAAGAGGTGAACTTGATAAGTTGACCAAAATTATTCATTAAATACAAATTTTTAGAGCTATAATTGTACCATTGACATATTGCATCATTAATAATATATAAATATTATCAGTATCTTATAAGTCGCACAAAGAGGGTAGTGTAGACGGGAGTATTCCCCCTATGGTTGAGATTGGTTTGGTAATCAATTACAGATTAGTAAATAATCGTTGCAAAATACCTAATGAGTTATATGGTGAAGAGCTAATCACAATTATGGATCAATCAATTTCTGCTAGTTTTCCAAGTGTAATTGGCTTTATAGGGGAGCGTATCTTCAAATAACCTACCTCTTCAGGAGAAATATTTCTTGCATCAGCAAGGATTTCTGAGACTGTCAATCCACACATTCTGGCTTGGCATGGCCCCATTCCACAACGAACTAAAGACTTTATACGATCCGGACTCTGAGCTCCCATGCTAATAGCTTGTAGGATATCATTAACTGTCACTTCTTCACACCTACATACAATAGTTTCTTTTTTTTCAGGAATTAACCAAGATTTACCTGGTTGAAAAAGTTTGTCTAGGAAAGGTCTTACAGCTTTATGATAAGACAACTCTTTTCTGTGAGGTTGTGAGAATTGGTTCCTTTTAACCTTAGAAATTGCTCCTATTTTATAAACCGTATCCAATGCCGCCAGATTACCAGTTAATTCTGAAATCGATGAACCTGATATTTTACCACAGTCTCCAGCAATAGAAACTCCATCCAGACTTGTATTACCCCAATCGTCTGCGACAGGCTCCCAATATCTCTGCAATTCATACCAACGATGTTCACAGCCTAATTGCCTGGTTATTTGAATATTTGGAACTACTCCATTATGAAGGAGAAGCATCCCTGCTGATAATTCTATGAATTCTGTCCCATTTTTGAAACGAACTTTTTCAAATTTTGACTTACCCAATGCCTCAATGGATTTTATACCGGTATAAATCGGAATCCCTGCATTTTTGATTTTCTGCATCATCGAAATTCCTTTTTTCAGATAACTAAAAGAACGCAGAGCTTGGGGTAAAAAAGGGGAAGCCTTTAGGATTGCAAATCGTTGATTTGTATCTAAAAGAGCTGATATATGAACACCTGCATCCAAAAGACGACAAGCAATTAGCAAAAGCAACGGACCACTTCCAGCCAAAATAACATCTTTATCAGGTACTAGACCTGAAGTTTTGTACAGGGCATCCACGGCGGTGCATGCCATTACTCCCGGAAGTGTCCATCCTGGCAATGGCATTGGTCTTTCCATTGCACCGACAGCAATGAGCAAGTTTTTTGTTTTGATATATGATGGTATAGATGAAGAAAAACTTTTAGAGTTAGTGGAAACATGATGGATTCCTAAATCCTTATCGATCTGCCACACTGATCGTTCACTAAAATAATCGGCACCACACTTTTTAAACTCTTTGACCAAAGACCAGCCTGATTTATATTCATCACCAAGTTTCCTGTATTCAGAATTAAGGTTTTTTTCTATTCCTTCAATATTGCGAAATATCTGCCCACCGGCATTATGTTGTTCATCCAAAATTAAAACACGAAGTCCATGCTGTCTAGCGGTTATTGCAGCGGCCATTCCTGCTGGTCCAGCACCTATGATGGTGTAATCATATTCAAGAGGGCTCATTTTTTTATCCTTTAAGTCAGTTTTGGCGTCTTATATTCATCCCTTCACGAACAGGAATCAAGCATGATTGTTGGCTCGATTGTCCATCGATTTCCAACATGCACTCGTAACAAACTCCCATCATACAATATGGGGCACGTGGCTGCCCACTGATTTTTGAGTTTCTAAAAAAAAGATATCCCTCTGAAAGGAGTGCTGCTGCAACAGTCTGACCTTCTTCCACATCAAGGGATGAACCTTCAAACCAAATCTCAATAGTTTCTGAATTTTTATGCAGTTTTCGGAACATCAAATCTCCTTGGATGGAAAACTTCGAACTTGGCCTGATGGCTGCCTTCAATAATCCATTCACCAAGATTGCTTGAATGCACAGACGCTAAACTTACACCACTATGACTTGTTACTGCAAATGCCCCAGGGCAAGTTTTCGATTCCACATAAACAGGATTTCTGTCAGGAGTAAGTACTCTTAAGGCAGACCAGCTTCGAATAAGCTGTAAATTCTTTAAATATGGAAATGTTCTAATAGCTCTAATTGCTATTTTTTTCATTACTTCACTAGTCGTTTCTATATTATAACCTACATTCTCATTTGAATTTCCAAACAAGAAGCTGCCATCAAAATTCTGACGAATTCTAGTAGCTGGAAAAGGTAAGATTTTTTTTGTACGTTCAGTAACCAGAACCTGTCCCCTTTCAGGTCCTACTGGAACATCTATGTCCACCATTTTACCCAATTTTTTTGAAACAAGCCCACCAGCAATAACTAATTTTTCTGCAATGTAGCTATTATTCTCAGTATGTATCCTGAAACCCGGTTCTAAAAATTCAATATTAGTTACTGATTGGCCGGAGTAATAATTTCCACCACTCAGTTTAAATCCTTTATGCATTGCCTTGACCAGATTTAATGGGTTCACATAACCATCATGAGGGCAGAATGAACCCCCGCTCACCTCTTCTCCGAGTTTAATTTCTGGAAGCATTTCTTGTAACTCTTTAGTTTTAAGCATCTCACAATCGTATGTTCCACTCCTAGATTGCTTACGCATTTTGTCAATAAAATTCACACGAGTATTATATTCCTCATCCCCCAACCAAATTTCTAATCCTCCATTTTTAGCGTATTCCAATTGAATACCAGTTTCCGTTTCGAGATTTTCAGAAAACTGAGGCCACTTGTCGGCTGCCTCAATACACCATTCAACATATTCTGGCATGCCCTCCCCTTTTGACTGAACCCAGACCAGACCAAAGTTCCCCCTTGATGCAGTCAGTAGAGGGTCCTCTTTATCGATTAGCAACACTTTTGCATTCTGTTTTGACAGTCCATAAGCCAGGGAAATCCCTATGATTCCTCCACCAATAACTACAACATCTGCTTGTTTTTCAATCATTCAATTAGTCTGAAATTTATGACAAAATATATTGATTAAGTAATGTTCTAAACAAAAGGGAGACATATGCTCATTGCCCCATAGATTTATCAATTTTGATTTTTTTGTAAAATATGAATTATAGTCTTAGAATAGTCTATTTATCTAGAATAATTTTTGCGTTTAAAGTATCCCAAAGACTTATGTTAACTTTTTTTATGATTGGGAATCAAACTTAAAATATAATTTAGTGTTAAATTTTCATGAAATTTTGTCTTAATTTAAGACTACGCTAAAAACAAACATAATTGTAGATTTTCTGCAGAATACATTTATGAACCATACTAATAAAAATATAAAGTTTTAAAATTTGGCAAATGAAATTTTCACTGAGGAAAGATTTTTTCAAGAAACTATAGAAACTTCTTTAATGTCAAAAACTAATATTAGCATAATTAACTTTTACTTTAATTATGAAATTTGAATGTAAAATAATCTAAATAAACAGTAAAAATAGAGAATATTTGAGTAAATTGAAATGTGGGAGAGAAAATATTTTTTAGTGCAATTGTTAAAACTAAAAGGCAAAATATTAGAAAAATTATCAAAATATAGATATTCTGTAACCTTTTGGTATAGAGAGGCTTGTCAGGTAGGACTTGAACCTATAAACTACTGATTAGAAGTTCAAGGTTCTTTTTTTGAGATTGGTCGTGTCAGCTGGAAAAAAGTTTCACGCGCACTGTCTATCCCAATTATTGCTACACGGTCATTTTCTTCAAAGCGAAAATTAGCATCCGGATTTGGTTCGAGGATGTCATCCCGAATAACTCCAACTATTGAAGTAT
>Ga0209709_10002212_pt1 | contig 17230 bp, 13 predicted proteins | sample ArcticOcean_MG_C_2_FD_187435 | JGI IMG/M metagenome (GOLD analysis project Ga0209709, IMG submission 187435) | Marine microbial communities from western Arctic Ocean - ArcticOcean_MG_CB4_136 (SPAdes) (version 2) | ecosystem: Environmental > Aquatic > Marine > Oceanic | place: Arctic Ocean... | reverse complement strand
TGGGAATAGGAGGGGCATTTATTTTAGTTCCTGCAATGATTTACATTATTGGAATGCCAACTAGATTAATACCTGGAACATCATTATTTGTAACTATTTTTGTAAGTGTGATTGTAACTTTCTTGCATGCATTTAATTTTGGCTCTATCGATTTAATTTTAGTATTTATGTTAGTAACAGGATCTATTGTTGGAGTTCAGGGTGGTCAAAAAATAGGTGAGTCAATTGATGGTACTGGCTTAAAAACTCTTTTAGCAGTTCTATTATTGTTAGTCGGGATTGCTATTGCATACGATACTTTCTTTGCAGAAAAGATAATTAATGAAACAGTTAAAATCGATGTCAACAAGCTAAATTCTTTATCAATGTTTGTTAAAAAACTTTCTGTCGAAAGGCCAATTTTTTATAGTTTATTTTCAATTATATTTGCAGTTGGTTTGGGTGTTGCTGCAGCTTATATTAGAAGATTTTTCTCAAACCTAAGAAAAAAATACTCACTAAAAAAAAAATAATAATCAAAAATTTAATTAAGATTAATAGATTTTCTGATTTTATTTTAAATAGTTTTTAAAAGTACGGCTTAAACCTTTATATCTAAATTTTTTAATCCATATAATCTCATCTGAAATAATCTTTTTTAAATTAGAATTTTTTGCACTCCAATTTAAAGTTTTATGAATGTGATTAGAGTTACATATTAATCGAGATACATCTCCCTTTCTTCGATTGACATATGATATATTGATTTTTTTTTTAATTATTTTTTTTAGGTAATGTATAATTTCATCATTGGATAAACCTTTATGACTACCAATATTAAATATATCTGATTTATTTTTCGTAAGTAGAAATTTTGTAGATTTTTCAATAGCATTACAAATATCTTTAATATGAATATAGTCTCTTATGCAAGTTCCATCGAATGTTTTAAAGTCTTTGCCATAAATATAGATTTTCATATTGTATAAAGCTTTATAAACAATAGTAGGAATTAGATGTGTTTCTGGATTATGAAATTCCCCAACTATAGGTTTATCTAATGCTGAACAAACATTAAAAAATCTTAAAATAACAAATTTTATATTCTTTTGATTTTTGATCTTTTTTTCACATATTAATTTAGTTTTCGCATAAGTGCTCAAGGCTTGAATTTTAGATTTTTCTTTTAATGGTTTTGAGCTTTGCTTATAGACCGCTGCTGTACTTGAAAAAATTATTTTTTGTACATTATTTTTTTTCATAACTTTTAACAAGTTATTAGTAGCCAAAACATTATTATCGAAATATTTTTTTTTATTAATTGTTTCATCAACTAAGGATTGAGCAGCAAGATGAATAATTAAATCAGGTTTTTCTTGTTCTATAATTATGTGTAATTTTCTACTATTAAGAATATTACATTGAAAAATTTTTTTATTTTTTGATTTTTCTTTATCTATTCCGATAACTTTAAATTTTTCTTTTAAAACATGAATTAGACAACTTCCAATATAACCATTCGCTCCAGTTATAATAATTTTTTTCATTATTTAAATTTTTTAATCATTATCATTTAATTAAGCACAATATATAGAAGTTTAAAACTTTTATATACCTTGGAATATAAATATATGGTTTTTAATTAACCAATCTTTTAAATCCTGTAACTAGATTATCTAATATAAAAACGTTTATATTTTCTTTAACAAGCTTTTCAACTATATGACTACCTATATAGCCGGCACCACCAGTGATCAAAATGTTGTTAATTTTTTTTTCATTACCTTCAGTAAGATGTTAATTGCTGAAAGAATATAATATTCATAATTTGATCTCAATAAGAATCAAATGTAGAATAAATAGTTCCAATAAACTTTACATTTAATCTAGAATAATTTTCATATATTCACTTTTGATGTATAAAAATGAACCAAAAATTGATAAATTTTAACTCAATTGTGTCACATGATAAAAAAAACTTCAGTTGGATTATTAGTTAATTCTAAGAATTTAACTTATTCTACATGGAACTTGATTGAACGTAGTTTGAAATCTGAACATTATGAGATTAAACATATTTTTATCAATGGTGATGTAAAACGTAAAATTTCTCTAAACAAAGTTTTTTTTTGGTTAATAACAAAAATAGAAAGAATATTTTTAATTTTTCAAAAAAATCTTAGAGAAAGTTTAGAAGTGAAGAATTTAGATGATTATAAAATTAATTATACTTTTATAAATCCAAAATTTAAAAATAATTACACAATTTATTATGAAGATAGAGAACTAGATAAAATTAAAAACTTAAAGCTAGATGTTTTAATTAGATCACAAGGTAATAGTATACTTCATGGTAAAATATTATCTTTATGTAAATATGGAGTTTTAAGTTTTCACCATGGAGATACCTCTCATTACAGAGGTGGTCCTAGAGGATTTTGGGAAGTATTTGAAAATAATGAAGTTAGCTCTTACATTATTCAACGTCTTACAGAAAAAATTGATAATGGAGTCATTTTGTTAAAAGGAGATATCCTTACAAGTTCAACTTACTTAGTCAATTCGTGTCGATTATTAATAAAAGCAAATTTTTTTATGCACGATTTATTAGTAAAAATTAATAACTCTAATGATAGTTTTGTTTCACACAAAAATGAATTACATTATTATCCTATTCGAAAAGTTCCTAAATTTTTTGATACCGCGAAATATATATGTATAATTTTTAATCGTCTGTTTCAAAAATTTACAAATAAATTTTTTTTTAAAAGAAAATGGAGAGTAGCTTTGTCAATTTCCGAAAATTTTGATAATATTTCTTTTAATGAATCCATTGAAGTTGAAACATCATCAAAAAATTTTATAGCAGATCCTTTTTTAATATCCCACAATGATAGAAAAATTTTATTTGTAGAGGAATTCATTAATTCACAAAAGAAAGGTGTTATATCTGCTTATGAAGTATTAATTAACAACAAAAAGATTGTAACCAAAAATCTTGGGGTTGTTATTGAAGAAGGTTTTCATTTATCATTTCCATATGTTTTTAAAGATCAGAATAAAATTTATATGGTACCAGAATCAGAAAATAATAAAGATATAAGGCTTTATGAGTGCATTAAATTTCCACTAGAATGGAAATTAAAAAAAGTCTTAATAAAAAATATTTCTGCTGGTGACAATGTTATATTCAAAAGAAATAACTTATGGTGGTTGTTAACTAATTTAGACTCTAGTATGTTAGTTGATAATCATTCAGAGCTCCATATTTATTATTCAACTGATTTACTAGGTAACTGGAAACCATTTAAAAACAATCCAATATTTAATACTTCAACATGTGCACGAAATGCTGGTTTATTATTAAATGATAAAAAAATTATTCGCTTGTTTCAAAAGCATAAAATCAATGAATATGGGAAAAGCGTTGGTGGAGCTGAAATACAAACCTTAAATATCAATGATTACTCTGAGAAAAATATTATCTCAATAAACCCAGATTTTATGAGAAATAATAAGAGAATACATACGCTTTCAATTTGTCAAAATTTAGTAGCCTTTGATTTCTATAGATAAATTATTAATATAAATATTAAATCTCACATATTTAATAAAATTATACTTTATAAAGAAATATCTGTAATCATTTAAAGATAAATAATTAAATGAAAAAAAAAAACGCTATTTACTTGATAAATTCATTAAAAGAACGTGGTGCCGAAATTGGAATGGAACTTATTTTAAACCAAGGATTATTAAAAAAATTTAATGTTTTTGTAGTCGTGCTCTCTAAGACAAATACTAATTTGGAAAAAAGAATTGCTAAAAGATATAATCTTATTGTTCTTAAGAAAGAAAATTTTTCAAACTTTCATTTATTAAATTATTTCATTTTACTTCTAAAATTATTTAAAAAACTTAAACCTAAACTAGTAATTTCATCTTTAAATCAATCTGTCTTATTAAGCAGACTTCTAAAGTTATTTAAAAACTTTTTATTAGTAAATTTTGAACACAGTACTAAATTTAGAAATTATTTTATTTATATAACGTTAAAAATAACTGACTTCTTATGTAATTATTTTATAGTTGACTCATATCAAACAGGAAAATTTTTAATTAAAAGAGGAAAAAAAAATAAAAAATTTATTTTACCATTATTTTTCACAAAGATAAAAAAATTTAATATGATTAAAATAAAAACTATTTACTGTGTTGGTGAACTCACACAATTAAAAAATCATTTAGATATTCTAAAGACTGTTCATAAATCCGGGTTGTTGCATAGAGGTTTTAGGCTTGTCTTTTTTGGTGAAGGAGAATTTTATTCTCAGTTAGAGAAATATATTTTTAAAAATAATTTACTTAAAAAAGTTTTATTAAGTGGTTTTGAAAAAAAATGGCAATCAAAAATTGGTTTAGGGTCAATTTACATTTCATTTAGTGACTATGAAGGTCTTTCAGTATCGACACTACAAGCAATGGAAGCTGGATCATGCTGTCTTGTAAGACCAACTGGTGAAATTAAGTTGTATGTAAAGAATAAACAAAATGGAATTTTTATCAATAGTTTAAAATCATTAGAAAAAAACTTAATTAAAATTCCTAGCAAAAAAATTGATTCAATTTCAATAGGAAAAAAAGCCTATGATCATGTTAGTTTTTATTATTCTAAAAAATTATTTCAAAAAAAATTAAATCTAATTAGTTATAATTTAGAAAAAGATGTTTAATAATTACTTAACTATTTACAAAAAAGAAATACTTTCTTTTTCTATAAGTTTTATTGGAGCTACAATTGGTTTATTTTGTGATATTATTTTTGCAAGACTGTTAACTGCTAACGATTATGGTATTTTTCGTTATTTTTATACTTTTGTTTTATTTTTCTCATTATTACTTAGTTTTGGTGCAAGCCAGTTGTTAATAAAAAATTTTGCTGAGAATATTTCTTCTAACAAAAAAATCAAAGCATTTTATTATCAAATTATAATATCAACATTTTTATTAATATTATTTATAATTATATTTTCATTTTTTTATAAAGATAACTATTCAATCAAAATATTATTATCTACTTTTTTCTTTATATTTATTTATCTTTGGATTTATTTGCGTATATTTTTTATAGCACTTAGGGCAATTACAATTGGTATTGGAAATTACATTGAGGCTCAAATTTTTGATCGTTTTTTCATAAATTTATTATTAATATTTTTAATTTTTATATTTTATATTTTGAATTTAAAAATTGATTTGTTTAATATATTTTTATTAAATTTATTAGTTCTTTCAATTTCAATAATATTTCTTTTTAGCTCAATAAATAAAAAGAAATTAAATTTTTTCAAAATTAAATTATCAACTCTTAATTACTCGGGCTTGGTTTCAAGAGTAAATACTTCTAAATACACCTCAGGTACTGAGATTTTAGAATTATTTATTAGACAAGGAATTATTTTAGTTATGGCCCTTTCTTATACATTTACAGAAATAGCTATATTAGCAGTGTTATTAAGAGTTTCTGATGCTGTATTTCTTATAAGCGCTTCACTAATGTCGATTTATAGTAACAAAATTTCTTCAAATAATCACAAAATTCGATCAAGTGTTATAAAAAAAATAAATAATTTTAATTTTATATCTATGATTTTTGCTTTAGTCTTTTTCTTTATTTTTGGTTATTATATTTTAAATTTATTTGGTGAAATTTATTCAACTTATCAGTGGTCTTTATTTATTATTGTATTTAGTATTTTTTTAAAACTTCTCTTTGGGCCATCAAGTTTTATTCTGAATGTACATGGTGAGTCAAAAATAAATTTTAAAATTAATTTTTTCACATCCATAATTACTTTAATATCTCTTGGATATTTCTCTAAATTTCTTAATATTCAAGAAATACTTTTTATATATGTGCTTTTAAATGTATTAAATAACATTATACTTTCTTTTTTTTGTTATAAAAAACTTAATATAAGAGCTGATATTTTTAACTTTTATAATGCTAAATAATAAAGATCACATTAAAGAAATGAATAATATTGGAATTAATTTAACCAATTTTATTGTACAAAACAATTTAGATAAAAAAGAAATAGTAATTGCCTTTCCTAGAAATCCATTGCACGTCAGATTTATTGCCCAGAATCTTGAATCTTACGATTTAATAATTTATAGAGAAAAATTTATGAAAAAATTTTTAGATGAAGAATCTATTAGAAATACTTTTTTTATAAGCAGAGAATTGGCACCAAATTTTAAAGATTATTTGCTAAAACCTTTTTTTATTAGAGCTTTTAATAAGAATTATTACAAAGTTATATTTAATCAATTAATCAAACTAAATATTAAAAAATTAATAATTTTTTTAGAAAATGCTCCTGCAGAATGCTATTTAATGGACAATATTTCTTCGGATAAAATTGAACTTTGGGAGGAGGGTATTATGCATTATATGCTAATTGATGATAATTTGTTGTGGTTTTCAAAAGCATTAGGACAGCTACTTTATGGTTTTTTTCCAAAGAATATTTTTAGAAAACGTATAGATAAAAACAAGTTTTTTATAAGAGACAGATTTGTTAATAAAAATCTTGTTCTAAAGTCTTCTATATCATTAAATAAGAAAAATATTATTAACAAAGGTGCTTTTATTGGAAATGTTTTATCTGATGACAAAATTCTATCTACACAAGAGATATCAAATATTTTAAAAAAAATATCAAAAAAAATTAATTTACCTATTATTTTTTTTCCACACCCAAGAGAATCTTTGCAATCAATTGCAGACCTTAATAACAACTTAGCAAATACTTTGGTAGAAATTTACCAACAATCAGAAAATACTCTTGATCACTTTAAATTTAACTCATATAGGTATTATTTCTCACCTTTTTCTTCAACCTTGTTAGAAATTGATGAAACAAAAAATTGTTATTGGGTACCATTTATGTTTGGTTTAAAAAAACTTCACTATTCATTAGTTAAAAAAGATATTTTTCCTGTTAAAACTATTAAAGATTTTTCAGAAATAGATTTAGATGTTTAACAAGTATCTAAAAGTAAATGATTGTCTTATTGTAAATATTTTATTTATATTTATTTATATTGGATATGCACTTGGTTTAGATTTTACCTCTTTATCACCCACCCTGGGCAAAGCAAATATGGTTAATGAAGCTATGGCTGGTGTTGTAAGTGAAACAGACAAATCTACAAATTTTTTTGTAAGTGTTGTTAATTTTGTTGGTGGATACAATTCAGCTAACTTTATAAATTTTTTAATTTCTTTTTTTTATATAAATTATTGTATTTTTCACAATCGATATCTACCATTTCAATTATTTTGGATTTTAGTTTTACTTGCATCTATTGTTCTTTTTTTACGAATTCCACACAAGGAAATAATGTTAGTTTTACCTTATTTTATGATTTATTTATTTTATCAATATTTTGGAAAAAAAGAAAAAATAGTTATTTTTTTATTAATAACTTATTTAATAACTTATGGTTTTTACGCAAGAACTTATTTTCTTTTAATAACTTTAATGTATTTCATTTTTTTTATTTATAGTAAAATTTCTTTAATACAGCGATATTTTTTTTCATTATTTTTAGTAATAATTTTCTTTTTAATACCACTGGAAATTTTATATTCAGTTCAAATAACAAGAGATCTATCTTCAGCCTACAGGATTGCTAATAGTTCATGGGATGGTTTTAGAACAGCTTTTGTTAACTTTTTAGAAATTACTAGCCATATTAATTTTATAATAAACTATGTTTATGCTTTTCTTAGATTAAACTTACCTATATTTTTTGATTTTACATTTAAGGAAGTATTACACACAATTATAACTTTGAGTACATTCTATATAGTTTTTTTTAAAAAAATAAATTTTGAAATTATTAATAAATCTTTTGTGAAACAAATACGATGCTTTATTGCAGCTCATATGTTTACACTTTGGTTATTTGAGCCAGATCTTGGCTCTTATTTGAGACACTTACTTTCTTATTATCCTTTATTACTTTTTTTTACTTTAAATTTTTTTCAAGAACATAAAACTAATTATATTAAAAAATAATATGCGTATACTTCATGTTACAGAATCTTTAGGTGGTGGTATCACTTCAGCAATTAATAGTTATATAAAATGTACTAATAAATACCAACATTTTTTGTGTGCAACAATTAGAAAATCCGATTTAACAGGCGAAGAAAGGATTAAAAAAAGTATCTATATTTTACCTAGATCACTTAAATCTCTTTATATTTTTTATAAGATTTACAAAAAAATAAATCCTACCATTGTTCATGTGCATAGTACATTTGCTGGTGTTATAATTAGACTTTTGCCATTTATACCAAAAAATAAAATTGTTTACACACCACATGGATTTTCATTTTTAAGAAACGATAGTTGGTTGTTATTAAAATTATACCGTTTAATTGAGCAAATTCTTTCTTATAGAACTTCAAAATTTGCTGCTTGTAGTAAAGAAGAATATTTTGAAGCCTCAAAATTTTATAAACGATCTAAATTATTACAGTTTTATAATATTGCTGATTTAAATATTAAAAAAAAAATTTTTCAAAAAAAAACCAGTAATTTTTATTTTACAGTTGGTATGATAGGCCGAATATCTAGACAAAAAGGTGTAAATTTTTTTATTGATACAGTAAAATATTTTAAAGAAAGAAAAGATGTTAATTTTATCTGGATCGGTGGTGGAGATAAAACTCTTGAAGCAAAGCTTAAATCACAAAATATAAAAGTTACTGGTTGGCTTAAGCGTAATGAAGTTTTAAAGAAATTAAATACTTTAAATTTATATTTTCATACAGCTGAATGGGAAGGCTTTCCAATAACTGTATTAGAAGCAGCAAGGCTCAAGAAATTCCTACTATTAAGATCTATTAAAAGCTTTTCTTTAGAAAATTTACATGTAGTTAAAACTCCATTAAATGCTTCAAGATTTATAAATGAAGTGCTTTTAAATAATCGAAAAATAAAGAATAATTTAAGAGAAAATTATATTTCAATTAATAAGAATCATAGCAAAAGTAATTTGAAGAAATCGTTATTAATGCTTTATTCAACTAAAAAATAATTTTATTTATTTCAAAATCAGTTTCAAAGTCTTACAAATACATGCTGAATTAGAGATTTTCCAGCTTTGTTTACAAACTTTATTGCTAATGCTTTCCTAATAATGTAGGTGGAATAAATAACTAAAAATTATACAAAAGTTAAAAATGACAAACTATTTAATTAAAAAAAAAAGATCATTAGTAAAAGTTTTTTTATTATATTTATTGTCATATAAATTTATAAATAATTTATTTATTTTAATACTTAATTTTTTACCTAATAATCAATATAAAGATCGAGTTCCAGTAATTACTGGACCAGTTGTCTTTAAATTTAAAAATATTGATTTAATTAAGATGTATGGCGCTGATAATTGCTATATTGCTAAACAATTATATTGGAATAAAGGTATGTTGCGAGATCAACAAGATAATCTTTCAATTAAATTAGCCATAGACCTCTCTTCTCAAGCAGAACATTTTTTTGATATAGGAGCCTACACTGGCTTTTTCTCTCTTTGTGTAGCTGCCAAAAATAGAAATATTAAAGTTGTTGCATTTGAGATAGTTCCATCAAATTTAATTCAATTTCTTAATAATATATTTATAAATGACCTTGTTACTTCAATTGAGCCTAGATTATTAGGGTTATCAGATAAAGAAGGGCATATTAATATACCTATAACTTTTGGAAGAGGGGTTCTTGAAACCTCGGTAGCTTTAGATTCAGATTCAATTGAGGGAATAAAAATCCCCATTACTAAATTAGATAACTTTTTAAATTCTTCATCAGGAAAAGGTGTTTGGAAAATTGATGTTGAAACCTTTGAGCTTTCTGTACTTAATGGTGCAAAAGAAATTATAAAAAAAACAAGTCCTGATATAATTTGTGAAGTACTATCGTATTCAACTGAAAAAAACCAACTAACTAATTTCTTAAAAGAAAGAAATTACTTTATATATCGTATTACTAAAAATGGCTTGCTTAAGGTATCTTCCGTAAATAACATAACTGTTGATGATGAAAAAGATTATTTATTTACTATTAGATCAGAATCTGAGCTTATTAATTTATTTAAATTAAATATTATTACATAATCATGATTAGTATTTTTTTACCTATAAAAAAAACTAGCAGAAGAGTTCCTAATAAAAATATCTCTAGAATAAAAAATTACAAATATGGTTTAACTGAAATTAAATTAAACCAATTAAAAAAGCTATTTTTTTTACTGAAAAAAAAAGAAATTAACTGTGATATAACTGTTTCAACAGATTCACCTATTGTAAAAAAATATGTATCTAGTTTACCATGGGTGAATTTACACGATAGACCAAATCACCTTGCTAAAGATGATTGTCTGGACAACTTAATTGAAGAAGTACCAAAGATGTGTAAAAGCAAATTTATTCTTTGGACACATGTTACAAGCCCTTTTTTTGATCAAAATGATTATTTTTCACTAATAACAAAATTTCTAGCTCAAAAGAAATATAAAAGTGCATTCTCCGCAAATTTGATTTCTACGTTTATACTAAATGAAAAAAATAATTGGATTTCTCATGATAGAAAAAAGAAAAAATGGCCACGAACGCAGGATCTTAAAAAGTTTTATAGTGTGAATAGTGCAGCATTTTTATCTACTAGAGATAATTATATTAAACTCTCCGATAGATTAGATTCTAAGCCAATGCCCATAATAACAAGAAAAGGATCTGAATTTGATATAGATTTTTTAGAAGACATGAATTATTTTAAAAAATATTTACTAAGCAGTTAATTCAATTTCTTTCTGATAAATTCAAATCATTATTTTATTTAGTATTCAAAGTAAATATTACTTTCTTTATATTAACATTACTTTTTTAACTAAAAAATGACTGATTTATGTATCAATTATATAATTTGTAAAATTTATTAATTTTTACCGTAGAATATTTAAGTGTTTAGACTATATTGTATAAAGAATTTATTTATTTTTGTGAAAATTATAGAAAAAATAAAATATTATTATAAAGAAATTGGATTAATAAATATTATTATAAAGATTTTATTTTATCCACTTGTAATAGGCAGAAACAAATTTTTAGAAAAAAAAATTTTTAAAAAAAAAAATAATAAAGATGTTTTTACTGAAATTTTTAATACCAATTATTGGAACGACAATGAGAGCAAGTCAGGAACAGGATCATCATTAAAAAGTACTGAAAACATTAGATTAAAATTACCTTTAATTATAAAGAAATTAAATATTAAGTCCATTATTGACATTCCTTGTGGTGACTTTTTTTGGTTTTCTAAAATAATTAATATTTTAGATATAGAATATTATGGTGGAGATATTGTTGAAAAAATAATTCAATCAAATCAAAAATTTGCAACAAAAAAAATTCAATTTAAACAATTAGATTTAATTAATGACGAACTTCCATATGGAGATTTATTATTATGCAGAGATTGTTTGTTTCATTTTTCTTTTGATAATATTAAAAAAGCATTTGAAAATTTAAAAAAATCAAAATTTAAATATATTTTAATCACGAACCATGATTTTGAAAAAACTAACACGAAGAATCAAGAAATTAAAACTGGCTCTTTTCGGTATTTGGATCTTCATTTTCCCCCATTCAATTTTAATAAAAATTATAATCAGGAAATTTTAGATCCAGATTATCCTAAGACACACGTAAATAAAAAAATGTTAATTTATTCAAAAGAAAATTTTATACTTAATGTTGAGAACTTTTTAGATAGCAAAAAAAGTAATATATAACTAATTTTGATTAACTTTAAATATAATCTCCATATTAATCTAAATATTGAAATATTGAATTCATCTCGATATTTTCATATATAGTGTCAGTTAAAAATATCAAATCTAGTTTTCTTCTATAAAAATTAATTATTTTTTGATTTTCAGTATTTAAGCTATAATCATTAATTTTATTGGTATGGTTATACCCGTCAAAACCAACTAAAAAAATATTTTTTGCTCCTAGTTCCAAAGTTGCTGCTAACGAGATTGATAAAAGAGAATTACTAATATTTTTATCAATCTTATTTTTTTTAAGTTGAAAAATTTTTTTAAGATTATTTGGTAAAATAGTTTTGTTATCAACAACATCATTGATTAAAAAATTTTGAGTAGTTAAATATTTTTTATTGATTTTATTAATTTCATTTCCAGTAATACATATAAGAGATTGATTTTTTATATTATTAAATAAATCAAAATTTTTGCACCCTGCAAACATTATAAATGTAGTAGGGTTTTTTTTTATAAATTCTTTAATATAAATCAAATTCTTTTTTACAGAATAACCACCTCCAACAATTAAAATTGTATTTTTTTTAAAAGGTAATATTTTTTTTATTATAATGTTTTTATTTTCTTTTTTAATTAGATGAGCAATTATATCTGTTAAATTATATCTTTTAGATTTAATTAACTTCATAGCTTCTGCTTGAGGACTATTTGTTGTGCCAGAAATCATATATGGAAGGCTGGTACCCCATTTTTCTTTTAGCTTTATTTCCTCAAACTGATTAACTACATTGGCTATATTTTTATAATCTTTTATTTTAATTATTTTTTTTTTGAGATTTAAATATGTTAATAATAATTCAGTTTTTAAGTTTCCAGCACCTCTTCCCATCCCAGTTATTGTGCAGTCCAAATAATCAATATTACTTTTTATTGCTTCGATTGAGTTTGCTAATGCTAATTCCAGGTTATTGTGAGCATGAAACCCTATTTGAATTTTATTATCTTTATCTTTAATTATTTTGATTATTTCCTTAACATCTTCTCCAACTAAGCTTCCAAATGAGTCCACGATATAAAGTACATCGAAATATTTTTTTAATTTCAAAACTTTCTTTATTAAATTTGGGTTATTTAAAATTAAGTGGGAGTACATTAAATTTATACACACCTTAAAACCTAAGCTTTTTGTAACTTTTAAAAAATTTTTTGTTTCTATTATTTTTTTTGGGTTAACTGCAAACCTTACTATATTAACAATTCCTTTACATTTAGATAAATTTTTATGTAATTCTCTTGGGCTGTCCCAGTCTTTTAGATCAACCATTATTGAAATTTTTTTCTTATTACCAATAATTGATTTAATTTTTTTTAAATTACTAACTGTTAAAAAATAGTATTCTCCATAGTAAGTGTTTTTTTTATCAGGGTTCCCTCTATAACCTATTTCTATTATATCAACAGGAAGTGATTTCATTAGCTTATAGTAATTAATTGCTAATTCTTGACTAAAATCCCAATTTGTATAGTAGCCTCCATCTCTGAGTGTGCAGTCTAAAATTTTCATTTCTCTAAATATTATTTTCCGCTTGTATTAATGTAGCAATATATGATGAGTACAATTTTTATATGATTATAAAGTATCATTATTAGTTTATTTTATAAGAATTAACATAAATTTAATATGTCAAATAATTTTACTTAAATTATGTATATAAAATAATATATAATCATAAATATATGATTATTAAATTTTTTCTATCAATTTTCATTTCATATTTTCGCAGCATAATTTACATATTTGAATCTTAATGTATTTAAGATTCTTAATAATTTTTTTAATATTTTCTGGATGTAACAATTCTACTGGATTTAAACAAGAACCCACTGGTAAAAATGCAAAAAAAATTGGTTTAGAGAGAAATGGAGTCGCATTAAATTTTTATAATTTAAATAAAATTAATGTATCTGCGTTGCCAAGAGTAGAACAAATTAAAAAAAAAACTGATAAAAAATTAGCTGAATTAATTAAAGATAATAAATATTATTATTCACTAGGAGCTGGTGATGTTATCAATATTACAATAACAGATGTTGATGATATTAATGGCTCCTATACAATTAATCCTGTTGGAGATGTTACAATTCCTTATGCTGGTCAAGTGATGATACTAGATAAAACGAAAGAAGAGGCGCAGGTATTCATTAACAATGTTTTAAAAACTTATTATCAAGAACCCGAAACTATCATTAAGATTGAGCAATACAAAAGTGCCTATGTATATATTACGGGTGCAATTAATCGACCACTATCAATTTTATTGTCAGAACAACCATTGAAATTGTTAGATGCATTAATAAAAGCTGGCTATGTAAAGGATCAAAAAAGTTATAGTAAAACTGCATTATTAAGAAGGGGTAAGGAAGTTTATGAAATTGATTTATATCAATTATTAAATTTAAATAATACAGACTTAGATGTTTATCTAAGAAAAGAAGATGTTGTACATGTTTCTGAGTCAGATACAGACCAAGCTTATGCTTTTGGTGAATTTACAACATCAGGTCCAATTGCAGTTTATAAAGATTTAACTTTAACTGAGCTATTGGCAACTAAAGGCATTAATAAAGCCACAGCTAAAACGAAATCTATCTATGTATTAAGAGAAGATTTAACAAAATTTTTACATGTAGATATTTTTACACTTAATCTTAATAACCCAGCAGCCTTTATTGCTGCAAATAATTTTTACATATTACCAAATGATATTGTATTTATTCCCCAAACAAATTTGGTTAAGTGGAATAATGTTATTAGTCTTTTAACACCTTCTGAAACTCTTTTTAAAACTTACAAACCCTATATAGCTGAACAAGATGATTGGTATATTAGGAGTGCTGATTATAATTAATAAGAACTACTATCTTTAAATTTTATTAAACCTATTGATAAAATGGTTATTAGTAAAATTGATATACCTGGTATATGCATAGAAAAATCCACCAAACTTTGAATAAATAAAGTTAATAATAATAAAGATATTAACATAAATCTGGCTAATTCTTTTTTATTATTAATTCCGTTTGATAGTTTTCTAAAATAAATAATAGATATTAGAATTAATAAAGAGAAACCTAAAATTCCAATTTCTCCTAACAATTCTAATCCATCATTATGTGCATGTTGGCCTATAGAATTATTAATACCCTCAGGTAAGATATAAAAATTTTTAAATAATTGCTCAAAAGCACCAGTACCATAGCCAAATATCCAAAAATTTTTAAATTGATCGAGTGCAAATGTATGCAAATCAAGTCTGAGTGTTTCATTAATAATTGAGGTTTCGGCATATCGTGCAATTAATTTTGCATTGCCAAAAAATATTCCAAGTATCAAAACATCAAATATTAAAATAAATATAATTACAGTAGACAATGGATTAATATATTTCTTAAAATTTATTTTTGAGTAGTAAAGAAAAGAAAATAAAATTAAAACATAGCTAAAATTTGCTGCTCTAGACCAGGTTGTTAAAATACCAATACTTAAAAAAATAATAAAGATTCTTATATAAAAAATTTTACTATTTATTTGGTCAATAAAATTAAAAGTTACTGTTTTATTTTTTTGGAAAAAAATTATCATGTAATATAACCCTGAAAACGCACACAAAAATAGGAATGTTCCAAAAACTGATCTATTTACAAACAATCCTGTACTTGATTTTATATAATGAATTTTTTCAATTAAAAAGTTTGATGGATTGCCTATTAACATCCAGTAAGTTGCAAAAATTGCATGAAAAAAACCTAACATGCATAAAAAAAATGTAAATTTCATTAAATATTTACTTCTATTAAATAAAATAGGAAATGTTAAAAAAATTATTAAGTAACTAATACAATTCAGTATAGAAAAATAAGAGCTACTTGGATCAATACTTAAAGACCATAATTCTTTATCAATTTTAATAGAAGAGTAGAGATCATAATTGTTAGGAGCCATAATTTCAATCCAATCTAAAGGTAATGGAATTATTTGGAAAATTAAATAACTTAAATAAATAATAAAAATTAAGAAAAAAATTCTATTATTAATATAATTTTTTTTAATTGACTCTGAAATCTTATTATTTTTTATGCATATTAAAAAAAAAATAATAAAACTGATTGAAGATAATTGAGTTAATAAAACATTAATACTTGCATTAAAACTTATTGTTATCGTTAAAATGATACAGAATAAATTTTGTAAAGCGTTTTTACTTAAAAGCATTATAAGCAGATATTTGACACAGGCGATACACAGTAAGCACCTCCTGCAATATCAATGGAGAAAGTCTCAGTATTTACAAGAGTTCCTGCATTAGCTGACGCAGTGACTACAAATGAATATGTAGCAGCTACAACTAGTCTTGGAGCTATACCAGAGATAGTGTTACCTGTAATTATTATGGCTGTCCCACTCCTTCCGTTCATATTTTTATTATTAGTGCTTACAAATGAGTAGGTTACAGCTGATCCTTGACTGGCAATTGCTGATATTGTTTCATTAATTTCTATTCCGCCACTCACGTTTGTTAATGTTCCTGGGGCAGTAGCAAACGATAAAGTTTCACCACCAGCCGCAGCTACTATTGGAAAATTTATTGACATAGAAGTTGCGCTATTATTATCAACCCCAGTTTCTTGTACTTTAACAGTTATAGATTTTGCATCCTCTGCAGTATCAGGTGTTCCTGAAATTTCACCTGTTGAATAATTGAAATCTAAACCTGATGGTAAAGTTCCACTTGCTACACTCCATGTTGTTGTTGCTGGTGCAGCATTAAGAAAATCTCTTAAAGGGATAGTGTCTATACTAGTACCAACTTGTAAAGTTCCTGGCAGCCCAGTAACAGCATTCCATGAAACATAGGTAGGAGCTACACTAACTATTGGAAAATTTATTGACATAGAAGTTGCGCTATTATTATCAACCCCAGTTTCTTGTACTTTAACAGTTATAGATTTTGCATCCTCTGCAGTATCAGGTGTTCCTGAAATTTCACCTGTTGAATAATTGAAATCTAAACCTGATGGTAAAGTTCCACTTGCTACACTCCATGTTGTTGTTGCTGGTGCAGCATTAAGAAAATCTCTTAAAGGGATAGTGTCTATACTAGTACCAACTTGTAAAGTTCCTGGCAGCCCAGTAACAGCATTCCATGAAACATAGGTAGGAGCTACACTAACTATTGGAAAATTAAGAGACGTGGTAACAGTATTATTATCAGCATCCATTGCTGTAATTGTTACATTTGCTCCAGTAGGACTTGCAAAGTTGGGTGTACCTATAATCGATGATGCTGAAATTACTAAACCATCAGGTAAACCAGATGTCGTATAA
>Ga0209709_10002209_pt1 | contig 17248 bp, 15 predicted proteins | sample ArcticOcean_MG_C_2_FD_187435 | JGI IMG/M metagenome (GOLD analysis project Ga0209709, IMG submission 187435) | Marine microbial communities from western Arctic Ocean - ArcticOcean_MG_CB4_136 (SPAdes) (version 2) | ecosystem: Environmental > Aquatic > Marine > Oceanic | place: Arctic Ocean... | reverse complement strand
CATATAATCCGGATGCAAAATTAGCTAGAAAATTAGCAAAAATGTCAAAAAAAGAATTAAAAAATGAAATAATAAGAGTAAATAAAATAATAAAAATAGCAAAAAATAATTATCATAAAAAAATGAGGGAAGTAGAAAAAATGGAAAAAGAAGATAAAATTAATTTATTTTATATATTTTTATAAAATAAATTACCAAGCGGAACCAAGAACGCCATTGGCAGCCATAGGTTCCATCATTGAGTTTTCAAATGGGTCACTACCACTGTTGTATGGGTCATTTTGACCTACTGCATGTGTTTCTTGTTGTTGAACAGGTTGCTGCATTTGACCATGAGACATTACATAATCAGCGCGACTAGTTTGATGTGTAGGGACAGGTTGTGACAATCCAGAAATGGGTTGTTGTGTCGTTACAATACTGTTATTTTTTTTTTCAATCGGTAAAATATCTTCTTTACCATTCCATAATTCACCAATACGCTCACTCAAGAGTTGCATTTTTGATCCCAATTTACTTTGTGTATTATATAAAACAAGAAGAACCGCTAAAACAACGCTAAACATGTTTATGTTTTCATATTCAACACCACTGTATGTGGGAACATATGTGACAAGTCGATGAACAAAAAATAATCCAACCATTAAAGCTACTAAATGCCCGACAACTTCTGCTAAAAGTTCTAAATTACCTTTAGTGTTATCATAATCTGAAAAAACATCATCCAAAACTTTGTTAATTAAAAGACTTGGAGCTAAAGCAACAGTAACATATTGGGATATATTCATCAAATATTTCTGGGTATCCTTGTCAAAATTAAAAACATGTTGAAAAAATCCATTATTTGTTAAATTCATAGTTGATTCTTTAATATCTTCCATTATATGAAATATATAAAGAAATAAATAATAAAATAAATATAAAATAATTACTTTATAATAATAAATGAATAGAGGTAATCAAATTTTAAAGAAAAAAGTGATGCATTCGGAAAATCAATATTTAAACATGATAAATAGAATTATAAAATATGGTACCAAACAAGAAGGTAGAAATGGAAATACAATTAGTTTAATAGGACAAAATTTAAGATTTAATTTAGAAAATAATACGATACCGTTACTAACAACAAAAAAATTGGCATGGAAAACATGTTTAAAAGAATTATTTTGGTTCATAAGTGGTGATACGAGTAATAAAACATTAAAAGAACAAAGTGTAAAAATTTGGAATCAAAATGCATCCAGAGAGTTTTTAGATAGTCAAGGGTTACATCATCTAGTAGAAGATGATTTAGGACCAGTATATGGACATCAATGGAGACATTATAATGCAAAATACTATAATTCAAATATAAATTATGAAGGTATGGGTGTGGATCAATTGCAAAACGTAATAAATCGGTTAAAAGATAAAGAAACACGAAATTCTAGGAGAATAATACTAAATGCTTGGAATCCAAATCAAATTGATGAAATGGCATTACCACCTTGTCATGTAATGTCACAATATTTAGTTAAAGATGATGAATTATCGGTATTATTATATCAAAGAAGCGGTGATGTAGGTTTAGGAATACCATTTAATATAGCATCTTATAGTTTTTTGGCACATATTTTAGGAAAACATTGTAATTTAAAACCGAAGGAATTTATTCATATAATAGGAGATGCACATATATATGAAGAACATGTAGAAGTTTTACAAGAACAGATGGTAAAAACTCCTTATGATTATCCAAAAATAAAAATAAAAAGCAAACACGATAATATAGAAGATTACAATATGAAAGATGTTGAAATAATAGATTATAAATATCATGATAAAATAGAAATGGTAATGAAAGAATAATTGCGTATCATTTTATAAAAAAAATATATTTTAATTTTATAAAATGTCAGCATCGGCAAGACTAAATAGATTAACAAGAAGTCCACTTGTAACAGGAGATAGAAATGAGAAATTACCACCAAGAACAATATCAAATATGCAAAGTGTTCCAAGACCACTGACGCAACAAAACCAACCACAGACGACACAACAAAAGGGTCCTGTAAATACAGTGCAAATATTAACTTGGCATGAACAAAGATTGAATAAAATGGACGAAGCTTTAAAAAATTTAGATACATCTACCGATAACAATCAAGTAATATCTCAATTAATAGATACAATAGGTATTTTAGATAAAAAGATAGTAGATGTAATAAGGAAGTTTGATGTTTTAAGAAATGAAAATAATAAAAATAAATTAGAAATAGTAGAATTAACAAAGAAACAAATGAAAAATGAGGTAAAAAAAGAAGTGGAACAAGTAAATGAAGAATCTTTGAATGATGGGAAAGTATTTTTAACAATAAATGAACAATAAGTGTAATAATAAATTGAAAAAAATATTTATATTTGTGTTTTAAAAATAAATAAAACACAAATATGAAATTTGTAATCTCAGATAAGAAAAAATTCCACGTGTTTTCATCTTTGTTTAGACATCTCCCTCAATTTACAGAGACTATTAATTTGCATGTAACGGACAAAGGTATATATGTTCAGGGAATGGATACAGCGCAAATATCTCTATTTGAAATCAAACTAAATAGCGAGTGGTTTGACGAGTTTAGTTGTACAAAGAATTGCGTAATAGGGTTAGTATGTAGTGTATTTTATAAGGTTTTTCAGTGTATAGATAATTTGGAACAAAAGATGACAATTATGTTTGATGAAAAGAAGGATAGTTTAAGTGTGAAACTAGAAGGAGATAATATTGTTAAAGATTTTGAAATATCGCTTTTGGATATTGATTCGGAAGTACTAATTATTCCAGAAACTACATATGATGTGGATATAGAAATTGATTCAATATCTATTGCAAATTATATTAATCAAATGTTGATTTTTGATGAAACTTTTATGCTAAGGTCAACGCAAGAAAATATTATTCTAAAATCAAAAAGTGAAACGGGTAGTATGTCAATCACTATAAGTGAAGAAAGCATTATAAGTTATGCAATTGAGGAAGATTTGGATTTAACACAAAATTTTAGTTTGAATTATATTAAGAAAATTTGTGCATTTTCAAAGATGACAAAAACGACATTTATAAATATGCAAAAAGAAAACCCGATGAGGTTTCATCAATCATTGGATGACAAAGGGTTTAATGAATCGGAAAATTACATTCGATTTTATTTGGCTCCAAAAATTGATGATTAATTCGGAAAAAACCAATAATTGGTTTCTAATTATGTAATATTAATAATGTATTATTTTTTATCCTTTTTTATATTTAGCATAGTTTTATTTTTGTATATCCATGTTTATCATCACTTAAAAACAAGTAATGATTTGGAGGTATATACAATAGAAGGGTCTTCAAAGGATACATTGGAAGAAGTTTGTGATCTAAGACAACCCGTTATTTTTGATTTTTCAAATGAATCAATATTAAATAATTGTAATTTAAATACTTTGAATGATAAATACGGACCATTTGATATAAAAATAAGAAATACAAAATCAACAAATAATGATGATGAATTATATTTACCAATTTTATTAAAAGAAGGTGTACATTTATTTGAAAGTGATACAAATAGTAAATTTATTACAGAAAATAATGAAGAATTTATTGAAGAAACAACATTAAAAAAAGAATTTATGTATAATGATTCATTTTTAAGACCACCTTTAGTATCAAAATGCATGTATGATTTTCAATGTGGTTCAAAAGGAGCAAAGACACCATTAAGATATAGTTTAAATTATAGGAATTATTTATATGTAACAGATGGTCATGTAAAATTAAAATTAATATGTCCTCATTATTCAAAGTATTTATATAAAAAGAAAGATTATGATAACTTTGAATTTATTTCACCAGTGTCACCGTGGGAAGTCCAAGAAGAATATAGGGCAGATTTTGACAAGTTGAAGGTATTAGATATAGAATTAAATAAAGATTCAATTATATACATACCAGCTTATTGGTGGTATTCTATAAGTTATGAAGAAGTATCGAGTGTATGTAGTTTTCAATATAGAACATTTATGAATACCATTGCTATATTACCGGAATTGGTAATGAGCTTTTTACAAAGACAAAATATAAAACGTAATTTATTAAATACCGTAAAAATTTGTGAAAATATACAACAAAATGAAACACAAAATGAAACGCAAATTGAATTGCAAAATGAAACACAAAATGAAACGCAAAATGAATTGCAAAATGAACCACAAATTGAATTGAAAAATGAACCACAAATTGAATTGCAAATTAAATTGCAAAATAAATTACAAAGTGAACAACAAATTGAATTGCAAAATGAGCAACAAATTACAATTTGAACCACAAAATGCACAACAAAATGAAGCACAATTCAGTGAATTATAAATTGAAATCCATTATTAATAATATTTTTTCATTAAAAATGGTAAAATATAATAAAGTTAGAACACAAAAAATCGGGGCAATGCATTATAGAGCGTTCATTTGCAATACAGGAACCCTCCTTTTCGAACGCCAAGTTGGTTGTCAATCCAAAGTTAAAAAAGGAACTGCTTTACCCATATTGGAAGACGATATATATGATTGTCATCCTTGTAGAGATAATCATCCATTAGTTAATAAAGGAATTGGTTATTGGATTAACAAAAAAACAATTTGCACTGGGTATAATATAGGAAAAGTTTATAGACCAATATTTAACCATAAAAGAGAAACAATGTTTTTTGCTGTTAGAAAAGATGTTATTAGATATGCAAAGATATTAGTTTCCCAATCGCGAGATTATTTATATAAAAAAGAACTGTTGAGTCTTCATAATAGAAGAATTCCAGAAGAAATTGTTGAACATATTGCTAATTATGCATGGGATATCATGTTATTACTCTATCCGTAAAAACTTCTCATTTCCCCATATGACATTTGTCGTCCTTCAGTTGGATGAACAAACATTTGTTTCACACCTTCATCCATTCCCTTTTTAGACATAACTTTAGCCATTTTTAGATTATGTACATCCATATGTTTTACACCAGATGTTAAAAATGACGCGTCTGAATTACTCATGCCATTTTCTTCAAACATTTTTTTCAGATTGTTTTGAATTTCTTCAGAATTTTCCTCAGAATTTTCATTTTTTTTAGACTCTCCATCACAAACATATTGAGATAGTTTTCTAACGGCATTTACACCATTTCCGACTGCGAATTTTTCTTCATTAAATAAATTATCATTTTCATGACCAAATTCTGGTGGAGTAGTATTGTCATCTTCCCATCCATGTTGTGGATGAAATCCTTTTGGAATTTTGTTTGGACGTGGCCAATTTATTAGGGAAGCCCTGGTACTAAACCATGTATCACTTGTTACACCATTTTTAATAATTTTAACAGAATAAAGTATGTCACTATAAAAACATCTTTGGTCATAAACTCTACACCACACTAGTTGATTTCCAAAACTATTATCTGTTTTAATATTTCTACCACTATCACTTATAAGTTGACAATGAATAAGAGTATTATCAGGAAACATCTCAAAAGATGCTCCAGAAATAAGAATATTTTTTTCCTTGTTGTATTTTTCTTTTAGTGTTTCAATTTCATTCTTTAGACTTTTAATGGTTGTCATAACACCTTCGTTTTTCTCTTCTATTATCAATTGACCGAGTTCATATTCTTTGTCCATAATTAACATTCTCAAATTTGTATTTTCATCATTATATTCCTCCCCGGTATAACATTTTGAAGTATTTAAAACTTCACGTGTTTTCCAATGAATCAAATTATTTCCGTATCTAGACATTTTTATTTATTGTATGTTATGATTTTAAATAAAAAAATAAATCAATTTTTAATTCATAAATATATCTTTCTTACCTATAATCTTTATAATTTGGATAATAACCATATATTTCCTTGCATATTTTTTTATATTTTTGAAACATTCGGTTTTCTTTGTATTTTTGAAGTAACTTTTTTTTCCTATCATGTTCTCTTTGATAAAATGGTTTTTTCTTTTTAGGAAAATTATTTTTTTTTTTCTTTTTGAGTTCATGGTTCCTACAAAATGGACATTCTTGTTTTTTTTCTCCAATAATATGTTTACAATCTTTACAAATACATTTTAAACACTGACTTCCTTTTCCAAAATTTATATCCTGAATACAACCTTTGATACAGTTGATATATTGAATGATGTTTTTTTCTTGGTAACAAATACTGCATAGTTGTATTTCTTTATTTATTGGAGTTGTATACGGTTTTGGTTTAAAACAAATTTCTTTGCCTAATTTTGGAAAATGTTTATTTTTTTTTCTTAAAAACCGACACATACTTTGTTTTTGATATCTATATATAATTAAAAAACATATATTTTCAATTTATATTAAAAAATAGTTTATATATTATTATACATGAGTACAGAACTTTGTTGTATTTGTCATGAAGGATTGGTAGAAAATATCTATACATTACCAGAATGTAATCATAATTTTCATACAAATTGTATATGTACTTGGTTTAGAACTGGTAAAACGGCTTGTCCTTTGTGTAATCATAATGGTGTTAATGGTCCACAGAATACCCCAGGTGGATGGTGGTCATGGAAAGATAAATATAAAGAAATGAGGAAAAAATCTAGAAAAAAAGATGCACCTGATATATTAAAAAAAATAGTGAAAGATTTGAAAAAATATGAATTAGAATTGAAAAATCATAGCAAAATAAATAAAGAGTTTAAAAATTCATTAACAGAAAATGAAAAAGTAAAGGATATTGTATCTAAATATGAGAAAATACGTTTAAAAAGACATAGAATAAATAGAAAAATACGTGCAAAAAAGGGAGCGATAGCATCTTTATATGCTATTGAGTATATTATTATACCAGAAAAGTTAGTAATAAATTGATTTTAATTTAATTATTTATTAATAAAACAAATAAAATGCAATATAAAATAAAAGTGGATGATCGAAATTATGAATCATATAGATTATATAACGCATGTACATTAGATATACTAGAAAAAACAATTGAAAATCCGGAGCAACAAAAATTATTTCATCAGGATATTTTTGAATTTAATGAAACCGGTAATGTTGAAATTTTACATTCAACTTTAAGGTCAATGAAAAATATACCAGGTGTATTAGTATTGGATACAAAGAAAAAATATGGAAAACATAAAAATAAATTTTTGTACAAATTGATTCCAGATGACAAGAGATTTCCGGAGTTTCTTGTCCCTTATAAATTAAGAATAACTTTTGAAAAAAAGCAGTATAACAAATATGTAGTTTTCAGATTTAATCATTGGAATGATAAACATCCTAGAGCACAAATAGACCAAATTTTGGGCAATGTAAATTCATTGGATACTTTTTATGAATATCAATTATATTGTAAAAGCTTGTATGCATCTATCCAAGATTTTACAAAAGAAACTATGAAAAAACTGAAAAAAAGATCTGAAAAAGAATTTATTGATATAATATGCGAAAAATATAAACCAGAAGATAGAAGATCTTGGAAAGTTTATACAATTGACCCAATGTATAGTAAGGATTTTGATGATGCAATTAGTATAAAAGATGAAAAAAATGAAATAGTTATAAGTATTTATATATCTAATGTACCCTTCTGGATGGATGCATTAGATTTATGGGATTCATTTTCACAAAGAATAGCAACTATTTATTTACCTAATAGAAAAAGACCAATGTTGCCTACCATATTATCTGAGGCAATATGTTCTCTACAAGAAGGTCATGATAGATTTGCATTTACTTTGGATTTATGGTTTGATAAAAATACTTATTTGTTAAATAAACACGAATTTAAAAATACATGTATAAATGTAGTGAAAAATTATAGATATGAAACACCAGGATTAATTGTAAATAAAGATTATCAACGATTATTTACATTTATAAAAGATGTAAATAGAAGAAAAAAATATGTAGATAATATAAATACAAGTCACGATGTTGTTGCATATTTGATGATATATATGAATTATATATGTGCAAAGAAAATGGCAGATTATAAGACAGGTATATTTAGGTCGGCAGAATTAAAGGAGGATTTTAAGTGTCCAGAACATGTACCACCCGGAATTGGTAAGTTTTTAACAAACTGGAATAGCTATGGTAGTAAGTATACAAAATATAAAAATCAAAAGAGTCATGAAATATTAAAGTTAGATTCTTACGTTCACATAACGTCACCTATTAGAAGATTAGTTGATTTATTGAATATGGTTGTACTACAAAATTCTTTAGGTATAATGAAATATTCCAAAAAATCAAAAGGATTTTATGAAAGATGGACAAGTGATGAAAAATTTGATTATATTAATAAAACGATGCGGTCAATTAGGAAAGTACAAAATAAATGCGAAATGTTAAAAATTTGTGTAGATGAAAATACATATATGAAAAAAATATATAATGGGTTTATATTTGATAGAATAGAAAGAAATGATGGTTTATTTCAATATATGGTATATTTACCAAGTATAAAAATGGTAAATAGATTTACAAGTAGACATGATAAAGAAAATCTAACAAATCAAAAGTTTAAATTGTTTATATTTACAGATGAAACATCTTTGAAAAAGAAAATTAGAGTTGAAATAATGAATGGTGAAGTATAATAATAAATTGAAATATAAATTTATATATATTTTTTATTATATATAAATATGTCAACACGTTCAGGAAAAAGATATCTAATCTCTCACATATGTCATGTATGTGATATGGGTTATTACTCTTGTGAAAACTTTGATTATAAATGTAGTGGGTGTTGGGAATATTGTGAGAAAAATGGAATCATGACGAGCAAAGAATTTGGGGATAAATGTAGACAATGGGTAAAAGATAATATAGTAGATGAAGAAGGACGTAATTTTATTTTGAAAAATAAACACATATCCGATCAACATCTATTTAATTTCTTGACTGGAATATTACAAAATACGGGAAAATATATTTCTGCTGAAATAGGATTAGAACTTTTCAAAGCAAACTCCTCGACTAATCGAGGACATATTGTTGGGTCATTTATTGCGGATTGGTGGGAAATTAAATCACGCAATGTGGATGAATATAAAAAATGGCCATCATATATGGATTGTTATTATGGATTTGATGGGGACAGTATTGAATCTTGGTCTGGTGTTAATCACGCGTCAATCCCACCAAAAAAACCATGTGGTCCTAAAAATAACATGATTAATAACAAAATTATGATGAATATTAAATATAGTTAATTATATGTTAAAAAAATATAATTTCTCCTAATATATAAATGATAGAATATTGTTTATTTTTACCAGTTGGATATTTTTTTTATTATATGTTTTATGAAGAGGAAAATAATGGAGAAAGAGATGATGAAGGTAGAAGATATGGAAAAGAATTGGAAAATTGTAAAAAAAAAGATTAAATTATAATATTTACTAATTCAACGGTATCAATATAATCTTCATCATCCATTTTTTTACTATTTACGGAAATAACAATATTTTTACTATTATCGAAAATACTTTTATCGGACAACATTTTATTTAGGTCTGTTAGATATAAATCGTTCATTTTATTATTATAATGAATACCATGACTAACATATAATTGCATAATATCTTTTAATTTAACGGTATCTTCTGGATTTAAATCACTATTTTCAGAAATTAATTCATTCAACTTAGAATATAATCTATTATTTTGAATGGTTTCCCAACATCTTTGTTTTTCCATAATTTGTATATCGGAACGAAGTTTATCTAATTTTGTAGATAATCTTCTTTTTTTCAAACTATCAATTTTCTTATTTAATATATCCATTTTTTCTTGTTTTTCTTTGAAAAAATTATTAAATACATTTTTTTCCATACTATTTTTAAGGTTTATACCATATTCATCAGAATCTTCTTCATATGACCATAATTTTATTTTTTCTAATTTTTCATGAGAAAAACATTTTTTTAAACAAAAAATTCTATTATTATCAAATAACTCTTTTATTTTTTCTTGTATATGTGTTTTTACAGTTTTAATTGTTAATTTAATAAAGTATACAAAGAAATAAAATGCTATCATACCATTGAACAAAAGTACAATAATAATTAATACATCTTCAAATAAGCCTAATTTATATCCAGAATCAATAGTGCCGAAAAATAACCCAGTACTTAATGTCATAACAAGAGATAACAAACTTACACTTTCTAACTTATTACAAATCATACCATAACTGGTAATAGTATCGTATGGTCTAAGGAAAACATGCATGAAGAAAGTAACTTGTATAAGTATATTTGCAGCAATAATTTGATATCTAGCATGATTCCTTAAAAAAACCGAAATTAGAATTAACCCAGCTTTTTTACCCATAATAAGAAACTCATAATACCATCTTTTTTCTCTATAACCTAAAAATAAAAATGACAACGGTGTAGAACCATCATATTTATTATTCATATCAAATAATCTATATCTATAATCATAAAGTAATTTAAATCCCATAACTGGAATACCTACACCATATAATGCAATGCCGATATAAGAAAATGTTAAATATGTATAATGAATATTGGTGTAACATTCAATAGACAAATCTTTAATTAAATAATATTTGTTTCCAATTTTAGTACAGTTTAATACTTCTAATGTTTTTTCAACAACGGTAGGCCAACTAAGAAAAGTACCAACAACAATTGCAGTTTTTTCCCATGCAATAAAAAAAGAACAAAATCCTGGTGTTTTTTCATTATATATTTTTAATTCAATTTGACTATTTCTTTTTATCATATTTTTGATTTTATTTTTTTTCTTTTTATAAAAACAGCAACTTATTATTAATATAAAAAAGGTAACCGCTATCATATATACGAGTGGTAAAATCAAATATAACGTTAATTTATCATAATAAGACCATCCAATAGTACAATCAGACGAATAAAACGATATTCTAGGAGATGAAAATTCTTTAGCTCTTTCAAAAGTATATCTTATCATATATGGCCAGTTAATTTGAAAAGAACTAGCTAATGAGAAAACTTGTGCATAATTCATAAAAATTTTAACAACACCATTAACTTCTTCTTTTTTATTTTCTGAAGGGTTTGCAGTTTTGATTAAAAATACTATGATAATAATACAAATAAATGGTATTAATATAGTAATACCTATTGATCTACCAATTTCTTCTGGACATTTAACACATATCCCATCATTTTTTGCCCAACCCTTTTCACAAACATCGCATATAGGACCAATATTACCATCGTAACATAAAGAATCAGTAGTTTTATTAAATAAACCACCTTTGCATGCAAAATTGTTTTTACATCTATATGTTTTTGTAGTTTTTTTGTTTATTCTCCAATAATGTTCTTTTAATTTAATGGTTTCAATATTAGAATTTTTTTCACATATGAATTCATTGCTACAAATTTCACAATCCAAAATGGTATTATTTCCTTTATTATAACTACCATATGAACAAACACAATTATTTTTTTCATTGATTTGTTCTGAATTTATGGGACAATTTTTACATAAAATACTTCCTTTATTGTCGCTAAATTTACCATTTTCACAATCAATACATAAAATGTTCCCCATATTTGAAGAATATTTTCCTGGTTCACAAAATAAACAACTTTTCCAAGGTTCATATGAAAACATACCTACATCACAATCAATACAATCCGTAATAGAATTTGCACCATGATTTTCATTAAATTTCCCGGCTTCACATTCGATACATACTCCAATAGACTTTGCAGAGGGAGTTTCGCTATAATAACCAGGTACACAATTTTTACAATTTGTACTATTTGTTGACCCAACTACAGAACTCCATTTACCAATCAAACAATTAATACAACTATTTATTGTTCCTTGTCCAATCAACATATTGAATTTTCCAGAAGGACAGTTAATACAATTTATATAAAATCCATTTTCTAGTTTTGAGTATTTACCTTTTTCACAATTAGTACAAACAATAGATCCTCTTTTTGATATTTTACCTGGTTCGCATTTTGCACATTGTTGACCAGTACTTTGAATATTATTTTTATATCTACCGACGTCACAATTTTCACATTCGTATTTTGATATTATACCAAATTCTGTATTATATTTACCAACAGGACAACTTTTACATTGGAAATCATTTTTCGCCCCAGTTATATTTGAATACTTTCCGGGACCACAACTTTTACATATATCCAAATGTGATAATCCAACTAAATCGTTATATTTACCTTTTTGACATTTTAAACATGATATTTTATATTTATTTGAAAATTTTCCTATAGGACAAATTGAACATTCATTTTCTTTGTTATTTGATATCCATCCATTGGGACATGTTTCACAAGTAGTTAAAGATGATTTAAATTTACCTGCTTCGCATAATACACATGAATCATGTGATTTAGCTCCTTCAATAATACCAACTTTACCATTTTTACATGATAAACAACTATTTTCGAAAATTTGACCTTCAAAATTATTATATTTACCTTTAATACATGTTTTACAATCTGAATCACTAATAAGACCCATGGAAAAACTATATTTTCCTTTTGAACATTGTATACATAATTTTTTATCTAAAGCCCATTTACCGGTTTCACACATATTACATTTATTTTCTTTATTATTTGATATCCACCCATTTGGACATATTTCACAAGTAGTTAAAGATGATTTAAATTTACCCGCTTCGCATAATACACAGGAAGTGTTTGATTGTGCACCTTCTATAATACCAATTTTACCATTTTCACATATTGTACAATCATTTTCAAGTGTTAATCCCAATTCGATACTATATTTACCTATAGAACATAATAAACATTCAGAATTACTAGTAAGTCCCGTTGAAAAACTATATTTACCTCTTTTACAGTCTATACAATTTGTTCTTTTTTTAGCCCATTTACCAATTTTACAGAAATCGCAACTATTATCTCCAATTTTACTAATTTTACCAGCCTCACAATCTAAACAATTTTCTTTTGTATTCGAACCAAGTTTAATAGAATATGTACCTTTATTACACGCATTGCAATTACTTGTTCCTTCCAAATTTGAATAATATCCTTGAGGACAATCTATACAATAAATAGTATGTTCCCCATTAGTAAATTTACCTGATTTACATTTATTACAAATAAAACTTTCATTTTCATTAGAAGCAAAACCAGGCGAACAATCTTTACATATTCCTCCAATTATATCAGAATATTTACCATATGTACATTTTTTACATATATTATTTTGTAATCCTCTACCTTTTGCACACCCTTCTAATGTAATATTAACGATTTTTTTAATATATCCACCATATTGATTTGGTAAAATAAACATTTGACCATTTAAAAAATTTATATGTGATATATTAAAATTATGATATGATTGATAATAACGATAATTATTACCATTGTCAATATAGTTTCCAAATTTTTTATGGTTATTTAAATCCAATGTTAAATCTTTTATATTTATTCTAGAAAATCCATTATATGGATTTCTAGTGGAAATAATAGGATATAAAAATCCTGTTTTATAATTATATTCTATTTTTGTTACAACACCCCATTTTGTTGGAAATTTCAAAAAATCAATATTACAATTTTCATTTAATTGTATTTTATTAAAATTAAAGTCATATTGATATAATTCACTCGTTAATGAACCAGAAACAATATATATTTTTTTATCTTCAAAATTAAAAGCAATATCATTAATATTATTAATACCTTCTAATGTTATTAATTCACTATTGTTATTAGAAACAGGTATACCAGTATTAACTTTTAAAATTTTAATATCGCTATGTCTATCATCATTTATAAAATAAATAAATCCATCGTTTAAAGTAAATGATTTTTTAATATTATTAAAATATTCAATTCTTTCATAAGTATTTCCATCCATATACGGGTCTTCAATTGTTTCTTTTGTAATTTTTTGAAATTGTTCTAATAATTCAACAGAAGGTGTTGTTATGTTTAATTTCCATATCCCAGTATAATATGTGCCAAATCCCAACCACAAACTGTCACCATCAAAAACTTTAGAAGTTGTTAAGGCATTAATATATTTATAATTATAATAAGTACTTGTTGAAAAAGTTGGTATATTAGGTAAATTTTTAAGTATTGTTCTGTCCTTGAATGAAAATGTATTTAAATCTATTCTAACAATACTAGTGTCGAAATTATAATTAGATTCACAATCAAATCTATTATTTCCACCATAAAATAGTATATTATGTTTTTTATCTATTCCACAAGTTACAATATTATCATTACCTTTACCACCATTGGCAGTAGGATATGTATTTGTTTTATCACCAATAACTAAACTATCCATAAATGTTTGATTATTCGTATCAAATTTCATAATTTCAACATATTTTTTACTTAATCCACACTTATGATTTTTATTGGAATTTTGAAAATCATACTGATACGATGATGATACAAAGTAAATAATTTTATTATGTGAAAGTGAACATCCAAATCCTATAGAAGGATAAGAATAAGTTTCTGTAAAAATACCATTAGTCGGTATATCAAAGTATTGTACATTACTATAATTGTTTAATAGATATGTACAATTACAAAAATGTAATAAAAAAAATAACAATATTATTATTTTCATAATAATATATTATTTATAATAAACTTTAAATTTTTTATTATAAATATGTATAATGCAACGAAGAAAAAGTCAAACAAGAAACATTACATTACATACAAAAACGAATAAGGCGGGTTTACCACCAACAGCGACTGTCGGTGTATTAAGTACATGTTTAAAGACCCGTGGTATTCATGTATTAAATTTAGGTTTAAAAATTAATAATAATATTAGTCAAAGTTTTTACGATTTGCCAACATTTAATTCATTGACATCTTATTCAAACGAATTAACATCTGAACAAATAAATACACTTAATTATTTTATTCAATATCCTTTAGTTAAAGAAAAAAATAATTATAGTGAAAATGTAAAACCTTATTCAATTGTTTATTTGAGACAAAGTGATTTTGAAAACGGAACGGTTCGATTAACTACACCCGCCGTTTATATTTTACAAGAAAATATAATATTTAATCCTAATAAAAACGATGATTTTTTTCCTAGACCCGACCAAATGCAAAAATATCCAATGGGTAGCAGTGGACCATATCATTTAGGATTTTTCGCAGCAATAACCATCGAAGCCGATAATATTTTATTAGATTTAAATAATAAGACACTAAGACAGAGTAAATTGCATAACGTACAACAAAGATTTTATGCTAATATAGAATTAGCTAGTTCACCTTTTATACCAAATCAAGGACCTGGTAATTTTGGAAGTACTATAAGTATTCCGAAAAATATAATGATAAAAAACGGATGTTTGGGTTTATCTTCACATCATGGAATTCATGGAAATAAAATGGAAAAGGTGATATTACAGAAATTAGTGTGTAAGGATTTTGAAGTAGCCGGTATAGCTTTAAATGGTACAAATAATACAGTTATGGATGATATTATTTTATTAGGTACATCATTAGATATAAAAGTTTTATCTACATACTCGTCTGGTAGATTTATTAGAAAATTTTTAAATAATGTCAATGGTCTCCACAATAATCCATATTTATGGAATGGTAGTATTAAAAAAAATATATATACCATAATATCAGAACTTGATACTAAACTTGATGAAGTTAAAGTAGCTGTTGAAAATAATAATACTTTGTTTAATAATATTTTTAAAAATACAACAGGTGAATATGACGGAAATGTATATGGTATTGTATTAAATCAAAAGGGTGTTGTAGTTAATGATTTTATAACAACTTTAGGTGATGTTAGTACCGGTAATAGAGATGTATTCTTAAATAATATAACAATTAAAAATATAATTTCAACACCTTTGGAAATTGTTGGTATTAGTTGTCCTGATCCATCAAACAACTCATATGGAGGAAATGTTCAAGTTGGTCCAGCTGGTGATGTTTTACAAATATCAAAAATTATTGATATTAGTGGTAAATATGTACCAAATGTATTATCAAATGCAAAATTAATAATAGGTAAATATAATAATCCAAAACAGGGAACAACGTGTGTAAGTCCCGAAGTTATTATTTGGGCAGAACAAGAACAAAGTGATATTAGTGTAATTATACATGCGGCTGATGGATATTTTTTAAGTGGCGGTGATTCCATGGCACATGTTATGAAAGGTAATATTGCTATGTTTATTTCAAGTGGTGAAAGAATTAAATTAAACAATGTAATAATTGATACTGTAAAAAACAATGGTAATTTTGTTGGTACAGATCCTTTATTAGAAACAATTGATAAAAAGGGTGCAGCATCCTTTGGTATAGTTGTAACTGGTTCAAAAGATTTAGAACTTAAAAATATTAATATAAAAAATGTTTTTGCCAATAATGGTGATTCTTTTGGTATCATGTTAAAATCATCTTCAAATATTTCTTATAATAATACAAGTATTAATAATATTACAACTAATGATAATAATTCAATATCACAAATTATAATAGAAAATTAATTAATATATAAATGATATAAATATGATTGTGAATATTTTATTATATGGAATCAGATGACGATGAATGTGATTTCTTTATTTTTTCATCAAAAGAAGATTATAAAAAATTAGTATCTGATATGATAAATGAATTAAAAAATAAGGTTTCTATTAACGAAATTTTAAATAAATTATTATTGTATGATGGTATATCTAGTGTGTATAAATTCTTAAATATACAAGATACTTTGATATATCATATAAATAAAATAACAAAAAATAAACAAATAGAATGGACAAATGATGTTTGTTGGAATATTTATAAAAATGTTTGTGTTTCATTTGATTCACTACCATTTTCGGTTTTAAAAATAATGACTTTACATAATTTGGAAAAATTTCTTTTTAAAATTATATGTAATTCGTTGTCAAGTATTGATAACGAAGGTTATTTAGATTTTATTGAAGAAAAAAATATTTATTTGGCTGAAGATTCCGAATTAATAGAAGAGATTAATTCAGAAATTGTAAATATTGTACCTATTTCACAGATACAATGATTGATTTGTTACAACAAACTTTAATGTTTTTTCTCTAACAATTTTTAATTTTTCAATGAGTTCAAAATTATTTTGAATAAGTGATACTTTTTCTATTTCATCTA
>Ga0209709_10002208_pt1 | contig 17252 bp, 19 predicted proteins | sample ArcticOcean_MG_C_2_FD_187435 | JGI IMG/M metagenome (GOLD analysis project Ga0209709, IMG submission 187435) | Marine microbial communities from western Arctic Ocean - ArcticOcean_MG_CB4_136 (SPAdes) (version 2) | ecosystem: Environmental > Aquatic > Marine > Oceanic | place: Arctic Ocean... | reverse complement strand
GGATAAATAATCAAGCTAAAAACACAATATATTGTGAATTCTTTTAATTTATTCACTATATGCTGTATAAATGATGTTTATGGGCTGTGAAGAATAAGTGCATAAATTGTGGATAAACCTAAATTTCGAGGAAGTAATATGACTTTTTTATTGGCCATAGATCAAGGCACAACCAGTACCAGATGTGTGATCTATGATGAGGATTTAAATGTTGTGAAATCTGAACAAAAAGAATATCCATTAATCTATCCCGAGGATGGTTGGGTCGAAGTAGATCCAAATAAATTACTGGAATCTGTATACGACACCTTAGATCCAATGCTGGACTCTTCATTTCATATTGCGTGTGTTGGGATTACCAATCAAAGGGAGACCACTTTAGTTTGGGATTCCGTATCTGGTGTCCCTATCTACAATGGTATTGTTTGGCAAGATAGAAGAACTGCAGATTACTGCTCATCTTTAAAAGCGCGCAACCTTGAACCAATCATTAATGAAAAAACTGGCCTTTTGCTTGATCCCTATTTTTCTGCAACAAAAATTTCATGGATTTTAGATAATGTAGAGGGTGCTAGAGAGAAAGCCTTAAAAGGAGATCTGAGGTTTGGGACGGTAGATACTTTTCTTCTTTGGCATCTATCAGGTGGACAGTTACATAAAACCGATGTTACTAACGCATCTAGAACTAATATTTTTAATATCCATTCAATGGAGTGGGATCAAGAACTTCTGAATATATTTGATATTCCCGCATCAATGCTGCCTGAAGTTTGTAGCTCTGATGCTGCATTTGGTTTGCTGTCGCGCAAGGGCTCAACAATACCAATCACTAGCATGATTGGTGATCAGCAGAGCGCTCTTGTTGGACAGGAATGTTTTAATTATGGAGATATGAAGGCTACATTTGGAACGGGATGCTTTTTAATGGTGAACTCTGGGCAGAAACCTCAAAGCTCTAAGTCTGGCTTATTAAGTACCGTTGGTTATGGGTTGCAGGGAAGCATCAGTTACGCCTTAGAGGGTAGTATTTTTTCAGCCGGAACAACCATTCAGTGGTTAAGGGATAACATGAAGTTTTTTAAAGATTCGCATAACAGCATTGAATTTTTATCATCCTTAGGGGAATCAAATGGAGTCCTTTTTATTCCAGCATTTACAGGAATAGGCGCACCTCATTGGAATGCCGAGGTCAGAGCATCATTTTATGGAATCACCAGAGATACTTCTCAGCAAGATATGGTTACAGCAGCTTTTAAGGCATTGATTTATCAGGTTATGGATATCCGAGATGCGCTCAAAGAAGATGGTATCGAGATACAAAATCTTGCCATTGATGGTGGTATGGCAGGCAATACAAAGTTCTGTCAATTGCTTGCAGATTTTCTTGGACTAGATATTCGCGTGCCTGCCAGCACAGAATCTACTGCCATAGGTGCCGCAATTTCAGCGGGCATCGGCATTGGTATATTTTCAGCCGAAAAGACTTTGGAGAAGAGGCCTGATCAATTAATAATTTATTCCCCAAGAGAAGATATTTTTGATGCCTCCGATCATCAAAAATGGAAAGAGTTTTTAAGAGTTTTAATGCAGGCATATAATTAGTGCAAATAAAATGGGAGCAAAACACATAATTTGGTAATTTAGTTGCATTAAAGTTCATTACCCTATTTTGGTTTAGGCCTTTCTGTAATAAACTAAATTTTCTTTTATCTCCAACAAAAACAATTAATGTTTACTTATAAAACCTTTAACAATATTGCTGCAGATGGCCTAGCAGTGATGGCCTCAAAAAATATAAAAGATGTTTCCGATAACCCTGATGGCTTGATGCTTAGAAGTCATAAATTATCTGCAGAAGAGTTTGGTAATAACTTATCTGCTATAGCTAGAGCTGGTGCAGGAGTAAATAATGTGCCTATTGAGGACGCGACTGATTTAGGGGTGGTGGTTTTTAATACTCCTGGTGCAAATGCTAATGCCGTTAAAGAACTCGTGATATGCGGAATGTTGCTCTCATCTAGAGGCATATTGGATGGAATAAATTTTGCCATGAACCTTGATTCCAACGATTCAGATATTGTAAATCAAATGCTTGAAGCTCAGAAAAAAACCTTTGCTGGCAATGAGCTTGCAGGCAAAACTCTTGGAATTGTTGGTTTGGGAGCAATAGGATCTATGCTTGCGCAGGCTTCACAGGCTCTCGGAATGAAGCTTGTTGGCTTTGACCCCCATATATCAATCGATTCCGCTTGGAGGCTTCCTAGGGAGGTGGAAAAAGCAGAAACTCTTGAGGACCTATTAAAAAAATCAGATTATGTCTCTTTGCATGTACCCTTAGTGGAAGCAACTAAAAATTTAATTAATGCTGATAACTTAAAGTATTTTAAGCTTGGCTCAAGGTTGATAAATTTATCCAGAGGTGGGATCGTTAATAGCAACGATGTGATCCAAGCTCTTGAAAATGGAATTTTATCTAAATTTGTAACAGATTTTCCAACACCCGAATTAATAGCAAGATCCACGAAACACAGTGATGTTATTCTTTTGCCTCACTTAGGTGCTAGCACCAAAGAAGCTGAAGTAAATTGTTCTGTGATGGCTGCAAACCAACTTGCTAATTTTTTACAAGAAGGGACTATTATTAATTCTGTTAATTTTCCAAATGTATCTCAAGAGCGCAGTACCCCGCATCGTCTCATAATAATTAACAAGAATGAACCTGGCATGATTAGCAAAATAACTGATTCGATAGCATCCTTGGATCTTAATATTGCAGATATGACCAATAAAAGTCGAAATGAAATTGCTATCAACCTGATTGATCTAGAGCATGAAGCGAGCGACGCGCTTATCAACCAGCTTGAATCAATTGACCATGTGTTAAAGGTTAGGTCTATTAATCAAGCTATCTAAATTAGACGTAGTTTTCTACAAAGCTCTTATCAAAGGGGATGATATCTTTCTCTTGACCATTTTGAACTTTGTTAGCCCACTCTGGATCGGATAATAGAGCTCTACCAACTGCAATTAAATCAAACTCTGATTTGTTAAGTTTTTCATGTAATTTATCTAAATCAGTAGTTTGAGTTTGATGGTCTCCGGTATAAAGCTTTATAAAGTCTTTATCCACACCCACACTGCCAACGCTAATAGATGGAAGTCCTGTAGTTTGCTTAGCTATGCCGGCTAAATTTAACCCATCTTCTGAGAATTCACCCTCCCAGAATCTTCTGTTGCTGCAATGCAAGAAATCTGCTCCTGCATCTTTAAGAATATTTAAAAACAAATTTAGCTCATCCTTATCGGATGTAATTTTTGCTTCATAGTCTTGCTGCTTCCATTGAGAGATTCTCATTCCAACTTGAAATTCAGAAGATGTTTTCTTTTGTGACTGCTGGATAATGTTGGAAGCAAACCTTACTCTGTTTTCAAGAGAGCCTCCAAATTGATCTGTCCTAGTGTTGATGGCATCCCAAAAAAATTGATCAATTAGGTATCCGTGTGCCCCATGAATTTCAACGCCATCAAAACCAAGTTCTTCACAAATTTTTGCATCGTTGGCATAAATTTCAATCAATTCTTCTATGTCAGCCTCTGTCATTTCGTAAGCAACTTTTTTTCCAGGCTTGACACATCCAGAAGGAGTAAATCCAGGAATTTCTGGGGAAGGAGGCATGCCCAGTTTTCTGATTCCTCCAACATGCCAAAGCTGACAAAAGATAGGTGAGCCATTCTCGTGAACAGCAGAAACTACTTTTTCCCACATAAATTTTGACGCATCGGATTCTAGATTGGGGACATCTAGGTAACCACTTGCAGCACGATGGCTAACCTCAACCCCTTCAGTAATAATTAGCCCAACTCCTCCAGCTGCTCTCTTTGCATAGTAGCTTGGAGCATAATCAGCCGGCACTCCTTTTGGGGAGAAATTTCTGGTCATAGGGGCCATAACAATTCTATTTCTAAGCTTCAAACCATTAAGGTTATATTCTGAAAAAAGTACGTTTTTTGAGTTGTTCATAAGTCTTAATGATGGAGGATATAAATGAGATGTATTCTAGTTTATTTTTTTTTAAAAAAATACTTGCCCACAGACAAAAATGATGGTATTGGGTCAACCTGTATTTGCTTGTTAAATCTCTAATCAAGCGGGTAAAATTTATATAAAGTACTGATTTAAGGTATTTTTATTATAATTTGGTTACTTTTTGACCAATTTCCATGAATCCCTTTTAAATAGGTCTAAACTATTACAATACGAAGTTATCCCAAACTTTATCCACAGATTTTGTGGATAAAAATTAACCACTTTTGGTAACCATTTTTGTGAAAAATTTTAACTTTCCTGAACCTTGGCAGAATGCTCTAGGGGCTAGCTTTTGCGATGATTTTTTTGGTGATCTCGCACCCAGAATAGACGAGCTCATTGACAATGATGTGAAATTTTTCCCACCAATTGATAGACTTTTTGAAGCTCTAAACCTCACCTCTTTCCTTGATACAAAAGTATTAATCTTGGGACAAGACCCATATCATAAATTTGGTCAAGCCAATGGGCTAGCTTTCTCAGTTGATAGAAATATTTCTATCCCCCCATCATTAAAAAATATTTATTTAGAGCTAGTAGAAGATGTCGAATGCTTGAATCCCAATCATGGTGATCTAAGTTTTTGGTCAAAGCAAGGAGTATTACTTCTAAATTCTTCGTTGAGTGTAGAGGAGGGCAAACCTAACTCACATCAGAACTTAGGATGGAGTATTTTAACTGATAAAATTATTTCAAAATTAAGCGAACGAGGCGAAGTAATTTTTGTTCTTTGGGGAAACTTTGCACAAAGAAAAATGAATTTAATTGACGGGCGAAGCAATAATATTTTACTAGCCCCCCATCCATCACCTCTATCATCTTATCGCGGGTTTTTTGGCTCGAAACACTTTTCAGCAATTAACAACATATTATTAAAATCGAATAAAGAGCAAATTGATTGGCAGATTGATTAGTTATCAAAAAAGTCTTTTGGGCCCATGCAAGATGAAAAGTATTTGCCGTTGCCGCCTAAAGTTTGTCCAATAATTTCAAATTTCTGCACCTCTTCTTGTGATGTATGGACTACTAAAGCAGTTTGTTTTTTTTGTTTACCGAGATATTCCATCCTTGCAATGATTTCTTGGCCTCTAAAGCAACCTTTCGAAAAGCTAACCCTCGATATATGTTGCATTAGTTCATGTGGCCTAAATTTACAGGAGTCTTTTTTTTGAATAATGTGATCTTCGAGTAACTTTCTGTTTAGAGACCAGCTCATTGAAGCTGTATCTTCGATATTTTCTTCTATTTCCTTGCAATCAGAGGAGGCCAGAAGAGAAACTTGAGCATCATCTGCCGCTATTATTAATTGCTCATTTGGTAACATGTCTTCATGAGGCTTGCGGATCCAGCCAGTGAAGGCTATGTCACATGGTTTGATGGCTACTTTATAAAAAGGTGCAAACTTCTTCATCTCATCTAAAAAAATACTCTCTAGCCCATCGTCAATTGCTATTAAGACAAGCTTTTGGTGGAGGAGAATATCAAAATTACATAAAACATAGCCTTTTTCATCGCACAATGCTGAAGGCTGCCCCTCACCATCTTTAAGCTTGCTGCAGTCAGAAGTAACTTGTCCTTGTAATAAGTTGATTACAGAGTCAAAATCGCCTTCAAGATGCAAGGCTTTTAATTGACTTAGCTGATGAGGGCCAAATGTAAGATAGTCAATATTTTTCAATGATGAGATTTAATAAATTCTATTTAAAGATAATATATTAACCTAGGAAGATGAATACCGAAATCAATAAAACGAAATGGAAGTGCAGAAGGGGCCTTAGAGAGCTAGATTTACTGTTCAGAAAATTTAGCAACAACCATCTTGAGTCTTTAAGCAAACAGGACTTTGATATGTTTAATAGTATTTTAGATATAGAGGACCAGCCCATCTATGACTTTATTTTCAAAGGTGTATCCCTTGGCGATAAACCTCAGGAAGATTTCATCTTACAGCGCATAAAAAAATTCTTAGATTAGTGAAACTATTGCAAAAAAAGCTTGTCCAATTAGCAGAGGAAATAAATGGGTAACCTTACAGGAGATGAAATGCTAGTTAATGAAATTAAAGCAGGCAATGCTCTAGCATTTGAGGCTATGGTTATTAAATATCAGCCAAAGCTACTTGCATCACTGATTGCATATACAAAATCTCACGATCAAGCTGAAGAACTCTGTCAAAAAACATTTATAAGAGTATGGCAAAAAATTGATACTTTTAGAGGAGATAGCGCTTTATTTACATGGATATACCGCATTGGAATAAATTTAGCAAAAAATGATTTTGCTAGTAGTTACGCTAAAAGCAAAAAAAAGACAGATTCCTTGGACGTATCAGAGCATGATATTTCTAGTCATATATCTCCAGAAGTAGATCTGATAGGCAAGGAAGCAGAGGAAATAATTTTTACTTTTATTGAAACCCTTGATATTGATTTAAAAACAGCCTTTATATTGCGTGAGCTTGAGGGAAGATCATATGATGAGATTGCAAAGATTATGAAGTGCCCAATCGGAACTGTCCGCTCAAGAATATTTAGAGCTAGGCAACTTATTTTAGAATTTATGACTCAGGAGAATCTGCTCAATGACTAAAGATATAGAAAAACTCTCAGCTTGGTATGATGGTGAGATCTCTCAAGAAGATTTTGATAAGGGCCTTGAAAACCTTGGATCAAGCTCCGAGAGTAAAAAAATATTGCATCAATACGCTATTCTTTCTGAGTTAATGCAAAGAAAATCTAAGCCACAAGTTTCTAAACTTGCTCAGCTGACAGATTATTTGCCTCAGCAAAATCCTTGGCTTTCAAACGTATTTACTGCAGCTGCGACAGTGTTAATAACAATTATGGTGCTTTATCAGGTTGATGAAGATCGCTTTGGTTCAGATGAAGCCAGTCAAATGCAATTAACTTCTGCGCTTTCAAGTCAAGAGGCGAAAGATCAATTGATAAGCGCTGATCAAAATATTATGGATCATATGATTCATATTATGCAGTCGAACCAGCAGCATGAGCCTAACAGCATTCCAAAGGAAATGATTCCAGTTGGATTTATGCCTTCAGCCAAGAATCCTAGTAGGTACACCAATGGAAATAATAATCTCTATTTTCATATTGAAAATAAACAACTTGGTATTAACAAGGTAAAATACCTGAAAGCAAACAATAATTGGATCTATTTAATTCCATTGAGAGATGGCAGACTTCTTACGGCATATGGAGATGTTCCTCCAGAGCTAGCGAGCAAGATGATTCGATCACTGAACTAATTTAATAAAAAGGAAAACAATGAATTTAAAAAAATTGAGCTTGATAGCTATCTCAATCACAGGATTATCATTTGGATTACATGCAGCCTCAGCTCTGCCAAATGATATTTCAGGATTAGTTGATTCAGCGGCTCCAGCAGTAGTGAACATCACCTCTAAAAAAGAAGTCAAAATGCGCGATAACCGAAGAGGCTTTGATGAATTTGAAAGATTTTTTGGAATTCCCAGAGGATATCCCCAGCCTCAAGAGCCTCAGACAAGAGAGGCTGTTTCCTTCGGTTCTGGGTTTATTTTTAAAGAAGGTTATCTTTTAACAAATTTTCATGTCATTGATGAGGCAGAAGAAATCACAGTCTCACTCAATGATCGCAGAGAATTTTCAGCAGAAGTAGTAGGAATTGATCCTTTATCAGATCTTGCAGTATTAAAAATTTCGGGAAAAAATTTACCAAAAGTATCGATTGGTGATAGCGAGAATTTAAGAGTTGGTGATTGGGTAGTGGCAATTGGATCTCCATTCTCATTTGATTTTTCTGTCACTGCAGGCATCGTGAGCGCCAAAGGTAGAAGTATTCAAAATCAGAATATTGGAAATTATGTTCCATTTATCCAAACAGATGTAGCAATTAATCCTGGTAACTCAGGCGGCCCTTTATTTGATCTTGACGGCAAAGTTGTTGGCATCAATTCTCAGATATACTCTCGCAGTGGAGGCTATCAAGGTCTTGCATTTGCTATTCCTATCGACGTAGCCATGGAAGTTGCGGAGCAAATAATAGCCACGGGAACCGTAGCAAGAGGTTATCTGGGAGTGCGCGTTGGAGAGGTGGACAATGATTTAGCGGAAGCTTTAAGTATGGATAAGCCGTATGGGGCATTAATTACTGATGTTGAAAAGGGAGAATCTGGAGCTGATGCGGGCCTTCAACCGGGTGATGTAATTCTAAAATTTGATGGAAGAGAGATTAAATTTGGCACTGATTTACCTCATGTTGTTGGACGCATTCAACCAAAATCAAAAGCTAATGCTGAAGTTATGCGTGATGGAAAAAAAATTACCCTTAAATTTGTTCTTGGTGAACTACCTGCTGATCAGAGAACTTTTATACCTGCAAAAACAGAGATTTCGTCTGATCCTTTAGGATTAAAAATAGAAGACTTAACAGCTGAAAACTCTAAACCAAATGATCCAGAGGAAGGAGTATTGGTGATTCGGGTTAATAATGGCTCTCCTGCAAGCGGTAAAATTACGAAAGGAGATATCCTTACTGAGATAATTTCCAAAGGAAAGCGTTACGAAATAGAAGATGCTACATTCTTTGAAAACCTGGTAACTGAATTTTCTTCAGGCGACAAACTAGCCATAGTTGGACGGAGAAATGGCAATAGATTTTTTGTTGCTGTAACCGTAGATTAATTCCTTTTAAAGCCTTAAGAAAAGCTGATAACACTCAGCTTTTCTTATAGAATAGTCATGCATTACGCATAACATGAAAAATATAAGAAATTTCTCTATTATCGCCCATATTGATCATGGCAAATCAACCCTGTCTGATCGATTAATCGAAGTCTGTGGAGGTCTTTCGGCAAGAGAGATGTCTGAACAGATTTTAGATTCAATGGACATTGAGCGCGAAAGAGGGATCACCATAAAGGCCCAAGCAGTCACATTGGATTACAAAAAAGATGGCGAGGTCTATCAATTAAATTTTATTGATACCCCTGGTCATGTTGATTTTTCATATGAAGTATCTCGATCACTCTCAGCCTGTGAAGGTGCTCTTCTTGTTGTGGATGGCTCTCAAGGAGTCGAAGCTCAAACTTTAGCTAATTGTTACACGGCAGTTGATCAGAGTCTTGAGGTGCTAGCAGTTATTAACAAAATAGATCTCCCTCAGGCAGAACCAGAGAGGGTGAAGCAAGAAATTGAGGATATGATCGGCATAGATGCCTCTGAGGCTCCTCTTGTCAGTGCTAAAACGGGTGAGGGCATAGAAGAATTATTAGATCTGATTGTAGAGCACATACCACCTCCAACAGGAGACCCTGACGCAGATTTTGAAGCCTTGATTATAGACTCATGGTTCGATGCTTATTTGGGAGTAGTTTCATTAATTAAGGTAATCAATGGATCAATTAAACAAGGTCAAAAAATAAAAGTTTACTCTACTCAACAATCGTACATAGCAGATCAAATTGGTATTTTTTCACCCAAAAAATTACAAAAAAAAGTTCTAAGTGTTGGGCAAGTTGGTTACATGGTAGCTGGAATAAAGAAGATTCAAGGCGCTCCAGTTGGAGATACAATTATTGATTCTAAGAATGAATCAACCAAAGCCTTGCCCGGTTTTCAAAAAGTTTTACCAAAAGTTTTTGCATCTCTGTTTACTGTTGATTCGGATGATTACGAGAAGTTTAGAGATGCTCTTTCAAAACTCGTGTTAAATGATTCTGCATTGATATATGAACCAGAAGTTTCTGACGCTTTAGGCTTTGGTTTTAGGTGTGGCTTTCTTGGAACTCTTCATTTGGAAGTGGTCCGCGAGAGACTTGAAAGGGAATACGATCTTAATTTAATTTCAACAGCACCCTCTGTTCAATATCAAGTAGTTAAAACAGATGGTGAAATTATCGATTGTGATAGTCCTTCGCAATTGCCATCTTTGAATTATGTATCAGAGATCCGAGAGCCATACGTTTTAGCAACAATCTTGACCCCAAAAGATTATGTAGGGAACGTTATTACTTTGTGCACTCAAAAAAGAGGCACCCAAAAAGACATGACCTATTTTGGCAATCAAGTATCGATAGTCTTTGAGATGCCATTAGCCGAGGTAATTATCGATTTCTTTGATCGATTGAAATCCACCACTAAAGGCTACGCATCAATTGAATACAACATTATAAATTTCCAAGCTTCCAATCTAGTGAAGCTTGACGTTTTATTGAATAACGATATCGTTGATGCCCTTTCTATCATTATTCATAAAGACTTTGCCATGGCGAGAGGCCGAGATGTGGCTAAGAACTTACAGAAACTTATTCCAAGGCAAATGTTTGATATCCCAATCCAGGTTGCCCTCGGATCAAAAATTGTTTCTCGTGAGACTGTAAAAGCGTTGCGTAAAAACGTTACAGCCAAATGTTATGGTGGTGATATTAGTCGCAAGAAAAAATTGCTTGAAAAGCAAAAAGAAGGTAAAAAGAAAATGAAACAATTTGGAAGAGTCTCTATCCCTCAGGACGCTTTCTTAAATTACTTTAACTCTGGAGAGAAGTAGTGTTTTCTGATCCATTTTTTATCATAGCCCTGGCTTCAGTTGCTTTATCAATTGCTTTTTGGATTTACAAAGTCTTATCAGAGACTCTCACTGATCAAATACAGCAGGTTATATACACTGCAGGCTTTCTCTCGGCTTTACTAGGAATTTATAGAATTTTTGTTAATGCTGGAGACCTAGGAGTGGTTTTATTCTTAGGATCAATCATGTGTTTAGCAATACTGGTTGTCGGCATCATTAAAAAAAATGAGCTCTTAAAAGCTACTGGTAAAGGATGGTTTCTGCCTGTTTTTTTTATTTTTGTTCTGAGAACTTTTATCTACGAGCCTTATCAAATTCCATCAGGTTCGATGATTCCAGGATTGCAGGTTGGAGATTTCATTCTTGTAAACAAACATAGCTATGGACTCAAAATTAATCGAATTGGTAAGCCATTTGCTATGGCCTCAGATCCTGAATACGGAGATGTGGTTGTATTTATCCCCCCTCATGTGAATGTTCCATACATAAAGCGCTTAATTGGAAAGCCTGGTGATACTATTCGCTACATTAATAAAAAACTTTATATCAATGGAGATTCAATAGAGCAAGAGTTGATCTCGCACGATGGCATAGAAACTTTTTTGGAAGAAACATACCTTAAATCTAGCAGGGTTATTAGAGTCCAAGGAGGTAGTGCATCCTATCCAGAAGAATTCTCCGTTCCTGCTGGTCATTACTTTGTTATGGGTGATAACAGAGATAACTCAAGCGATTCTAGGTATTGGGGCTTCGTCCCAAGAGAGCATTTTATGGGAACAGGAGAGATGATCTGGATGACTTGGGAGTGTTGGACCTGCTTACCTTCATTTAGCAGAGCCGGCTGGATTAATTAACATGACTGATAGCTTGATTAAGGTTGGCACAAAATACAAAGATTTACCTAGTTTTAAACAAGCTCTCGTCCACAAAAGCATTTCAAGAATTGAAAACAACGAAAGGCTTGAATTCCTTGGTGATGCTGTACTTGAGATAGTGATGTCAGAGTATCTATTTAATAATTTTTCTAAAAGTGACGAAGGTGTTTTAACCCAAATGCGAGCATCGTTAGTTAACACACAATCCCTTTCAGAAATTTTCTTGCAGTTAGATTGTAATAATCAGCTTCAAGTCTCCAAAGGTACCGACAATCTAGATGAGACTCATAAACATTCAATTTATGCAGGAACTTTAGAAGCTTGTGTTGGAGCAATATTTACAGATATAGGTAGCGAGGAAGCCAAATCTTTTGTCTTACATATATTTGCGCAAAAGCTTTCTGAGCTGAGCGAAGCAAGTGAATTTAAAGATGCTAAATCAAGGCTCCAAGAGTCTTTGCAGGCCATGAGCGAAGAGCTGCCTGAATACCGCGTGAGCTCAAATGAAGAGGGCACTCATTTTTATTGCGACGTGACTGTTCTAAAGAAAGTTTTCTCTGCATCATCGGATATTAAGAAAGATGCAGAGCAGAAAGCTGCTGAATTAGCCCTCAACAACTTAAATCAATCATGAGTAAGAAATTTTGTGGGTATATCTCTATTGTGGGTAAGCCAAATGTTGGCAAATCAACCTTAATGAATACCATCTTAGATAAAAAAATATCCATCACATCGAGAAAATCACAAACAACTCGAAATAATATTCTAGGCGTCAAGACAGACCAAGATCATCAGATGATCTTTTTGGATACCCCAGGCATTCACCTTCAGGGGAAAAAAACTATGAACAAGGTTCTTAATCATTCCGCATTAAGCGTGATTGAAGATTCTGACCTAGTTCTATTTGTCATCCATCGAACCAGCCTGCATGCTCAGGATCGAGAAGTCTTGCAGAAAATTATAGACACCAAGGTGAATGCGATTTGCGTTTTTAATAAAGTAGACCAGGTACAAAATAAAAATGAGCTACTGCCAATTATTCAAGAGATAGATTCTCAGTACTCCTTTATGGACTATGTTCCTATTTCAGCTCTAAAGAATGAAGGCATTGATGACTTGTTAGGCTGTATTAAAAAAGCTCTTCCTGAAAACAATCACTTGTATCCTGCCGAAATTGCAGAAAAAGAGATCCCTGATAATTTCTTTATTAGCGAGCTAGTGAGAGAGAAAATTATTCGATCATTGGGTGATGAGTTGCCACATGAGACATATGTTTCTGTGGAAACCAAAGCAATGGAAGAAAAAATGCTTTCTATCGGGGTAATCATTTATGTGGCGAGAGAGAGTCAAAAGAGTATTGTTATAGGTCATCAAGGCTCAAACCTCAAAAGAATTGGCCAACAGACTAGATTGGAGCTAGAAAAAATGCTCAATAAAAAAGTGATGCTAAAGACCTTTGTTAAGGTTAATAAAAATTGGAATAACGATGCGCAATACCTAAGCAGTCTAGGGGTAGGCAGCAATCACGATGCCTCATAGCTGGGAACCCTGCTTTTTACTTCATGCTCGATCATTTGGAGATACCTCCATTATTGCTGATGTTTTTTCAGAATCCTCTGGCAAGATTTCAATCATGGCCAAAGGTGCCAAGAATCCAAAATCTAAATTTTTTGGTCACCTATTACCATTTTCTTCGCTAAAGATAATGATCACTGGTAAATCTGAGATGAAGACCCTTACTCAAATTGATTCAAATTATTTATCTCAATCAGCCAAAGGTCCTTATGATTTATATACTTACCTTTATGTAAACGAATTGATGATTAGGTTGCTGCCTAAGGGCTTAGCGAACCTAGAGCTATATAATTTATATAGTAACTTTGTTGAGCTAGCTCGCGCAGATGCAATTAATGAGGCATCTTTAAGAATTTTTGAATTGGATTTGCTTGATGTATTAGGCTATGGAATTAACTTTGATACAGACATGCGTGAAAACTCAGGATTTAAAAACGAAATAATCTATTCATACAAACCAGAAAAAGGTTTTTATCCCTCAAATGATGGTCATGGATTTACAGCCAATGAAATTCTTTCAATAAAAAATCGTGAAGTTCAAGAAATAGATAAGTTAAAATTAAAACAACTCTCTGAGGTTGCAATTACCGCTTGTCTTGATGGAAGAGAGCTTAGCAGTAGAAAATTTTTTAAAAAAATTAAAATATGATATTTGGTATAGGAACAGATTTGGTAGATATTGAACGCATCAAAGCTATTAAATCTAAAACAGCTTTTGCAAAAAAAATACTTGGTCCTCAAGAATTACTGCAATATGAGCATATGACCTTAGATCAAGGAATCAACTACCTGGGCAAGCAATTTGCAGCGAAAGAAGCTATTGCAAAAGCATTCGGATCTGGCTTTAGATCACCAATTTTTCCAAAGGCGATTCAAGTATTAAGAAATAACTTTGGCAAACCCGAAATACTGTTTTCTCCAGAAATTAAATCTTATGCTGAGGGCTTGGGCATCAAAGGATCACATGTTAGTCTTTCGGATGAAAGAAACCACCTAATAGCATTTGCAGTATTGGAAGTATGAATAAACTATTACTTATAGGCCCTCCAGGCGCTGGAAAGGGCACTCAAGCAGATTTAATCTGCGACTCTTTAGACATCCCTAAAATTAGCACCGGTGACATGCTTCGCGCTGCCATCGCATCGGGGAATGAGTTAGGGCAAAAAGTAAGTGGAATAATGAAATCCGGAGGATTGGTCTCCGATCAAATTATTATCGAGTTAATTCTAGATAGAATTTCTCAGCCAGATTGCACATCAGGATTTTTATTCGATGGCGGGATTAGAACTGTTGGTCAGGCTGATCTATGCGTTGAAAATAATATTGAGTTCACTCATGTTATTGAAATCAATGTAAATAATGAGATTATTATCAATCGCATGTCTGGAAGAAGAGTGCATCCAGGTTCAGGCAGAAATTATCATCTTGTGCACCAGCCTCCGAAAAATGAAGGTATGGACGACATTACAGGTGAGCCTTTAATTCAAAGAGAGGATGACTTACCTGAGACCGTGAAACATCGACTAGATGTTTATCATGAAGAGACCAAGCCTTTGGTTGAATATTATGAGCTTCAATCTAGCCAAAGCTCATTGAGCTACATAAGAGTGGACGGCTCTCAAGATGTCAAAGTTGTCTTCGAGGAAATCAAGAAACATTTCTAACGCATGAAAATTCTTGCTTTCGATATCAGTGGAACTTATTCATCCATAGCTCTGCTAAATGGAAATGAGGTAAACGCTTTTACTCAAACACATGAAAGAAAACATAGGCCTGAGTGGGATGAGCTCTTTTCTAGAATAAATTTTGATTCTTTTGAAGATTTTGATACTTTGGATGCTCTCGCTTTTGCGCAAGGTCCGGGTTCCTATACTGCCCTAAGAATAACCGCTTCATTTCTTAAGCCCATCGCTGTGATTAAAAATAAACCATTAATACCTGTGTCTAATTTAAAGTCTCTGGCATACGAGGCATCTCAATGGATAGATTCTGATAATGCCTCTATTGTTGTAGCAATAGAGGCGGATAAGACCGAGAGCTACTTTGGATCTTTTTCTAAGTCATCGATAAATATCGAGGCGACTGCTAAAGAGTCTGTGTTGAGTATGGAAGAATTAAGCTCATATGAAACCAATAGCTCTTTTTACTTTGTTGGGACCGGTTGGCCAAAAAATATTCAAGATAATCCTCAATACCTCCCTTTAGTAAAACCAGGCGCAGAAGCAGTTGCTGCAATAGCTAAGCATGAACTGGAGACGGGCAAGAGCTTTGATCCTGAGCTAGCCAATCCTGTCTATTTAAAGACACCCGAGTACAAGAAAAAATGATCAGTGATTTATTGTTGGCGTTAGCCTTAGCTTGCATTCAGGGCCTCACAGAATTTCTACCTGTTTCCAGCTCGGCACACTTACTTTTTCCATCACTGCTATTTGGAGCTAAAGATTTTGGTTTAGTGTTTGATATTGCTGTGCATGCTGGCACATTAGCAGCAGTTGTATTTTATTTTAAAGACGACATATTGAGGCTTCTGCAAGCTTGGATGCCTTGGACGAGCAATCGCAATGAAGGTGACTTTTTGCTTGGTTTAAACTTAATTATTGCCACCGTCCCTATAGTATTTGTGGGATTAATTTTTTCTGATTTGATATCTGCAAGATTGCACAGTGTTGCCTCAATTGCCTGGGCTAACCTTATCTTTGCCGGGCTTTTACTAATTGCTTTTAAGCTATCCTCGCAAAACAAAAATATTTTAGGTTTAACCCTGAGCATGGCTGTCTTTATTGGTTGTCTTCAGGCTTTAGCAGTTTTTCCTGGCGCCTCTAGATCAGGGATGGCAATAACAGGAGCATTGTTTGTTGGGTTGAATCTTAAAGATTCTTCCAAATTTGCTTTTTTACTCAGTATTCCAACAATTCTAGGTGCCATGATTTTGATGGTAGTCAAAGAAGCCTATGTTCTTTCGTTAGATGATCTAATGATATTACTGACAGGTTTTATTGGCTCAGGTGTTATTGCATTTTTTACGATCAAAATATTTTTAGAATTTGTTGAGCGCATTGGAATGACACCGTTTGTTATATACAGAGTCTTGCTTGGATTGGTTTTATTGCTTTTATGGTAATGAAATTTTTTTATGCCTCTGATATATACAAAGCCAAAGCCCAAAATCTAGCCAATTTTTTAGGCATGAGCGCCTGCAGCGGACCCATCAAAAATGATCAAGCTCACTTAGAGTTTGGGGAGTCAGGTCTCTCTTTTTTTCATCCAGAGGCAAGAGCCAAGAATCCTTTTAATCTTGATTTTCAAACTGGTTCTAGTGGATGGCGTCTCAAGAGGGCGGACCATGAAAAGCTAATTAAAAAAGCGCTAGGTAAGTCTGATAAGCCTCTAAAGATACTTGATTGCACCGCAGGATTGATACAAGACTCTTTATTATTCCTGAGTCTAGGCCATCACGTTACTGCCATTGAGCAGAGCAAAATCCTTTTTCTTCTTTTGCAAGACGCCGTGAACAGAAGCAAAGAAACTCACAATGAACTTTTTAAAAACTTCAGCTTAATTCATGGCAATGCTTGCTCGTTTGGTCAAAATGCAGATGAATTTGATGTAATTTACTACGATCCAATGTACCCACCTTCAAAAAAATCTGCGCTTGGCTCAGGTCAACTAGAATATTTATCAAAGATTTTAGAAGTTGAAAAAATTAGCAACGAACCTCAAAGGGATTTTGAAGTACTGCAGTTAATGCCAGTCAAAAAAATGATTGTAAAAAGACCAATAAAAGCAGAACCATTTAATTCTGGTATTAACTACCAAGTCTCGGGAAAAACAACCAGGTTTGATGTGTACATATAAAAAAATAAACAAAACTTATGATCTAATTTGACCATCTCCAGATACGATGTATTTGAAGCTGGTAAGTTGGTCTAAGCCTACAGGGCCTCTTGCATGAAATTTTCCTGTTGCAATTCCAATTTCACCGCCCAATCCAAATTCACCGCCATCTGCAAATTGCGTGGAGGTATTAATCATAACGATTGCACTATCGATAGAGGCTGTGAATTGATTTTGAGAGTTCAGGTCTTCACTAATTATAGATTCAGTGTGCCCAGTTCCATATGAATTGATGTGTTGAATTGCTTCTTCAG
>Ga0209709_10002205_pt1 | contig 17257 bp, 20 predicted proteins | sample ArcticOcean_MG_C_2_FD_187435 | JGI IMG/M metagenome (GOLD analysis project Ga0209709, IMG submission 187435) | Marine microbial communities from western Arctic Ocean - ArcticOcean_MG_CB4_136 (SPAdes) (version 2) | ecosystem: Environmental > Aquatic > Marine > Oceanic | place: Arctic Ocean... | reverse complement strand
TGAAAATGTATCTTGTTTTTTAAAGTTTTTATATAATTCTTTATTTCTAGTTAAATTAACTAAATTATTGTAAATATTGATATATTTAGAATTCATGAATAAAATTTTATTAATTGTTGTCTTATTACTTATTTCAAATTGTACATTAAATAAAGTTATAAAACATCATGGAGTTCACTTTTTAGAAAAAAAACAAGAAAAACTATTACTTAGTAACAGCAACAAAAACGATATAATTAAACTGTTAGGGCCACCATCTGTAAAAAGCACTTTTGATAGTGATATGTGGATTTATATTGAGCGCGACACCTCATCATCAAAACTTTCAAAGCTGGGGAAAAAAAAATTACTAAAGAATAATGTACTTATACTAGAATTAGATAGTAAAGGGTTGTTGGTTAAGAAAATATTTCTGAATAAGGATGATATGAAAAATATTAAATTTACAGATTCAATTACAGACATGTCCTTTAAAAAAAGGACTTTTTTATATGATTTCTTAAGTGGTTTAAGACAAAAAATTAACGATCCTTTGGGTAAGAAAAAAATAAAAAATTAAAATTTTATAAATTAAATTATCCAGCAATTACAGCTAATAATAATAAAGCTACAATATTAGTAATCTTAATCATTGGATTAACCGCAGGTCCTGCTGTATCTTTATAAGGATCTCCAACAGTATCGCCAGTTACAGCAGCCTTATGAGCTTCAGAACCTTTTCCACCATGATGACCATCTTCAATATATTTCTTTGCATTATCCCAAGCACCACCACCAGCAGTCATTGAAACTGCAACGAAAAATCCAGTAATGATAACACCTAGTAACATTGCACCAACAGATGATAATGCAGCTTCTTGTCCACCAATAGATAGAATTACAAAGTATAAAACTATCGGAGATAATACTGGAAGTAATGACGGTATAATCATTTCTCTTATTGCTGCAAGAGTAAGTAAATCTACTAGTTTAGCATAATCAGGTTTTTGTTTACCTTTCATAATACCAGGGTATTTTTTAAATTGCCTTCTAACTTCAACAACAACTGCACCACCTGCTCTACCAACAGCTTGCATTCCCATTGATCCAAATAAGTATGGGAGCATTCCACCAATTAATAGACCAACAACAACATAGGGGTCAGATAGATCAAAATCTACTTTAACACCTTCTAATTTAGATCCAGCAACACTAGAAAAATGTTTAATATCCTCAACATAAGCAGCAAATAAAACTAACGCACCTAAACCAGCAGAACCAATTGCATAGCCTTTAGTAACTGCTTTAGTTGTATTACCTACGGCATCTAAAGCATCAGTAGTTTTTCTAACACTGTTTGGTAATTTAGCCATTTCAGCAATACCCCCAGCATTATCAGTAACTGGACCGTATGCGTCAAGAGCAACAACCATTCCTGCTAAAGCTAGCATTGTAGTAACAGCTATTGCTATACCAAAAAGTCCTGCTATCGCGTTTGTAGCTAGAATTCCAGCAACAATAATCAATGCAGGTATCGCTGTTGCTTCCATAGATACAGCTAATCCTTGAATAACATTCGTTCCATGTCCAGTAGTAGATGATGATGCTATACTTTTTACAGGCCTGTATTCGGTTCCTGTATAATACTCGGTAATCCAAATTAACAAACCAGTAATAACTAAACCAATTATTCCACAATGATATAAATCCATACCATTAAAGGTTTTACCATCAACATTATATTCACTTGCAAAACCAATAACATAATCAGTAACAGGATATAAAATTACCAATGAAGAAACAGCAGAAACAACAAATCCTTTATATAAAGCATTCATAACATTTTTACTTTTTCCTAGTTTAACAAAAAAAGTGCCTAAGATTGAGGTTAAAATACAAGCTGCACCAATTGATAAAGGGTAGATCATCATATTCATATCACCTTGAAAAAAAATTGAAGATAAAACCATTGTTGCAACAATGGTTACAGCATAAGTTTCAAATAAATCAGCTGGCCATACCTCGCAATCACCAACGTTGTCTCCAACGTTATCAGCAATTACAGCTGGATTTCTAGGGTCATCTTCAGGAATTCCTGCTTCAACTTTACCAACTAAATCAGCACCAACATCAGCACCTTTAGTAAAAATTCCACCACCTAATCTTGCAAAAATAGATATTAGAGAAGCACCAAAACCTAAAGCAACTAGAGCATTAACTATTTCTCTGTCAGCAATACCAAATTTTAATAAATAATAATAATAAACTGCAATTGCTAATAAAGCTAAACCAGCAACAAGCATTCCAGTAACAGCACCAGATTTAAATGCAACAGAAAGACCATTTGCTAAACCTTTTCTAGAAGCTTCAGCAGTTCTTACGTTGGCTTGTACAGAAACTAGCATGCCAACATATCCAGCAATTCCTGATAAGGCTGCACCTATAAAATATCCAAGACCAACTAACGGACTAAATACTAAACAAATAATAACTAAAACAACAACGCCAACCACAGCTATTGTTTTATATTGTCTTGCTAAATAAGCTTTAGCACCAATTTGAATCGCAGATGCAATTTCTTGCATTTTTGCATTACCCGCACTTTGACTAAGAATATTTTTACCAGTAAAATAACCGTAAACGATTGAGAGAAATCCTGCTGCTATTGTATAAAGTAAAATTGTTTCTACTGATGTATTCATAAGGCCTTTTTGGTTGTTTAGTTGTTATAATCTTATTGTATAAAGTCCGGACAATACAAAAAAAGCTATAAAAGGCAATATTTAACTTACTAAAACTTATGAAAATAACCTTTGTTTTTTGCCAAGATTTGCATGTTTTTATCGTCAACAATCGATGACTTTTTAGAAATACTTTGAGTTATGCCTATTTTAGTAAGCTTAATTCCATTATTAGAGGCTATTTTTCTAATGATTCTACTCTTATTTTTTGAGGCTGTAAACAAGACCTGATAGTCATCACCGTTAGAAATATAGTTAATTTTGGGAAGCTTTCTTTGATCGAGTATTTTTTTAAGATTATTAGAAATTGGAATATCTTTTAAATAAAGTTTATAGGATAGTTTTTGATTATTAATCATCTTGTCAAGGTCAGTTAACAGTCCGTCAGAAATATCAATAGAAGTATTGGCAAATTTTATAATCTTATTAGTTAATTTTAATTGAATGTTTGGCATAAAATATTGATTAGTAAAATATTTACTTAATAGATTGTTAAGTTTAATTTTTTTTTTTAGAAATAATAAACCCATATAACTATCTCCTAAATTCCCCGAAACATAAATATCATCATTTATTTTAGCTTTATTGCGATAAACAATATCGTGAGCAAAACCAATTGTAGTAATTGTAAAACTTAACTTGTTTGAAAAAACTGTATCTCCACCACTTAAAAATATTTTATATTTATTTTGCTCTTCGTTAAGTGATTTACTAATTTTTGATAAATTAGTTTTAGAAAAGCTATTTTTATTACCTGATCCAGAGATAAAATAAAATTTTGGTTTAACACCTTTACAAATAAGATCAGAAATTGATGATCTAATTATTTTTTTAATAACTAAATCAGGTTTTTTAAAATCTATAAAATGATTACCTTCTGTATATGTATCAACAGAAACAACTAATCTATTATTCTTATCAAAAAATACATCGTCATTCAAATTTAGAGCACTTGGTGATTTTTTAGAAAGTTTTTGAAAGTAATTTTTTATTAATTCAAATTCATTCATTGGACGTTCTTATTTTTTTTGATATTTTATCTAATATAGCATTTAAATATTTAGTTTGACTGTCTTCTAAAAAAAAATTTGATGCATTAAGATATTCCTTAATAATTATTTTAGTAGAAATCCTAGGTTTATAAAGAAACTCAAAAATAGCTGATTTTACTATTACTTGAAAAACCTTATCTAAATTAGTTAGCTGTAAGTCTTCACTTAAATATTTATTAACCTCTTCTTTAATAACATCATCTCTTTCTATTGTGCCTAAAACCACATCTTTAATGAACTTCTTAAATCTATGTTTGGGAAAAATTAAATCTGTGTCATCATTAAAAAAATTGCCATATAATTTTTGGATAATTATAACTCTTGGACTTTGATTGGGATTATATGGAGTTCTCATTGTTATTGAGATAAGACAGATATTACAGCTTGAGCTGCTTCTCTCCCCTTTTTCTTCCTAGCTATAGCTTGACGCATATTAAGACAGGTAATAATTCCATTACCAATAGGTTTTTTATTTTCTATAGATAGTTTCATTATTGCGTCAGTTGAAGCATGAGAAATAAAGTCAAAATGTGGGGTTTGGCCTTTAATAACGCAACCAAGAGCTAAAAAAGCATCGTATTTCTTAATATTTTTTGAAATTGTAACTGGTATTTCAAAGACACCTGGAACATTGATAATTTTTATTAAACTAGATTCAGGTAAGATGTTCTTAGCACTACTAAGTAAACCTTTTGATATATCCTTATAATAATCAGCAATAACTATTAAATATTTTTTTTTCATTAAATGATCTCCTGCTTAGTAATCTTTATATCATAACCTTCTAAACCAATAACTTTTTTAAGAGATTTAGTGATTAATATCATATTTTTAATCTTTAAATCTTTAATTATTTGAGCACCAATACCATAATTTCTTATAAGTTTATCATTTCCTTTTTTATAGAAATCTTTATTCTTATAATCCTTGAGTGTTTGCGTAACTGATTTTAAGTTTGTATCTTTTATAAAAACTAAAACACAGTTATTAAATTTTTTAAAATAATTTAAAGTTTTATTAAATGAATTGGGTAATTGTTGATTGATTAAATAGTTTTGAACTACATTTGATGAAATTACTCTAACCCTTGGTACTATTGCTTTTTTTATATTTCCTTTAATTAAAGCAAAATGTTCAGAACCATCTAAAAGATTTTCATAAATTCTGATTTTATATTTTTGATTTTTAACCTCAATATCAGATTGTTTTTTAAGTTTAATTAGTTTTTCTTTTTTTAAACGATAAGCAATAAGGTCTTCAATCTTACCAATTTTTAAATTATGTTTTTTTGCAAAATTAAATAAATCTTGACCTTTGGCCATTGTGCCATCTTCATTCATTATTTCACAAATAACAGCAGAGTTGTTTTTTTTAGCAAGTTTGGAAATATCAACCGATGCTTCGGTGTGGCCTGCCCTGACAAGAACACCACCATTTTTTGCAATAATTGGAAAAACATGTCCCGGTGATACTATTTCTTTTTTATTTACATTTTTCTTTGAAGCAATCTTTATTGTTTTAGCCCTATCTTTTGCAGATATGCCAGTGGTTATCCCTATTTTTGCTTCAATTGAAACGGTGAATGCAGTTTTGTTTCTAGATTGATTAACTGGTGACATTAATGATAAATTTAATCTTTTTGCTTGAACGCTATCCATAGCTAAACAAATTAATCCACGGCCAAATTTTGCCATAAAATTTATATTTTTGGCATTAGAGTCAGATGTTGAAATTATTAAATCACCTTCATTTTCTCTTTTTTCATCGTCAACTAAGATGAACATACCACCTTTTTTGGCAGTGTTGATAATAGTTTCGATTGATGAATAATTACTTTTTTTCATTAAAATAATTTTTAACGTATTTGGAAAGGATATCTATCTCTATATTAACTAGACTATTTTTTTTTAGTGAGGATAAATTTGTAAGTTTATAAGTGTGGGGAATAACCCATATTTGGAAACCTTTTTTTGTTAACTTGGAAATAGTAAGGGAAATACCATTTATGCAAATTGAAGCCTTTTCAATTAAGTTTGCTCTCTCTTTTTTAACAATTTCAAATTCAAATAAATAAGATTTATCAATTTTTTTATTAATTAAAATTTTACCAACTGTATCAATGTGTCCTTGACAAATATGACCAGATATTTTTTGACCATATTTTAAAGGTAGTTCAAGGTTGATTTTATCTTTAACTTTTAAAAATTTAAATTTAGATCTTTGAATAGTTTCGTTTGAAAGATAAAATTCCATTGTTTTTTTAATAATAGTTATCAATGTTAAACAAACACCGTCACATGAAACTGAAATACCAATGTCTTTATTTTTTAATTTTAAATCAGACTTTACAAAAATATTAATACCTTTGGGTCTTTTTTCGATTTTTGAAACAATCCCTTGATTAAATATTATTCCGTTAAACATATTACTTTTTATAGAGTGTAATTGAATCTTTTCCTAATTTTCTGTTAATTTTTTTTTTACTTTTATAATTTTGCGACAAATCCTTAAAGCAGCTAAAGCCTACGTGAGTTACTAGTTTAGATAAATTTTTTGGGCTTTTAAATAAGTAAAATTGATTAAATAATTTATTTTTTAAGATACTGCTAGTTAAATCGTTTCCACCTTCAACAAGTAGATTTCTACAGCCTATTTTATAGAGTTTTTTAAGAATTAAATTAAAGTCAAAATATCCATTATTAATTAGATTAGATTTAATCAGTTGAATACTTTTTTTTTTGAATATTGAAATTTTTGTTTTATCAGCATTTTTATAAAAAATTATGGTGTTATCCTTATTAGCTGTTCTATAAATATAAGAGCTAGTTTTCATTTTTAAATTACTATCTAGAATGATTCTTTTTGGTGAGAATTTATTTAGACCTTCCAGTCTACAATTTAATTTTGGATTATCTTTATTCAAAGTTTTAGATGAAATCATCAATGAATCATTTTGATATCTTAAAAAGTGTGTCAATTTATCTGAGTGCACATGGGTAATTTTTTTTATTCCTTTACTGAAAATTAAATTATTTTTCGAAACAGCAATCTTACCCGTTACATACGGGAGCTTATTTTTTCTATTAAAAAAATATGGTGTATAAAAATTAGCTACATCTTTTTTAAGTAAGCCTTTTTTAACAATAATCTTATTTGATCTTAATATTTTAAAACTTTTTCCTTTAACTTTTTTATCCACATCTTCTATTGAATAAAAAACTTCCTTTATTTTATTTTTAATAATTTTCTTAGTGCATGGCGGTGTTTTTCCATAATGACTACAGGGTTCAAGTGTTATATACATTTTTGAATCTTCTAAGTTTTCTGTAGAGTTTTTAATTGCATTATATTCTGCGTGCGGTCTACCATTATATCCCGTTTGTCCAATTGAAATGATTTCATCATTTTTAACTATTACACATCCAACCGATGGGTTTTCACCTGTGAGTCCATGACGAGCACTTGCTAAATTTAAAGCAAGACTCATATATTTAATGTCTTTTTTAGAAAATTTATCTTTTTTTGTAGACATCTAATTTGTCCACGAATTGCACAAAATCTTTTTCTTCTCTAAAATTTCTATATACCGAAGCAAACCTAACATATGCTACAGGGTCAAGTTCTTTTAATCCCTCCATAACCATAGTCCCTATTGCATTTGTAGAAATTTCACTTTGTCCAAGTTCCTCTAGTGCTCTTGAAATTTTACTAATAAATTTTTCTGCAGTTTCTGTATCAATGGGTCTTTTCTTTAGCGCTATATAAATAGATTTTGATAATTTATCTCTATCGAAAGAAGATTTTCTCCCATTTTTTTTTATTACCATTATTTCTCTAAACTGAACTCTTTCAAATGTGGTGAATCTAGCACCACAAACACACAATCTTCGTCTACGTATTGCGGTACCGTCCTCAGTCGGTCTAGAGTCTACAACTGATGTTTCGCCTTTTTTACAAATTGAACAAATCATTATTTTAAATTCTTATATATCGGAAAAGAGGATGTAAGTCCTATAACTTCGTTTTTAACCTCTTCTTCAATTTTGCTATTATCTTCAGGACTTTCTGACAGGCCCTTAACTACTTTAGTTATTAATTCACCGACTTTTTCAAATTCTTTTAGACCAAAACCCCTTGTTGTTGCTGCTTGAGTTCCAAGTCTTATACCAGAGGTAATCATTGGCTTCTCTGAATCAAAAGGTATTCCATTTTTATTACAAGTAATGTTTGCCCTAGAAAGACTTTCAGCAGCTGCATTGCCTTTAACGTTGAATGGTCTTAAATCAACTAGCATTAAATGTGTGTCAGTGCCTCCAGAATAAATTTTTAATCCATTGTTCTTAAGTGTTTCTGATAAAATTTTGGCATTTTCTAAAACAGATTTTATGTAATCTTTAAATTCAGGTCTTAAAGCTTCCAAAAAACCTACAGCTTTAGCTGCAATTACATGCATTAGTGGTCCACCTTGATAACCAGGAAATACAGCTGTATTAAATTTTTTTGCTAAATCTTCATGGTTTGTTAAAATAATTCCACCTCTTGCACTTCTAAAAACTTTGTGTGTTGTTGAGGTAACTACATGGGCGAATTCACATGGATTAGGGTAACCTTTTCCTGCAACTAAACCTGAAAAATGAGCCATATCAACCATAAGATATGCTCCTACTTTATCTGCTATTTCTCTAAACCTTTTAAAGTCAATTACTCTAGAGTAGGCACTGCCTCCTGCAATTATAAGTTTTGGTTTGTGTTCTAGAGCAAGTTTTTCTACCTTGACATAATCAATAAGTTCTGACTCTTTATCAACATCATATCCTATTGCATTGAACCATTTACCTGACATTGAAATCTTTAATCCATGTGTAATGTGACCACCAGAATCTAAACTCATGCCCATGAATGTATCTCCTGGATTTAATAAAGCTAAAAAAACAGCTCCATTCGCTTGAGCTCCTGAGTGAGGTTGAGCATTTGCAAATTTACAATTAAACAACTTCTTAAGTCGTTCAATTGCTAAATTTTCAGCTACATCAACATGCTCACAACCACTGTAATATCTTTTACCCGGATACCCTTCTGCATATTTATTTGTTAAAACTGAACCTTGAGCCTCTAGTACAGCTTGTGAAACAATATTTTCAGAGGCAATTAATTCGATGTGCTGTTGCTGTCTTTTTAACTCATCACTGATTGCTTTATGCATGTCAGGATCAGTTTTAGATAAACTGTCTTCGAAGAAACCTTTGTATTGGTCGTTTAAATAATTACTTTCACTAGACATAGTTAAATTTTCTTAATTCTTTTTGCGTGTCTTCCACCTTCAAATTTTGTATTTAAAAAAACACTCACACAATTTAGGGCATTTTTTTTCGTAAGCAATCTTGAGCCCAATGTAATGATGTTTGCATCATTATGCAATCTTGATAATTTTGTAGATTTTAAATTAAAACATTGAGCAGCACGTATATTTTTATGTCTATTAGCTGCAATATTCATACCCATTCCAGATCCACAAACTAAAATCCCTAAATAACTATTGTTAGCTTTAACTTTTTTAGCAACCATATGGGCATAGTCTGGGTAGTCAACTCTATCATTATTGTGAGGCCCCAAATCTATATATTTAATTTTTTTTTTATCTAAATGTGATTTAATTAATTCTTTTAATTTATATCCTGCATGATCTGATGATAAAAATATTTTTTTCAAACTAATTAAATTTATAATCTAAAACGCATGCAACTAAGTGAACTCTGTTCTCTTCGCCACCGTTGAAAGCATTGTGGTATTTTGTATTATTGGTAACCCATACAGATCCATCTGCAGGCATATGCTTTGCAACATTATCTATAACCATCAAGCAACCTGGGTTTGTAATTAATGGAATGTGTAATCTTGGTTCTGGATCTCTATGCCAACTTAGTGTTGACCTTGGTTCTTTTAATAAAATTCTAACACGTCCCAATTTATATTTAGATGATAGAGTGTCAAAGACTTCTTTAAAGTAGGTATTTTCATAATCAGGTATAAATTCTGAATAAGCCGACTCATCAATTGTGACATCTCTTGAAACTTCTTTGCCTGACTTATCCGGCTTAGTCCAATAAATACCTCTAGCTTTACTTCCTTTTACCGAATCTGGATCACCAGGAATTTGTGTTAAAGATATAGCTCCAAAATGTGCTATACCACCACCATCCTCAAATTTTTTAGTTTGAACTATCTGGTTATATGCTTCCTGTAGTTTATTAATATCAAATTTAATATTTTGTTTTTGAAAGTCACTAAAATCTAAAATTTTTTCTTCTTTTTTCAGATCTAAGTTTACAATATTTTTATTTTCAATATTCATGTAGATTGTTTTTTACTTATTTTAATATATATTTGTATAATACATTTGTCGCATTTTAAAAGTAGATTTAAACATGATTACAGGAAATTACCCAAATTTAAGACTTAGAAGAAGCAGACGGCAAGATTGGTCTAGAAGATTAATCCAGGAAAATAGCCTTTCTTCAAGTGATTTTATATTACCTATATTTCTAATAGATGGAAAAAATATAAAACAATCAATTAAAACAATGCCTGATGTTTATAGATACACAATAGACAAACTTGGAAACATTGTTGATAAAGCAATTAAAAACAAAATACCTATGGTTGCATTGTTTCCTTATACAAAAAAAACAATGAAAAATGAGATTGGAACTGAAGCCTTAAATGAAGACAATCTTGTTTGTAAGGCCACTCAATATATTAAAAAAAGATACAAAAACGAAATTGGTATTATGTGTGATGTAGCTTTAGATCCATACACATCACATGGACATGATGGATTGATAAAGTCAGGTTATGTTTTAAATGATGAAACTATTGAGATCTTAATAAATCAATCATTACTACAAGCAGAAATCGGTTGTGATGTGCTAGCACCCTCAGACATGATGGATGGAAGAATTGGAAAAATAAGAAAAGCTTTAGATAAAGAAGGTCACGAAATGGTTCAAATACTTTCTTATGCAGTAAAATATGCCTCAAGTTTTTATGGTCCCTTCAGGGATGCTGTAGGTTCAAAAGGTTTGTTGAAGGGTAATAAAAAAAACTATCAAATGGATTTTAGAAATAGTAATGAAGCTATTAGAGAAGTTGCATTAGACATCAAAGAAGGCGCAGACATGGTTATGGTTAAACCCGGGATGCCTTATCTAGATATTATTAAAACTGTTAAAGATAATTTTAAAATTCCAGTATTAGCTTATCAAGTATCTGGAGAATACAGTCTACTAAGCAACAGTATCAAAAAAGGCTTAATAGATAAACACTCTATTTTGGAGAGTTTGATAGCATTTAAAAGAGCGGGCGCAAGTGCAATAGTTAGCTACTATGCAGATAAAATTGACAAAATAATTAAGTAAATTATTTTAATAAATTCACAAAATGTAATCGAGAACTAGGGTAACTAATATTGTTTGGTTTTAAAATAGTTTTTTCAAGATAGTCACTAACAAGTTTCAAGCCTTTTAATAAGTTTTTTAAATCAACATCTACACTAACATCATCTATTAAAAAACTTGGCACAATTTTTTTTTCAGTTGAGGATTTGACGTAATATTTTATTTGATCATCTACAATTTCTTTTTCAACCATTTTTTTTAATTCAAGATCATAACCCAATAACTTAAGAAGTTCTAATTCCCAAAAAATATATTCTTTTATCCAATTTTCAGAATTTAATATTTTAAAAAAATAATTAATTAAATTAAAGATATCTTTATTTGATTGGGATTCTGCAGTTAATAATTTTATTAAATTCATGGCCGATGTAATACAAGACAGCTTTTGATTATGATCAAAATATAAGGGAGTTAATGCTTTTAAGATTTCTATTTTAAAATAACCAATTCTAGTTGGGCTTTTAGTATTGTAATTAACATAAATCTTATTTCCAATTTGGAGATAATTTTTAATTTTTTTTGAAGTACCTCCAAATATAATACCTGAAATTTTACCATGATTTTCTGTAAAAATTTCAGCAATTATAGAATTTTCGCTATAACGATTTTTTGAAATTAAATAACCAGTGTCGTCCCAATTCATCTTTTGAAAATATTATCCAAACATAAAGATGCAGCATTTTGTTGAGCATCTTTTTTGGAATTTCCTTCCGCAGTAAAAAATTTGGTATCCTTAAGCTTAACTGCAACTTTAAATAATGGTTTATGTCTAGGGCCTGTATTTGAAATTAATTTATAGATAGGTAAAATTTTAAAAATTTTTAGAGAATATTCTTGAAGTTTAGTTTTTGCATCAATTTGAGTAATGACACTTGCATTAATATGATCCTTCCATAAATTTAAAATAAACTTCTCGGTTACAACCAAACCTTTATCCAAATAAATAGCACCAATTAAGGCTTCAAGACAATCAGCAATAACTTTATCCTCAATTTTAATTTTCTTATCTTTTGGATTAAATACTAAAATATATTTTTCCAGTTCTATTTTTTTAGCTATTTCCAAACATTTTTTTTTATTTACTAGCGATGCAAATTTTTTATCTAATATTCCTTCTTTTTCTTCAGGATAAATTTCTAATAATTTTTTAGCAATAACTAACCCTAAAACTCTATCGCCTAAAAATTCTACTTTTTCATTGTTATCTTTAGAGTCGTAGCTTTTGTGTGTTAAACATTTAATTAAAAATTTTTGGTCGGTGAATTTTAACTTTAATTTTTTTTCAAGATATGTTGCGTTAACTTTCATTAATTTATTTTTTTAAAAAATCTATCGAATCTAATAGTTTTATGCCATTTCCAAAAAGAAAAAATGCTAGCAATTCTAAAATCAGATGAAAAGAAAATGAATCTTGCTTTACCTACAAGATTATCTTCGTGTACATAACCAACGCTTGTTAAATATCTACTATCTTTTGAGCAGTCTCTATTATCACCAAGAAAAAAGTAGTGTTTTTTAGGTACCGTAAATATGTCTGAATTTTGAAAGCTAAAATTTTTTAAATAAACTAAACTATGTATTTTACCACTTGGAAGTTTTTCCTCAAATGTATTGACGTTTATTGTTTGTTTACCACAATAAATTTTATCTATTTGAGAAGTTCTAGATTTTATAACTTGATTCCCATTTATGTATAAATTTCCATCAATGAATTGAATTGTATCATCAGGTAAACCTATTAACCTTTTAATATAATCCGTTCTATTATCAGCTGGTGTTTTAAAAACTATTACATCTCCTGTTACTGGTTGACTTGAAAACAATCTACCTTTAATAATTGGAGGGCTAAATGGGAATGAATGTTTGCTATAACCGTATGAATATTTTGTAACAAACAGTCTATCTCCTATTAACAAATTAGGTTCCATGGACGAAGATGGTATGTAAAATGGTTGTAAGAATAAGGATCTGATTATAACAGCAATAATCAATGCATAAAATACAGTCTTGATGTTTTCTATAATAAAATTTTTATCAATTTTCATTTTTTTTGTAAAATCACATAAGCTATAGAATATTTTCTTTCATCAGAAATTGATAGAAAGAAATTAAAATTAGATATCTTAAATTGTTGTTTTATAGTTTTCTTAATTTTATTTGAAATAATAAATACTGGTTTGCCTAATTTGTCGTTAACAACACATATATCTTTAAAGTTAAGACCGTTTCTAAAGCCAGTTCCAATAGATTTAGAAAATGCTTCTTTTGCAGCAAATCTTTTTGAATAAAAGGATGTTTTGTTTTTCACTCTTTTTGCCAGTAAAATTTCAGTGGTTGTAAAAACTCTTTTAATAAAGAGACTATTTTCTAATAATTTTTTTATTCTAGAGTTTTCAACAATATCAACACCGATACCTAATATTTTCATAGTTATTTATTTGCTATTTTTCTAAATTTTTTAATAGTGTTTTTTAAACCATGGATCATGGCCTCACCTATTATAAAATGACCGATATTAAACTCTTCAATATTATCGACTTTGCTTAAAATGTCCGTTGTCTTATAATCAAGGCCGTGACCAGCATGAACTTCTATTCCAATTTTTTTAGCTAAGACACAGCATTTTTTAATTTTATTGTATTCATTAATATAGTTTTTTTTTTGTTTTACTAAATTTGAAATTTTGCCTGTGTGTAATTCAATACAGTCAACATTTAAATCTTTAGCTATTTTTACATCATTTAAATTAGGATCAATAAAAAGACTTGTTCGGATTTTTTTTTTTTTAAATTTTGAGATAATGTTTCTAATTTTACTTATATTTTTTGATAAATTCAAACCACCTTCGGTAGTTATTTCTTTTCTTTTTTCTGGAACTATGCAGATAAAATTGGGATTGTTTTTCAGTGCTATTTTTAATATTTCATCGTTTAGTGAAATTTCTAAATTCGTTATTATCTTTTTATTTTTACAAATTTTAACAACATCTAAATCTTTTATATGTCTACGGTCTTCTCTTAAGTGTATCGTTATAGAGTGAGCTCCACATTTCATAACATGTTTAGCAATATTAAGAGGATCAGGATGAAATGATTTTCTTGCGTTTCTAACAGTTGCCACATGATCAATATTTACACCTAGTCTTTTCATTTTATAAATCGGCTTCCAGGCACCGTAATTGATGTATTTTTAAGAACTTCTGGAAGGTTGTTTTTATTAAATGTTGGAACATTTATTTTCATGTGAGAAATAATATCTTTTTTTATCTTTAAAGACTTTTTAGTTGATCTATCTATGATTGATGCAAATCCTAAAAGTTTGCCTCCTGATTTTGTAATTAATTTCACACATTCAAGACTTGATTTACCCGTTGTGATTACATCTTCAATAATAAGTACTTTTGACCCTTTTTTTATATGAAAGCCTCTTCTTAAAACAAATTTGCCGTTAACTCTCTCACAAAAAATAGTTTCTTTTTTTAATAATTTTCCTATTTCATATCCAATAATCACACCACCCATTGCAGGTGCTAAAATTAAATCTATAGATTTAAATTTTTTTTTAATTTTTTTTGCTAGTGAAGAGCAAATTTTATCGGCCAAATAAGGAAAACTTAAAAGTTTTGCACATTGAATATATTTTGCTGAATGCAAACCTGATGAAAGAACAAAGTGTCCTTCAATTAGAGCGTTAGTTTTTTTTAAAATATTTAAAGATTTTTTGTGTGAAAGCATTACGTTCCTTTAACCAGTTGTCCTCATGTCTAATGATTTTAAATTTTATCTCTTTTTGTTTTAACTCACTAATAAAATTTGTAAAGTTCTTCAAGTCACGGATGATTAAATTAAATCTAAAATTAATATATTCTTTAGACTTTTCCTTCATTTCGACACTCGATATGTTTAAACTATGATTACCAAGTAGAGTTGTAACCTCACCTAATTTTCCAGGTTTGTCAGGTAAAGACATCCATAAAGTAGTATTGTATTTTTTGATTCTATGAGCTTTTTCTTCACCTTTTTTGTACCAATATTTTCTAATTGCAGATCTAGCTTTTCCAGTTTTTGTAATAGGTATCCAGTGTAGAGAAGGCGATTTATTTTTAGAGGTAATAATATCCACAACATCTCCATTATGAAGTACGCTTTGTAGCTCACTATCATTACCATTAATTTTACAAGCTACAGTGCTATTACCAATTTTTGTATGTACAGCGTATGCAAAATCAATTGGTGTTGCTCCCTTTGGAAGTTTTATTACAGTGCCCATTGGTGTAAAACAAAAAACATTTTCTTGAAACATTTGAAGTTTTGTATACTCAAAAAAATGCTCAGGATTTTCATTTTTATCAATAATTTCCACTAAATCAGCTAACCAATCATATTCTTTCCAAGTTAATGAATTAAATTTTTCAGATGATTTATATTTCCAATGAGATGCTATTCCTCTTTCAGCAAATTCCTGCATGGGCATTGTTCTGATTTGAATTTCGATAGGTCTTCTATTTGGTCCAATAACGGCTGTATGTAATGATTGATAATCGTTAATTTTAGGAGATGATATATAATCTTTAAATTTTCCAGGAATACAATTCCATTGATTGTGAAATATTCCAAGAGTCTTATAGCAGTCTTCAACATTATCAACGATTACTCTAAATCCTATAATATCTGTAATTTGCTCTAGTGATGTTCTTTTTTTTTGAACTTTTCGCCAAATAGAGAAAGGTGTTTTTTCTCTACCAATAATTTGAGCATTTATTTTATGTTCATTCAATAATTCACTTAATTGTAATGAAATTGAATTAAAACTATTTACTTTGTTGTCTTTAATTTCATCCAATCTTTTTTTTATAAGTTCTCTTGCTTGATTGTTTAGAACTTTAAATGACAAGTCTTCTAACTCATCTCTGATACTGTGCATTCCCATTCTGTCAGCTAATGGCGCATAAATCTCCATTGTCTCTTTTGCAATTCGTTCTTTTTTTTCAATTTTACCAATAGCATCAATCGTTCTCATATTGTGAAGACGATCAGCAAGTTTAACTAGTAATACTCTTATATCTTTTGATGTGGCTAAAATTAATTTTCTAAAATTTTCAGCTTTTGAATTTGATGTAGCTTGGTTTTCATAAACAGAAATTTTAGTAACACCGTCTACTAAGTCTGCAACTTCTTGACCAAATTCATTTTTTATAGTTTCATATGTAGCATGAGTATCTTCGATGGTGTCATGCAATAAGCCGGTTGCTATTGTTGCACTATCTAATTTGAGTTCAGTTAAAATACTGGCTACAGCTATTGGGTGATTTGAATATGGGTCTCCAGAATCACGTTTTTGATTTTCATGTGCTTTTATTGCAAAATCATAAGCCTTACTCAATTTCTCTGGATTTAAAAATTTATTATAAGACTTAACTTTATTTATTAGTTGTTCAGAATTAAGCATTTTCAATCATACCATTAATTTATATTTGTTTAATAGACCTTAAGTTTTTAATTGGTAAAGAATCTATTAATTTAACAATATTAATCTTAGTTTCTGGGTGTTTCCAGGATTTACTTATCTCAAACAAAGGCAATAAAACAAAGCTCCTTTCTGTCATTCTTGGATGAGGTAAAATTAGATTATCAGCTTTAAAATTCAATGTTTTTTGATCGTAGTCAATAATATCAATATCACACAATCTAGGAGCATTTTTGGAAGATCTTTTTCTTCCTAATTTTTTTTCAATTAAATTACATACCTTTAATAAGTCTATTGGAGATAAGTATGTTTTAATCTTGATAACACAATTAATAAACTTTGGTTTGGATGGATTGGGCCAAGATTCTGACAAAAAATTACTAGAACTTTTTACAATTTGAATTTTATGATTTTGAAGTTCAAATTTTGCTATTGTTATATTTGCTATCTTGTCTCCTAGGTTTGAGCCTATGGCTAAATAAGATAACTTAACTTGATTTTCTAATAAATCTTGCTTTATCACGTCCCCAATCTCTATTTTTTTTTGTAGCTCTTTTGTCAAATT
>Ga0209709_10002203_pt1 | contig 17263 bp, 12 predicted proteins | sample ArcticOcean_MG_C_2_FD_187435 | JGI IMG/M metagenome (GOLD analysis project Ga0209709, IMG submission 187435) | Marine microbial communities from western Arctic Ocean - ArcticOcean_MG_CB4_136 (SPAdes) (version 2) | ecosystem: Environmental > Aquatic > Marine > Oceanic | place: Arctic Ocean... | reverse complement strand
GCCTGGCTCATCTAGGGAAGTTAGCAATGCAGAAGAAGAAGGAGTAGAATTTGTTTGGTTGACTAGTCCAAAAAAGTTTTTAGGCGATACAAAGGTTTCAGGGATAGAATTAAGTAAAATGCAATTAGGAGAGCCGGATGCTTCCGGCAGAAGAAAACCTGCTATACAAGATAACTCGGAATATAAAATAGAGACAGATATAGTTATTAAATCATTAGGATTTGATCCAGAAAATATTCCTAAATTATTTAGCGCACAGGAGTTAGCAGTTTCTAAATGGGGAACAATTAAAATTGATCTCAATACAATGCAAACAAATATAGAAGGCATCTTCGCTGCTGGCGACATAGTTAGGGGAGCATCCTTAGTAGTTTGGGCTATCAGAGACGGAAGAGATGCCGCGAATCAAATTAAAAAATATCTTCAAACTAAAAACAAAAAAGAAAAAAAAATTAAAGCTGCTTAATATATGAATATTTATAAGAAAAATAAAAAATTATTAGAAGATAATCAAATATACGATTCAACGATGGAGCATGATGCTTGTGGTGTAGGAATGGTTGCTTCTACAGACGGAAAAAAATATAGAAAAATTGTAGAATTTGGAATTGAGGCTTTAAAAGCTATCTGGCACAGAGGTGCGGTCGATGCCGACGGAAAGTCTGGAGATGGGGCTGGTATGCAATTAGAAATTGCACCTGACTTTTTTAAGGAAAAAATTTTAGCTACTGGACACAAGCATGACGACACAAAAAGAATTTGTGTTGGTATGGTTTTTCTCCCAAGAACCAATTATGCAGAGCAAGAAAAATGTAGAGAAATAATTGAGTCTACATTGGTTAAAGAAAATTTTTATATTTACGGCTGGAGGCAAGTACCAGTTAACCCAAAAGTTCTAGGTAGAACCGCCGATCAGAATCGTCCAGAAATTGCCCAAGTATTATTTAAAAAAAATGAGGAGCTAAAAACCAACGATTTAGAAAGAGAATTATTTGTTGTAAGAAAAAAAATTGAAAAACTTGCAAGAGAATCTCAGCTTAAAGATTTTTATATTTGTTCTTTTAGCTCAAGATCAATTGTTTATAAAGGAATGTTTCTTGCTGAATCTTTAGCTGACTTTTACCCTGACTTAAATGATAAAAATTTTACTTCACGTTTTGTAATATTTCATCAAAGATACTCAACCAATACCTTTCCTAGCTGGGATCTAGCACAACCTTTTAGAACCTTGGCACATAATGGAGAGATAAATACGGTGAAGGGAAATATAAATTGGATGAAAATTCATGAGCAAGATATGTCAAACTCACTTTTTAAAAATGTCGAAGATTTAAAACCAGTTATACGTAGTACTTCAGATTCTGGTGCTCTTGATAATGTTTTTGAATTGTTAACACATTCTGGAAAGTTAGCACCGTTAATTAAATTAATGATGATACCTGACGCGTGGTCAAAAAGAAGTAAAACAGTTCCAAAAAATCACCAAGATCTATTTAATTTTCTTAATAGTACAATAGAACCTTGGGATGGGCCTGCAGCCATATGTGCTACTGATGCCAAATGGGTTTTAGCAGCAACAGATAGAAATGGATTGCGGCCATTAAGATATACCATTACAGACGACAATTTATTTTTTGCTGGTTCCGAGTCGGGCATGATTAAAATTCCTGAAGAAAAAATTGTTTCTAAAGGCAAACTAGGACCAGGACAAATTATTGCAATAGACTTAAAAGAAGGAAAATTATTTAAAGACCAAGAAATAAAAGACTATATTGCTAAAGATTATAAAAAATATAATAAACAGATTATAGATTTAAATAAAAAAATATTTTCTAATAGTGAAAAAGCTGAATTTACAGGAGATGACCTAAGAAGAAGACAGTACCTCTCCGGTTTAAGTATAGAGGATTTAGAGTTGATCCTTCATCCAATGGCCGAAGAAGGCAAAGAAGCATCCGGATCAATGGGTGACGATACACCCGTAGCAGTTTTATCAAGTCATTTTAGACCTGTGGCCCATTATTTTAGGCAAAATTTTAGTCAAGTTACAAATCCACCAATTGATTCATTGAGAGAAAATAAAGTGATGAGTCTGAAAACAAGATTTGGAAACTTAGGAAATATTTTAGATTTTGATAATTTAACCGAGGAAGATATTTATGTTTTAGATAGTCCAATTTTAACTAATTCACAGTTTAGAAAGTTTAAAAAAATTTTTTCAAAGAAAATAAAAATTGTAGACTGTACTTTTGAAGTTGGCGCTTCACTAAAAGATAGGATAGTAAAAATAAGAAAAGAATGTGAAATTGCCGTTAGAGAAGGTAGCAGTAACTTGATTTTATCAGATAAAAATATCTCTACCACTAGAGCAGGTATTCCAACAATTTTAGCGGTAGGTGCTGTGCATTCTCATTTAGTTAAATTAGGTCTTAGAGGATATTGTTCTATAAATGTTGAAAGTGCAGATGCACTAGACACTCATTCATTTGCTATTTTAATTGGTGTTGGGGCAACAACAGTTAATCCATATTTAGCAATCGATAGTATTTACCAGAGGTTTGAAAAAAAACTATTTGGTAAGTCTGATTTTGAAACTTGTGTTGGGAGGTTTAAAAAATCAATAGATGCTGGACTATTAAAAATTTTATCAAAAATAGGAATCTCTGTTATTAGCTCTTATAGAGGAGGCTGTAATTTTGAAGCGGTAGGATTAAGTAGAGCTATCGTAGCAGATTATTTTCCAGGTATGGTTTCTAGAATTTCAGGCATTGGTGTAATAGGAATTGAAAAAAAAATAAAATCTCTTCATAAAAAATTTTCTGAAAAAAATGTTATTATACTGCCTATAGGAGGGCTTTACAGATATAGAAAAACAGGAGAAAATCATCAATTACAAGGTAACCTGATACATTTATTACAAAGCGCCGTTACTTCGGGTTCTTACGATGTTTACAAAAAATACTCAAAATCAATTCACGATCTATCCCCAATAAATCTAAGGGATTTACTGGAGCTTAAAAGCAAAAGAGCAAAAGTTAATATTGGTGAAGTTGAACCTATTGAGGAAATTTTAAAAAGATTTGGAAGTGGCAGCATGTCACACGGATCCCTTTCTGCAGAAGCTCACGAAACTTTAGCGACTGGAATGAATAGAATACAAGGAGCTTCTTGTAGCGGAGAAGGTGGAGAGGACGAGAAACGTTTCACTAAACTACCAAATGGAGATTCTGCAAACTCAAGAGTAAAGCAAGTCGCATCTGGAAGATTTGGAGTTACAATTAATTATCTAAATAATGCTAACGAAATAGAAATAAAAATGGCCCAAGGAGCAAAACCAGGTGAAGGAGGGCAGCTTCCAGGATTTAAGGTTACAGATGAAATAGCCCGACTTAGACATTCCACACCAGGAGTGACCTTAATTTCTCCACCGCCACACCATGATATTTATTCAATTGAAGATTTAGCTCAGCTAATTTATGATTTAAAACAAATTAATCCTAAGGCGAGAGTTGGAGTGAAGCTAGTAGCCTCAACGGGAATTGGAACGATAGCAGCAGGCGTTGCTAAAGCCAAAGCAGACATAATTTTAATTTCTGGACATTCTGGAGGAACAGGAGCTAGTCCCCAAACTAGTATTAAATATGCAGGAATTCCTTGGGAAATGGGTCTTACAGAAGTTAATCAAGTTTTAACTTTAAACAATTTAAGACATAGAGTAACGCTAAGAACTGACGGCGGGTTAAAAACCGGCAGAGATATTATAATGGCAGCGATGATGGGAGCTGAAGAATACGGAATGGGAACAGCATCTTTAGTGGCAATGGGATGCATTATGGTTCGACAATGTCATTCGAATACTTGTCCAGTCGGAGTTTGTAGTCAAGATAAAGAGTTAAGAAAAAAATTTAATGGCACGCCAGAAAAAGTTGTAAATTTTTTTACTTTTGTCGCTCAAGAAGTTCGGGAAATACTAGCTTCAATTGGATATAAGTCTATTGATGAGATAATTGGTAGAACTGATCTTTTATCTCAAGTTAATAAAGGGTCGTCAAATTTAGATGATTTAGATCTCAATCCACTCTTAGTCCAAGCAGATCCAGGTGACAACCCAAGGTACTGTAAAGATAAAATTATTAATAATGTTCCTGACACGCTAGATGAAAAAATTTGGCTAGATATTCAAGAAAAAATAAAAAAAAATAAAGACAGAGTTTTTTTTGAATACAAAATTGAAAATACACTCAGGTCTGTTGGAACTAGATTGTCTCATTATATTTATAAAAAATTTGGATATAATTATTTAGACAAAGATAAAATAACTATAAAATTAAATGGCTCTGCAGGTCAGTCACTTGGTGCTTTTTTAACCAAAGGTTTAAAACTTATCGTAGAAGGCGACTCAAACGACTATGTCGGCAAAGGTCTTTCAGGAGGCACAATTGTTATTTATCCTTCTTTGAAAAGTAAACTAATTTCTAGTGAAAATACAATCATAGGAAATACCGTGTTATATGGCGGAACTTCAGGTTCATTATATGCCTCGGGACAAGCGGGAGAGAGATTTGCAGTAAGAAATTCTGGCTGCCTATCAATAGTTGAAGGATGTGGCGCACACGGCTGCGAATACATGACTGGAGGAACGGTAATTATTTTAGGTAATGTTGGAGATAACTTTGGAGCCGGAATGACAGGCGGTATGGCATTTATTTATGATGTTGATAATAAGTTTGAGGATTTTGCTAATCCCACATCAATAATTTGGCAATCCATTGAAACTGATTATTGGAGGAATTTACTCCAAAATCATTTAAGAGATTTTGTAAAAGAAACAAATTCAAAAATTGGAAATAAAATATTGATAAATTTTAATGAAGAGGTAAAAAATTTTAAACAAGTTTGCCCAATAGAAATGTTAGATAAATTAGATAATCCAATTTCTTTAAAGACGGCAATAAAGAAAGTGAGCTAAATGAAGAAAATAAATATTTTTTGTTTTGGTTTTGGTCAAGTAGCAAAAAATTTTATTAAAAAAATTAATTTTGAAAACATTAACGTTAATTTAACAGTTACTACTCGTGAGAAATCGATGAAAAAAAAGTTTGATAATATTAATTATTATAATTATCAATTTAGTGAAGATAATTTTGATGTTAATTTAATAGATAGCTTGAAAAAATCTGATCATATTTTAGTGTCCATACCCCCGGTTAATGGCGTAGATATTGTTTTAAAAAAATTTCATTCTTATATCGAAAAAAATAATACAAAGTGGATTACATATCTTTCGGCTACAAGTATTTATGGTGATCATAAAGGAAAATGGGTCAATGAAAGCAGCAAAGCTGATCCAAAATTTCAGAATGGTATCGATAGACTCAAGGCAGAAAAATCTTGGATGAAGTTATCAAACATTAAAAATTTACCTATACAAATATTTAGATTGTCAGGAATTTATTCAAACGAGAGAAATATATTGCTTAGATTGAAGTCCGGAAAAGCAAAGATAATTAATAAGAAAAATCATTGTTTTTCAAGAATACACGTAGAAGACATTGCAACACTATTGTTTAAATCATTAAAAATTTTTAAGACCAAAGAAGTTTATAATATTTCTGACGATAGACCGGCACCATCAGAAGAAGTGGCTTTATATGGAATAAAATTATTGGGGATCAGTAAACCTAAATCAGTTCAAATTGGTGATTTAGAAAATGGGATGTTAAAAAATTTCTATTTAGAATCAAAAAAAGTTAGTAATCAAAAAATGAAAACTTTTTTTAATTATAAGTTAAAATTTCCAACTTATGTAGAGGGACTAAATTATATTAATAACAATTTTATCTAGTTCTTTTAGAATTTGCTTTAGGTGAAAATTTTTAGACAGACTATGATCACCATTTTTAATAATAATTAATTTTTTTTTATAAGCTTTAAAGCTCGATAAAACTTTTCTGGAAAAGGAGACTGGCACCACATCGTCTTTAGCCCCATGTATCATAGTAACATTAATCGGTGATATAATTTTTTTTGATAATACTTTATTTTTTTCCCCATCCTTAATTAGTTGATATGTAATTGGATATTCGTATTCGCCGTGTTTTATATTGCAAATCCCATTTTTAATTATTTCATGTTTGATTTTTTTTGTGAATTTTTTCCACATAATTCTAGTTAAAAATTCTGGAGCAGAACCAATTCCAACAAAACCTTTAATTTGTTTTTTAAAGCTTTTAAAAAGATTTAATGATATCCAAGCACCCATGCTGGAACCAACCAAAATAAAATTATTTTTTTTTACAACTTTTTTTACTGCAACTTTTGCCTCATAAGACCACTTACTTAAATTACCTTGAGTGAATTTACCCGATGATTTTCCATGGCCTGAATACTCTAAGGCAAAGAAACCTAATTTTTTTAAAACCGCATATTTCATAAACGCGTGTGGTTTTTTACCTTCTAAATTAGACATAAAGCCGTGCAGAAAAACTATATACAGATTTTTTTTTGAATAGTTGTCTAAATATCTAAGTTTTTTAGTTTTTGATATTTTTAGGTATTTATATTTTTTCATAAAAAGTTTATTCCAATAATTTGTTGCTATATAGTTTTACCATATGTTGTCTAAAATAAAAGTTTTACAAGTTATTCCTAAGCTCGGTTATGGAGGGGCTGAAACTGGTTGTTATGATTTAGCACATTATCTTCATGAGAAAGATTGCAAGTCGTTTCTTATTACAAGTGGAGGAGAGTTATTAAAATATATTGATAAGGAAAAAGTTAAAGTTTTTAATTTGCCCGTTCATTCAAAAAACCCTTTTTTAATAATTTTAAATACAGTGCTAATTTCTATAATTGTTATATTTTACAATATTGATATTATACACGCAAGAAGTAGAGCACCAGCATGGTCTTGTTTATTGTCTTGCCTTTTAACTAGAAGAATGTTTGTAACGACCTTTCATGGTACATACAACTTTAAAAATCTCACAAAGAAATTTTATAACAGTGTTATGGCTAGAGCAAAATTAGTAATTGCTGGATCTAATTTTATTTTTAATCATGTGAGTCAAAATTATCAAAAATATATAATAAAAAATAAATTACTAGTTATATTCAGAGGAATTAATTTAGATTATTTTAATAAAAAAAACATATCAGAAAAAAATAAAAACAAAATAATTAAAGATTGGGGAGTAGAGCCTAATAAATTTTTAATTTTGTTACCAGGAAGATTGACGAAATGGAAAGGACAAGAAATGTTTATCGAGTCATTAAATATTCTTACCCAGGATTATAATAAAACTAATTTTCAAGCTATAATTTTAGGATCTAATCAAGGCAGAAATGTTTACTTAAAAAAATTATATGGCCTAGTTGAAAGATACCGGTTAAATAATTTGATAAAATTCATTGATCATTGCAGATCAATGCCGGTGGCATATTCCATATCTAATGTAGTTGTCTCTTCATCAATAGAACCCGAGGCTTTTGGAAGAGTGTCTGTCGAAGCGCAAGCTATGGAGAAACCAATAGTGGCGAGCGATATTGGCGGATCAAAAGAGACTATAATTAACGGTAAATCTGGTTTTTTATTTAAATCAGGTGACCCAAGAGAGTTGGCAAAAGTTTTAAATAACATTATGGAATTAAATGAAGAAGCATTGTATTCAATAGGTAACGAGGGTAGAAAAAATGTTATGAAAAAATTTGATGTTGAAAAAATGTGCTATTCAACTTTCACTGAATATCAAAAATTAATTAAATCCAATGCCTAGTATTAAACTTTTAGATGGAAAAGAAATACCTTTTAAAAATTCTATTGATGGATTTGAATTAACTAAAACAATTAGTAAATCGTTGGAAAAGATTGCTTTAATCATGGAAGTTGATGGTCAACTTAAAGATTTGAGTCATCAAATAAAAAAAGATTGTAAAGTAAAAATTATTACTATTAAGGACAAGGAGGGCTTGGAGGTTATTCGTCACGATGCTGCACATATAATGGCTATGGCTGTTCAAGAGTTATACCCTGGAACGCAAGTCACAATTGGCCCTGTAATTGAAAATGGTTTTTTTTATGATTTTGCAAGAAAGGAACCTTTTACTAGCGATGATTTGAAAAAAATTGAGAAAAAAATGTCAGAAATTATAGATCGTGACGTAAAAACTAAAAGAGAAGTTTGGAAAAGAGAGGAAGCCATTATGCATTTTAAAAAAATGGGTGAAAATTATAAAGCTGAAATAATTGAAAGCATTCCTCAAGAGGAAGAGCTTTCAATATATCATCATGGTGATACGTGGCACGATCTTTGCAAAGGGCCACATTTAGCATCTTCTGGAAAAATTGGAAAAGCTTTTAAGCTAACAAAAGTTTCAGGAGCTTACTGGAGAGGAGACTCAAACAATGAGATGCTTCAAAGAATATACGGAACTTGCTGGACTAATAAAAAAGATTTAGATGATTATCTTCACAGGATAGAAGAAGCAGAAAAAAGAGACCATAGAAAACTTGGTAAAGAAATGGATCTTTTTCATTTTAGAGAAGAAAGTCCAGGCGCTGTTTTTTGGCATGAAAAAGGTTGGATTTTATTTCAAAGACTTGTTGAGTATATGAGAATGAAACAAAGACTAGCTGGGTATAAAGAAATAAATACCCCAGAACTATTAGATAAATCTTTATGGGAAAAGTCAGGACACTGGGAAAAATTTGGAGAACATATGTTTACGTCTCAAACGCCTGATAAAAAAACATTTGCAGTTAAACCAATGAATTGTCCTGGCTGTGTTCAAATATTTAATCAAGGCTTAAAAAGCTATCGAGATTTGCCCTTAAAATTATCTGAATTTGGTAAAGTTCATAGATATGAACCTTCAGGTTCTCTACATGGTTTATTAAGAGTTAGAGCCTTTACACAGGATGACGCACATATTTTTTGCACAGAAGAACAAATTACACAAGAGTCATTATCAGTTACAAATTTAATTTTAGGTATTTACAAAGACTTAGGATTTGAAAATATAATTCTTAAGTATTCAGATAGACCAGAAAAAAGGGTAGGCGATGACAGTACTTGGGACAAATCAGAAACGGCATTGCTTGCAGCAATAAAACAATCAAAACTTGAATACTCAATAAATAAAGGAGAAGGTGCTTTTTATGGACCAAAAATCGAATTTGTTTTGAGAGATGCAATAGGAAGAGACTGGCAATGTGGAACTTTGCAAGTTGACCTAAATCTACCTGGAAGGCTTGGAGCATCCTATGTTGAAAAAGATGGGTCAAAGAAGGTTCCGGTAATGCTACATAGGGCGTTATTCGGATCTTTGGAAAGATTTATTGGTATACTAATTGAAAATTACGCAGGTAGATTGCCTTTTTGGCTATCTCCTACACAAGCGGTAGTTTGTCCGATTGCTGAAGAAAATAATAATTATGTAAAAAAGTTATTTGAAGATCTATTTAAAGAGGGTATAAAATGTGAAGTGGATTTAAGAAATCAAAAAATAAACTATAAAATTAGAGAGCACTCTTTGGCTAAAGTGCCGATGATTTTAGTTTGCGGAAAAAAAGAAGTAGAAAACAATACAGTTACAGTTAGAAGACTTGGTTCCGATAAACATGAGGTTTTTAAGAAAGAAGAATTAATTAAAAATATTCTTAAAGCAAATAAGCTTCCATTAAATTAAGTGCCAATTAAACCAAATTATTTTCAAAGAAGAAGCAGGCCACAAGGGCCGAAAGCCAATGAAAGAATAAGAGCCTTAGATGTTCAGGTTATTGGTAGTGACGGAGGGAACCTTGGAACTTTAGCGCTAAACAAAGCTATTGAAATTGCTAAAGCAGAAGGCTTAGACCTCATTGAGATCTCTCCTAATGCAAACCCGCCTGTTTGTAAAATTATGGATATGGGGAAATATAAATATGATTTACAAAAAAAAGCAAATATAGCTAAAAAAAAACAAAAAGTAGTTGCACTTAAAGAAATTAAGCTGAGACCTGGCACAGATGTTCATGATTATAATTTTAAAATTAAAAATGCAAAAAAATTTTTAACTAAGAAAGATAAAGTTAAATTTACAGTTAAATTCAAAGGAAGAGAAATGCAACATATTCGGTTAGGTAAAGATTTAATGAACAGGATAATAGAAGACACAAAAGAGCTCGGTAAAGTCGAGACAAGCCCTAAATTTGAAGGCAGGCAGATGATAATGATAATTCAGCCTGTTTAATAAAGATAAAATCACCTTGTAAACATTATTTATTATCTGTATAAAAACCTGAATATTTATGCCAAAATTAAAAACTAAAAGTTCAGCAAAAAAAAGATTTCGATTTACAGCATCGGGTAAGATTAAAATGCCCCAAGCAAATAAAAGGCATGGAATGATAAAAAGAACTAATTCGCAAATTAGAAAACAGAGAGGCACTACAATTATGTCAAAGCAAGATTCAAAAATTGTAAAATCGTATATGCCTTATAATTTAAGAGGATAATATGGCAAGAACAAAACGTGGTGTAATTAGCAAAGCTAAACATAAAAAAGTTTTAAAATCTGTTAAAGGACAGTACGGTAGAAGAAAAAATACAATTCGAATTGCACGGCAAGCAATGGAAAAAGCAATGCAATATGCCTACAGAGATAGAAAAGCTAAAAAAAGAGAATTTAGATCTTTGTGGATACAGAGAATCAACGCCGGAGTTAGGACTGAAGGTTTGACTTATTCTAGGTTTATAAATGGATTAATTAAGTCTAAAATCAAATTAGATAGAAAAGTACTTGCAGAATTGGCGTATAACAATCCAGAAGTATTTAAATCTATTGTAAAAAAAGTTCAATCCTCCCTTAACTAATTAAGGTCTTTGATTTATCCTGTATAAAGTAAAAGAATCAAAAAACTCAATGAGTGATTTAGAAAAAATAAATTCTAGTTTTAAAGAAAAAATAAAATCTATTGCCTCGAAAGATGAGCTGCAAAATCTGAAAACAAATTTTTTTGGAAAAAATGGTCAAGTAACTATACAGTTTAAAAAATTAGGATCTTTGCCAACCATGGAAAAAAAAGAATTTGCTTCATCTTTGAATAAATTAAAAGACGATCTAATCAAGCAAACGGAATTAAAACTTCTAGAGCTAGAAACCAATGAAATAAATTTAAAACTAAAAGATGAAAAAATAGATATCACTTTGCCAATTAGACCTTATAGCATAGGTAAAGTTCACCCAGTATCTCAAGTGATAGATGAAATTTCATCCATTTTTTCAGAGATTGGATTTTCAGTTGCAGAAGGTCCAGATGTAGAAACCGAACATAATAACTTTACAGCACTAAATACTCCGGAGGATCATCCAGCAAGAGACATGCATGATACTTTTTATCTAGAGGAAAATAAAAAAATTTTGTTGAGAACACACACTTCTCCAGTTCAAATTAGAACTATGCTTAACGAAAAACCACCTTTTAAAATAATTGTTCCAGGTAGAACGTATCGCTGTGACAGCGATCATACCCATGCACCTATGTTTCATCAACTTGAAGGGCTGCATATAGATAAAGACATCACTATGAGCCATTTAAAAGGATGTCTAAATTATTTTATTAAAGAATTTTTTGAAGTTAAAAATATTAAAATGAGATTTAGACCAAGTCATTTTCCTTTTACCGAACCCTCAGCAGAAGTTGATATAGGATATAGATTAGAAAACGGAAGAATTATTATCGGAGAAGGTGATAAATGGTTAGAAATTTTAGGTTGCGGAATGGTACACCCCAATGTTCTTAGAAATGTAAAAGTTGATTCAAAAAAATATCAAGGTTTTGCTTTTGGCATGGGTATAGACAGGTTAGCAATGTTAAAATATGGAATTAATGATTTAAGAACCCTTTTTGATAGTGATTACAGGTGGTTAAGTCATTTCGGATTTGACCCTTTAGATGTTCCAACTAATTATAGAGGTCTAAGTAAATGATAATTACAATACCTTGGCTTAAAGAACATTTGAATACTAAAGCAGATGAAACAAAAATTATCAATCAATTAACCAGCATAGGATTAGAAGTTGAAGATATTAAAGAGAATTCAGGAGAGTTAAGTGATTTTAAGATCGCAAAAGTTTTAAAAGTAGAAAACCATCCAAATGCAGACAAGCTTAAGATTTGTGATGTTAGTTTGGGCGATGAAAGAGTCATAAAAGTTGTTTGTGGAGCTTCAAATGTAAGAGAGGGTTTATTGACTATTTATGCGCCACCAGGAGCGACCATCCCTAAATCACAATTTAAATTAAAAATAGCTAAAATTAGAGGTGTAGTTTCAAGTGGCATGCTATGTTCTGAAAGTGAGCTAAACATATCGGATGACAGTAATGGAATTGTCGAATTAAAAAAAAAATATAAAGAGATTGGTACAAGTTATTTCAAAAGTAAAAGTCAAAAAATAATAGATTTATCAATAACACCAAATAGAGCAGATTGTTTAGGAGTTAGAGGCATAGCCAGGGATTTAGCGTCCTCAGGATTGGGAAATCTTGTAAAAATTAAAAAAGGCTCAATAAAACAAAGCTATAAACAACCAATTAAAGTATCTATTGTTAAAAATAAAAATCAAGGATGCCTCTCTTTTGGAAGCTGCTATATAAAAAATATTACAAACAAGAATAGCCCAGAGTGGTTAAGGCAAAAAATTATAGCTCTGGGATTGAAGCCTATTTCAGCAATTGTTGATATTACAAACTATGTAATGTTTGACCTGAATAGACCACTACACGCGTACGATGCAGAAAAAATTGATAAAGAAATTATTGTAAGAGCGTCAGAAGAAGAAGAGGTTTTTGAGGCATTAGACGGTAAAAAATATAAATTAAAAAGTGATATGTGTGTAATTACTGACAAAAGTACTATTCTTGGATTGGGTGGAATAATTGGCGGTACAAAAACTTCTACTGAACTAGAAACTAAAAATATTTTATTAGAGTCCGCCTATTTTACTCCAAGATCAGTAAGAAGAACTTCAAGATCACTAAATATAAATACTGATGCAAAATATAGATTTGAACGTGGAGTCGATCCACTTTCAATAAAAGAAGGTTTGGAAATTGCAACCGCCTTGATAATAAATATTTGCGGTGGTCAAGCAAGTAAATTTTCTATTACTGGATCTATAGATAAAGAAAATAAAATAATAGATCTTAATTTAGAAAAATTTAAAAAAGTAATTGGAATATCAATTTCTAACAAAGATGTGATTAAAATTTTAACATCTTTAGGGTGCAATGTTAAAACTGGAAAAAAATCTTTTAAGGTAAAAGCTCCTTCTTGGAGACCGGATATTACTCAAGACGTTGATCTGATTGAAGAATTAATTAGAATAAAAGGATTTGATAAAATAGCATTAATTGAGCCTGTGAAGAAAAGAGAAAAAGACACTTTAAATTTCAAGCAAAAGCTTTTTCACCTCTCACAAAGAGCACTGGCCTCCAAAGGTTATACGGAAACAGTTACCTGGTCTTTTACTGACTCAAAGGTTGACAAACAGTTTTCTAGAGGTGAGGAGGAAATTAAAATTTTTAATCCTATATCCAAAGATCTAGATGTACTAAGGAGGTCTATTTTCTCAAATCTGTCAATTTATATGAAAAAAAATCAGGATAGAGGATATGTGGATTTGGCGTTGTTTGAGATTGGGCCAACCTTTTTTGGAAAAAATCCTGGAGAACAACAAACGGTAATTGGTGGTTTAAAAAGTGGAATAGTAGGTAGAAAAAGTTGGACTGAAAAATCCAGAAATATAGATGTATTTGATATTAAAAGCGACACAATGAGAACTTTAATTGAATTAGGGATGAAAGAAGAAGACCTACATACAAGTAGCAATACTAAAAATTGTTATCACCCAGGAAGATCTGGTTCTATAAGCTTAAAATCAAAAGACGGCCCTCATCTTGCTTATTTTGGAGAATTACATCCAGCAATAGTTTCTAGTTTAGATTTTAAAGAAACAAATATTTTTGGCTTAGAGATTTTTTTAAAAAACATCCCTCAACCTAATAAAAAGCTAAGAATTAGTAAGGAATATTATAATGTATCTGATTTTCAGAAATCAGAAAGAGACTTTGCATTTGTAATAGACAAATCTTATAACGCTGGTGATCTAGAAATATTAATTAAAAAAATTGATACAAGTACTATTATAAAAGTAATAATTTTTGATGTTTTTGAAGGTCAAAATATTCCGGAAGGAAAAAAATCAGTAGCAATAAATGTAACGATACAAGCTCCAGATAAAACTTTGACTGAAGAAGATCTTGACCAAATAAGTAAAAAGATTATCGAAAATGTTAAAGAAAAAACAGGTGCAACAATTAGATCCTGATGTCAGATATAGAAAGAATACGTAATTTCTCAATAATTGCACACATTGATCATGGAAAATCTACTATTGCAGATAGAATAATTCATAGGTGTGGCGGGTTGACTGACAGAGAGATGAAATCTCAAGTTCTCGATTCTATGGATATAGAGAGGGAAAGAGGTATCACGATAAAAGCTCAAACAGTTAAATTAAAATATAACGCCAAAGATGGGAAAGAATATATTTTAAATATAATCGATACACCAGGACATGTCGACTTTGGATATGAAGTAAGTCGATCTTTATCTGCATGTGAAGGTTCTTTATTGGTAGTTGATAGTACACAAGGAGTAGAAGCTCAAACTTTAGCAAATGTATATCAAGCACTAGAGATAAACCACGAAGTTATACCAGTATTAAATAAAATAGACTTACCAGCTTCAGATTTAGAAAAAACAAAAAAAGAGATTGAAGAAGTAATAGGAATTGATACTTCTAGCGCAATAAGTTGCTCAGGTAAAACGGGAGAAGGAATTGATGATATTCTTGAAGCAATTATTAAAGTGTTACCGTCACCAAAAGGATCTCAATCTGAAAAATTAAAATCACTTTTAGTGGATAGTTGGTACGACACGTATTTAGGAGTAGTTATTTTAGTAAGAATAATTGACGGGCAGATAAAAAAAAATATGAAGATTAAATTAATGTCAAACGATCAAGAATATGAAATTGAAAAAGTCGGTGTGTTTACCCCTAAGCCAATTGATGTTGAAGAATTAAATTCTGGTGAAATTGGGTTTATCATAACAGGCATCAAAACGTTGTTAGAGACAAAAGTTGGAGACACAATTTGTGACGCGACAAAACCAATAACAACACCATTACCTGGCTTTAAACCCAGTAAGCCAGTAGTTTTTTGTGGACTTTTCCCAGTTGATAGTTCTGAATATCAAAAATTAAAAGATGGCTTGGCAAAATTAAAGCTTAATGACGCAAGCTTTTCTTATGAAGCGGAGTCTTCTAGTGCCCTAGGCCTAGGCTTTAGGTGTGGTTTTCTTGGATTACTACATTTAGAGATTATTACGGAAAGATTGGAAAGAGAGTTTGACGTAAATTTAATTACAACCACACCAGGAGTAATCTACAAAGTGCACCAGGTAAAAGGTGATGTAATTGATCTACAAAACCCTTCTAGCATGCCTGATCCTACACAAATTATTAAAATAGAAGAACCTTGGATCAAAGCAACAATAATTACTCCCGATGAATATCTCGGATCAATAATAAAAATTTGCCAAGATAAAAGAGGAATTCAAACAAATCTTACCTACTCAGGAAATAGAGCTGTGCTTACTTACGATCTTCCACTCAACGAAGTTGTTTTTGACTTTAACGATAGGCTGAAATCTGTATCTAGTGGATACGCTAGTTTTGATTATGAAATTACTGGTCACAAAGAAGGAGATTTAGTAAAACTTGGAATTTTAGTTAATGCCGAATCAGTAGATGCATTAGCAATGATAATCCATAAAGATTTTGCCCAAACAACAGGGCGACAAGTTTGTGAAAAGTTGAAAAATTTAATTCCAAGACATAACTTTATGATACCAATTCAAGCAGCGATTGGAGGAAAAATTGTTGCCAGAGAAACTATAAAGGGATTTTCAAAAGATGTTCTTACAAAAATTCACGGGGGCGGAGCTGGTGATAGGAAGAAAAAGTTACTAAAAAAACAAAAAAAGGGAAAAGCAAGGTCCAAGCAATTTGGAAAAGTAGAAATTCCCCAAGAAGCATTTATTGGTGTATTAAAGATTAGCCAAGAAACTTAATATTAAAGATATGATTAAACAAAAAACAAAAGAAATTTTAAAAAAAATTCTTTTTAGGTATACAAATCTTGGATCTCCTACATATTCTTACAATTTAGAACCTTTACAGCTTGCCGAAATTATCAGTTCTTTAGAAAAAGTAAAATTTTTTAAAGGCAATATTTGCGAAATAGGTGTGGCAAGAGGTATGACATCTAGATTTATTTGTGAGTACATAAAAAACCTAGAAACAAAACCTAAATTTTATTGCATTGATACTTTTGATTCTTTTGTTAGTGAGGATATCGATTATGAGATTAAAAATAGAAATAAAACAGGCACAGAATTAAAGGGTTTCTCCTACAACAACTTTGATATATGGAAAAAAAATTTTAGGAATTTTGAATTCGTTGAAGCTATTAAAACAGACGTAAAAAAATTTGTATTTAAAGATATTAAGCCAATAAAATTTGCTCTGTTAGATGTGGACTTATATTTACCAACATTATCCGCACTAAATAATCTTAGAGAAAATATGGTAGATGGTGGAATACTTATGGTTGATGATGTATCTGAAAATAATTCTTGGGATGGTGCCAATCAAGCATTCAAAGAATTTACTAAAAAAAATTCTTTGAAATATAAATTAGTAGGTAAAAAGTGCGGAATTATAGAATTTTAAAAAATGTTAAATGAATTAATTATAATATCTAATGAAAAATTTGATAAAGATGGAAACAATTTTTATTGTGATAACGTAGCAGAAAAATCTTTACCTGACGAATTAACAAACTTTTTTTCAATTAAAATCATTGGAAGAATCTCAAAAAAAAAAAGAGCACACAAGTTAAAAACAAATAATATTAAATTATTTAATTCTTTATTTTTTTACTTAATTTATATATTTAAAAATATTAACAAAAAAAAATCAAAATTTTTACTACTATCAATCTCTCCATATACTTTTTTTGCATCTCTCCTGTTCTTCTTCTCTAAGAAAAAACCAATAATTTATTTAAGAAGTGACGGATATAAAGAATATAGATCTATTTTAGGATTTTATGGCCCGATGATCTATAGCTTAATGTTTAATATAGCATCTAAGGT
>Ga0209709_10002202_pt1 | contig 17271 bp, 17 predicted proteins | sample ArcticOcean_MG_C_2_FD_187435 | JGI IMG/M metagenome (GOLD analysis project Ga0209709, IMG submission 187435) | Marine microbial communities from western Arctic Ocean - ArcticOcean_MG_CB4_136 (SPAdes) (version 2) | ecosystem: Environmental > Aquatic > Marine > Oceanic | place: Arctic Ocean... | reverse complement strand
GACGCGGGTCACACACCGACCGACATCGCTAGCGCCCTTTTTGATCTACTCGGTAGCGACGAAGGACGCGAAGGTGAAAAAATCGCCGAAGACAACGAAGCCTTCGACCCCAACCCGCAGCGAAAAGGCGGCCAAGGCGGCGGTAAAAAAGGCGGCGGCTATAAGGGTGGCTACAAAGGAGGTCACAAAAAGAAACACGGCGGCGGTAGCTACCAAAAGCGGGGCAACGACAGTGGCAGCGATGGCAAGTGGAACGAAGGTGGCAAGCATAAGCGTCCCTTCAAAACCAAGAGCAAAATCGCTGGAGCTAAGTTTAAAAACCCTGCTGGCGGCGAGCACTCTGGAGGCGGCGATAAAAAGCCCGCGCGCCGTTTTAAGCGCCCCGACTAAAGTTCTGGCAAAAAAGTTTTGTCTCCTAGCCGAGGTCGTGAGATATTGGACGGATACACAATACAGTTCCGAGATTCACAAAAGAATCGATTTACGATGGCCGACGAACCCGCGAATAAGAGCACGAAGGAACCTGAAGAATGGTTTTGTTTGCGCACGCAAACTAAGCGTGAGCATATCGCGGCAGCGATACTTGATCGTTTGGACGAAGTCGAAGTCTTCTGCCCTCGCATCAGCCAAGTCAAAAAGACCCGCACTGGCAAAAAGCGCTTCGTCGAAGCGATGTTTCCTGGCTATATTTTTGCTAAATTTCAATTCCACGCGCAATCGAGGCAAGTTATTCATAGCCAAGGCATCACCCGGATGGTTGAACTGGGGGAACGGCGTATTATACCCAAGCATGTGATCGAAGATCTCAAGGCGAACCTCCCTGAAGATGTCATCGAGGCCCCCGATCTAAGCATTTTACCGGGTGCTGAGATCGAGGTCATCACCGGTTCGCTCAAAGGGCTTAATGGAAAAGTTCTAGCTCAAATGTCCGCTCAAAATCGCATTCAAATCTTGCTCGATTTCCTAGGGCGAGAAATAAAAGTATCGATTGCGTCCGACGATGTACTGCTCGCTCGCGACATCGATTAACGAAAATACAGAGCTCCCCTGAAAGTGCCCAATTCCACACACGAAGGCATTTTCAAAAACTGATCAAGCTGTAAGCTAAAGCGGACGAGCTAGTAAGTTGACGCGGCGAGTGAAGACTTCGCCATGCTGACGAACAATTCCTCCGCCATCACCAGTATCAAAGCCAGTGCCTCCACGATTAGCGGCTAAATTCTGCAAGAGCTTAGTTCCCTCATCGGATAAGATAGTAAGGGAAATTTCGGCATAGGCTAATGGGAAAGCTAAATCGGCTGTTGCCCCACTTCCAACTGTTGGAGTAGTTCCTCCAAAATTGATAGGCGATGGCACTTTCACTTCATCGCCATCGTTGTCTATTACGTAAAATTCTACTATGAAATTAGCAACGTGTCCCGCCAGATAATTCTGAGGATCCTCTGGGGCAGGATAGACATCGAGACTTATTGTTACAGCGGGAGTAACAATATCCCCAGCCCAAGATGCGAAAGTTTCCTGATTTCCCGCACCCATGATTCGATTAAATGTAGTTGATGGGTCGATCACGCGACGATGCAGAGCAAACATGTTGTCTTCAGCTTTACTCGTGCCACCGTTAACAGGATTTTGATAAACAAGCTCATACTGAACAGCACAGATATCTCCTGGTATATCGTTGCTATTTTTATCCTCAAGAGGACGGTCAAGAGCAGGCGAAAAAAGGAGCAGGTTGATCGTCTGCGGTTGATAGCCTGCGACTGAAGCGATGTCCTTAGTCTCGGCTTCAAGCCATCGCTGACCATTGTTACGGAAAACTGCAGTCTCAAGATCTTGCGTGAGCAAATCCATGACGATACGAGCTTCGGCATTCGCCGAAAGTTTACCCGAGGAACGACTCCAAACTTTAAGCACTTCGCTCGTGATCTGGATAACTAGACCGGTAAGCACAATCATGATGACCGTCGCCACCATTATTTCGATCAGCGTAAACGCGCTTTGACGTTTCTTTTGAGAACTAAAATTTAGTGCTTTCATGCTCAAATCCTACTAACGAACTACCGCCGTGTTGTATGTAAATAAAGGCTCTAAATCCTTCAACGACCCAGTATCCAGATCAGCTGGTACTGAACCTCCACGTGTATCTGTGATGTCAGATTCCAGAGCGAAAATCCTAACTTCCATAGCAAAATAGCCCTCTGGATAACCAGCCAAAGGATTCTTCAGGGTATAAATCCCATCAGTATTACGATCCGGCTTCGTTTCATTGAGTTCAGCGTCTGGAGTGACCGAGGAAGCGCTAAGCACCACTCTATATATAGGACCGGCTGTATTTTCAAAATCTGAGTCAACCAAGCGCGCATTCGTTTCGCCCAGGAAGCCAACTATCAGCTCAATATCTGTGCTAACCGAATCTTCATAGCTTCTGAAAACAACCACAGTTGCATAACCGTTATTCTCAACCGCATTATAGATCACATCAAATTTAGAGCCGGACGATGTTGCACTTGAGTTTACTATATCAGGCGAACTCTGAAGGAATGCGTTCACTGTATTGACCACGGAAGCGATTTCGTCGGTTTTCTCTACCTCGTCGACAGACTGCAGAGTCGGCCCAAGCATGCCGACCAGTGCGAGTACAGTCACCAGAAAGATGCCGATCGCCAAGACGACTTCGATTAGGCTGAAGCCATATTCACTCCGCGCAGTTGCGGGATATTGAGAAAGCTTAGATGTATTCATAGAAAATATTTACTGAATCTCAGCCGGATCACTAACAAGAGTTGTCGTTCCTACGCGACGAAAGATTAATGCAGCCTTCAGACCTTCATTTTCAATTTCCGTAAAATCAACTTCAAGTACGCCGCCGCTGACTGGCTTTAGGGTGCCTGCCTGGATAGCCAACCAAGTGTTGTTATAGTCAGTTGCCATTGTTCCATTGCTGTTAAACTCGTAATAGTAATACTCCTCACCGCTGTTACCAGATTGCCGTGACTGCCGTGGATAATTTATTTCCATGTTACGAGCGGGTAAATACTTGCTTAAAGCCTCGTTAAAATAAATTCCTTCGGGCAGGTAGGTGCCCTGTGTTGCAGCAAACCATTGTTCGGGATTAGCATTGTCTTCGTAGACAATACCAAAGTAACGCAGCTTCTTTTCCTCATCTTCATTGGAAGCTGAATCAGAATAAATAATTAGACGCGTTGTCGCATTCTTAAGAATCGCCTGACCACGTGCACCCTGTGCGATACCAGAAATAATGCGCTGAGAGGAACTTAACTTTGCGCCGTCTCCACCGCCTCCGCCAATGAAAATTATGGAAGAAGCGATCAGTATAATACTGATGACTACTAAAAGTTCAATTAAGGTAAATGCAGATTTTCTTTTCATAGGAGATCCGTGCATTTGCTAATCAGCTAATGAATATCTGGGAGCGCCAATTTCATCATCCTCCTCCACGTAAGCACTAACAAGTGCCCTAATTTCTTTATTATTCCCCATGGAGTCTTTGACTGTAACTTTTTGATCACCATTACCATCTATAACAATAGTAATATTTGTGTTATTAAAACGATCGGAGATCTGGGTCGGGTCGACCGCATCACTGTCATCTAGAAAAAATTCGGACTCTGAGAAACTAAGAAATGAGATCAAGCGGCGATTACCACCTATGGGTGTAGTAAGTACCCCTCCAGTTGTAGAACTCCGCCCAGAAAGCGTCTCCATGAATTCCACACACATACTGGCACTGGACAGGTCAACTTTCTTGTCAGAATTTCCTGTAACAAAGGGCAGGTAACCGTATTCCCCTTTAAACATCTGGATTGCATTCACATACGCAGATAATTGAGCCTTTGATGCAGCGGTATTAGCCTGTTTGCGGACAGCACCGACAGTGGGAATTAGAATCCCTGCTAGTATGCCGATGATCGCAATAACCATGAGTAGCTCGATCAGAGTAAAACCTAAGTTTTTCTTGTTTTTATTCATAAATTATTCTCCTGCGTATATATTGTCGGCATTTTGGGAATTTTGTCGTAGTGTAGCATCTAGGATGCCATCGCTTGAGACCTCGACATGGCTGCCGTCAGAGCCTTTTGAATAGAGTACATAACCGAAGTTATCCCAATTACCAGAAGCGGAAGTTCTGTAGCTGTATATATACTCATTACCCCATGGATCTGTGAAATACATATCAGCCGGCATTTCGTTACTCTCAGTAGGCAAAATACCGGAGTAGCTTAGCTTTTTAGGATCAATAAATGACCTGGGTCCTGTAGATGGAACGCTATCTTTATCTTTATAATTAGGAGTGCCTCCGCTTTGATCAAATTCTTTCCATCCCATCAGTGCCTTGACGAATTCTCCTGGGGCACCATTAACCCACGGGTAATCCCCGTTTACTGACTTATGCTGCTCCAAGCTCTGGGAGATAATGGCTAATTCTGCCTTAGCCTTGGCTCGCGCCTGCGCGTTTTGCACGCCGCGTGAAATACCAAAGGTGATGCCAGCGAGGATCAAGATCACGGCAATGACCATTAGGAGCTCAATCAAGGTAAATCCTTTTTGGCGCTTACTCAGCGAATGACGATGGGGAGAATTGTATAACATGGGGATGTTAACTGAATTACATCAGTATTATGGAATGTAAAATTTACGCCTTTAAATCAATTACTGTCAACTCTGCTGTAGGACAGTTTAGTTAATAAGTTGGACTTCGTGCCGTAGATGCACTGAATCGCGGGCATTATGAAAATCGGTATCTACCCGGGGTCGTTCGACCCGATTACCAATGGCCACCTCGATGTGATCAACCGCGCGCGCAATATTTTCGACAAGGTCATTGTGGCGGTGGCGCGTAACGCGACTAAAGATCCCCTCTTCACGAGCGAAGAGCGAGTCCATTTGATCGAAGAAAACCTGACGGATCGCCCAAACATATCGGTTATCGCCTTTGACGGCCTAATCGTCGATCTGGCGAAGGAGACCAAAGCGGTCGCGCTCATCCGTGGACTGAGAGCGGTCTCAGACTTCGAGCACGAGTTCCAAATGGCGCAAATGAACCGCCACCTAGACGATTCAATCGAAACAATCTTCCTTATGCCCAATGAACAATTTTTCTTCACAAGCTCGAATCTATTGAAGCAGGTCTTTAAGTTCACCGATCGAGAGCGCAGGCTGATCCCCAATAATGTGCACAAGGCACTTTCGGAAAAGTTCGGACACGATCTGAAAAGCTGAAATGCTAAAAAGTGGAGGATCGATTAGACATTAGCTCTTAATCATAAACCTAATCTCGTATCTATTCACCACAGGGCTAGAGTAAGTTTAAGAGTAGTATCAAGATCAAGCAGAGCATGAGCGACACTACCGATACGATTACCAACCCCAAAAGCCATAGCCGCCTAGGCATCATCTTCCTGACTCTGTTTTTAGATTTGGTTGGGTTTTCGATCATCTTCCCGTTGTTTCCAGCTATGCTCGAGTATTACCTACCTAGCGGTGACGGAGGCTCGACTTTGCTTGGGCAATTGATCGCCCCGCTCGCTGCTTGGGCAGAGAGTAGTGGTGCAACCAATCCTCGCTTTATGACAGCGGTACTTTTTGGCGGCATCCTCGGATCGCTCTACTCGATCCTGCAATTTATCTGCGCGCCGCTTTGGGGTGCCTATTCCGATCGAGTCGGGCGGCGTAAGGTGCTGTTAATCACTATCAGCGGGCTTGCCTTAAGTTACATCGCTTGGTTCTTTGCGGCATCCTTTTGGATGCTCGTTTTGGCGCGAGTGCTAGGTGGCGCAATGGGAGGCAACCTCTCGGTAGCGACGGCCGCAGTGGCCGATAGCACGACGCGCGAAAAGCGCTCCAGTGGGCTAGCCATCATCGGGATCGCTTTTGGGCTGGGATTCATCGTGGGACCAGCCATCGGTGGTCTTCTAGCTAAGATCGATCTGTCGGTGATCGCGCCCTCGCTGAAGGCCTTCGGCGTGAACCCCTTTTCCATGCCCGCGCTAGTCAGCCTGATTTTGACCACGATCAATTTGATTTGGGTCTATCGGCGCTTCGAGGAAACTCTACCTGCAGAGAAGCGTGGAAAGCCGAACCCCGAGCGCAAGGGGCTCGCGGTCTTCCGCCTATTTCAATGTCCCGATCCTGCGACGCGTCGCACGAATCTCGTCTATTTGGTCTACATGTTAGCCTTTAGTGGAATGGAATTTACGCTCACATTTCTCGCGTCTGAGCGCTTTGACTTCACGCCTGCTCAGAATGGAGGCATGTTCGTATTTATCGGGCTCATTCTAGTACTCGTACAAGGAGGCATCGTGCGCCGACTCGCATCTCCTGTCGGCGAGAAGCGGCTGGCCATAGCTGGAATCGCCTTTGGCGTCGCCGCCTTTCTGGCATTGGCTATAGCCATGCAACTGAGTCTATTCTTCGGAGCGCTTGCCTTGATGGCCTTTTCCATCGGCCTCGTCTCGCCGACACTCAGTGCACTCGTATCACTCTATTCTAGCGAGTCGGACCAGGGTGCCAATCTTGGTATATTCCGCTCGGCAGGCTCGCTCGCTCGGGCGATTGGCCCACTGACGGCGGCCTTCGTTTACTTCATCTATGGCTCACAAAGTGCCTACTTTTTTGGTGCGCTCGTGGTAATTATCCCGCTGGTCATGGCGCTAAAGCTACCAAAACCCGTTAAGGGCTAAAGATAAGACCGACAGTGGCGCGTCCCCACTTGGGATACCTACGGAGGAGAGGCTAAGCTTAAAATAACTGGGCGCCCGACAAGCGAGCACTCCATTAAAGCCTACTCGCTATCGCCACTGTGATCGCTTTCTTGACGCTCTTTAGCGACGTTAACCACGAGCTGGCGGCCAGAGACCTCTTGGCCATCGAGCTGGCGAATGGCTTCTTGGCCTGCGCCTTCTTCGGCCATTGTGACAAAACCGAAACCACGAGGACGACCGCCACCAGGACGGGTCACAATGATCGCGTCTTCGACCTCACCGGATTGTCCGAAAATCTCGCGGAGATCATCAGCAGTGGCATCGAAAGAGAGGTTACCTACATAAAGTCGAACGGACATAGTGAAAATTAGGAATTGAGAATTAAGAATTCGGAATGAATCCAAGAGTTACGCAAACAAGCGGACGAAGACTCGGCCTGACAACCTTTTATTTGTATTCTGGTTTGCCAAGACCCCGCTTCGAGGCTTGCGTCAAAAATTAACTTCTAAAGCACGTGAGTATAAAAAAAGACAAACACCAGCAAAACGTCATCCTCCGGGTCTCTGCCTACCTGTTTCGCTACAAAGGCTTGTTTTGGCTGACGATCGGTCTTGCTGCTAGCATGGCGGCGATGGAGATCGCAGTGCCGATTGCGATCCAACGAATCTTCGATGGACTTGAAGCAACGAGAGCGCTCGACGGCCTCATTTACGGAGTTGGGCTGATCGCCCTCTTCTATCTCGGCAGTGAGGTTTTTAATAGCCTACGCATCCGAGTGAATAATACGCTAGAGCAGCGCGTCCTCCTAGAGATGCGGCGCGACCTCCACAGTAAACTACTGCGCTTGCCCGTCTCATTTTACGACCAGCGGAAGAGTGGCGAGATTTCCTCACGTGTGATTGAGGATGTGGCAGCTGTCGAGCGCGCCCTACTTGACGGCACAGAACAAGGCACGGGCGCTATCCTACGCATCTTAATGATCAGCGCCTATCTTTTTTATCTGCAACCTTTCCTAGCATCCTTCGTATTTCTGCCGGTTCCAATCTTGCTAATCATGGGTATCTATTACTCGAAGGGATCACGCGTAGTCTGGAAAGAGGTGCGCGAGAGCTCGGGAGATCTGAATAGTTTATTGGTCGAAGATATCCAAGGGAATCGCCTCATTCAGACTTTCGGACTTCAGGACCGCGAGTCCGCTAGATTCGAGGTCAAAGCAGAGACCTTGAAAGAGAAAACTCTGCGAGCGATGTATCGCTGGGCGAATTATCACCCGATTACAAACCTGGTGACAAAGCTCGGCTTTCTCAGTATCGTAGCGATCGGCGGCTACTTTGTGCTGCAAGAATCGCCAGACTTTACCATGGGCAAGCTAATCGCTTTCTTTCTATTGGCCAACATGCTCTACCAGCCTATCTCCCAGTTGCACGGGCTGAACCACCTGATCGCCGCGGGTCGCGCCTCGGGCGTGCGAGTTTTTGAAGTATTAGATGCGCAGGTTGATGTGGATGAGCCGACAGCACCCCAGCCGCTGCCCAATCAGCCAATTGAACTGGGCTTCGAAAATGTGGGCTTCGGATATCCAGAACGACCTGCGATCTTAGAACAATTCAATCTCACGCTGGAGGCCAATCGAGTCACTGCGATCGTTGGGCACACTGGCGCGGGTAAGTCTACCGTAGCCAATCTCGCCATGCGCACCTACGATGTGAGCGGCGGAACGGTCAAACTCTCAGGCGTCGACATCCGCCAAATCGCACTCAGTGAACTACACGATAAAGTCGGGCACGTCGCCCAAGATCCCTTCCTCTTTGAAGGAACGGTGCGCGATAATCTTCTTCTGGCCAAGGAGGATGCCACGGAGGAGGAGATCATGGACGCACTGGAACAAGCGTGCTCAAGAGACTTTGTCGATGCCCTACCGAAGCGACTGGACACTAACATAGGCGAAAAAGGAATCCGCCTTAGTCAAGGCGAGAAGCAGCGACTAACTATTGCACGTGTATTACTAAAGAATCCGCCCTTTGTCATTCTCGACGAGGCCACTGCCAGCGTTGACACGATCACCGAGCGCAAGATCCAAGAAGCACTTGATCGCCTTGTGCAAGAGCGTACTGTGCTAGTCATCGCGCACCGACTCTCCACGGTGCGCCGCGCGGACAAGATCGTCGTCATGGAGCAAGGCCGCATCATTGAGTCAGGTTCGCACGAAGCGCTGATCGAGCAAGGCGGACACTACGCCGATCTATGGCGGCACCAGAGCGATCTGATTCCAGAATATTCGTAGAAGCGACCCGCTTCTCGCCTCCGAGATGAACCCTTGCTAGGATTTTCATGAGGAACTAAATTGCTGCTTTCAGATTCTTGTGTGGATTTGGCAATCTAGTATTATATCTTGCCTTACATATCAGTAACTTTTTTATTATAGGTAATTGTCTATGAACACACCAAAAACCAGCGAAAGCAACGAAGCGACTACCAAGGAACTCGTTGTCCAAAACAAGATGGGCATCCACGCCCGTCCTGCAGCCATGTTTGTACGCATCGCCAACACATTTAGTGGCGAAGTATGGGTGGAAAAAGATGGTGAGCAGGTCAATGGCAAGAGTATCATGGGCCTCATGATGCTGGCTGCCGGCAAAGGCTCAAAGCTTGTCGTGAGTGCCGACGGTCCTGCCGCAGATGCTGAGCGCATGCTCGGTGAGTTGGTCGATCTCTTTGAGCGACGCTTCGAAGAAGCTTAACTCGCCTATAGTGGAAGTAAAATTGCGCACTTCACCCAAGAATCACAAAAAAACGGGGCTCCGTTTCCAGAACCCCGTTTGAAAGTGATTTTTGTGAATCCGTAGGATTCTGAAGCTGATTCGTCGCTTAGTAGCTGCCACGACCACCACGATCACCGCCACGGCCACCACGATCACCACCACGGCCACCACGATCACCACCACGACCGCCGCCACGGTTGTAACCGCCGCCGCCGCCACCGCCACCGCCGTAGCCACCGCCACCGCCCTGTGGGCGCTCTTCGCGGGGACGTGCTTCGTTGATGGTCAGGGCTCGACCGGCAAATTCTGCGCCGTTGAGACCTTCGATCGCTGCATTCATTTCTTCAGGGGTTTCCATCGAGACGAAAGCAAAACCGCGGGGGCGGTCAGACTCACGGTCTTTAACGATGAAAACGTCGCTTACGGTTCCATGTGCTTCAAAAAGCTCGCGGAGATCACTATCAGTTGCGTCGTAGGACAGATTGCCTACATACATCTTGGTATTCATTTATTTATCTTTTGTTGGGTTATCCCACTTGCTTCTTTGCTTTGAGTTTCGCTTAGATGCGAATCGACCTGACTGAATACATTTTTACTTTATCCAACTGATACTACCCATGCTCTGAATATTAACATGTGTTATAGAAGTTTTAGTCTTATCGGCAGTTCCGTACAAATAGCAAGCGACATTATTGGGTAACACGGGCAATTAACTTTTTGGAATACGTTTCCAGAGGGATCGGTAGTGCCTGGGCTTGCCCAGGTTAATCGACGCAGGCGCGAACAAGCCCGCACGCTTCGGTTCACTACTCGTGGTGATACTTAGATCCATTCTGGATAGCCACGGCGCGGTAGAGCTGCTCGCAGATGAGCATACGTGCGATTTCATGGGTAAAAGTAAGTGGCGAAAGCGCAAAAAGTGCGTCAGCGCGTGCCTTGACCGCATCACTTAGGCCGTAGGCCCCACCAAGGATGAAGACGGCGGGGCGGCCTTGCAGGGTGTAGAGTTCATCGGCTAATCTTTGTGAAGTGCGGGTCATACCCTCTTCCGCCATCGCGTAAATGCAAGCGTCGCTGCGCTTGGCGAGCGCTTCAAGGATGCGCTGCCCCTCGCTCTCGACGTCACCGTCTTTCAGCTCGATTAGTTCAAAGTTACCCTGCCGCTTAAGGCGCTTAGAAAAGTCGTCGCATAGCGTAGCAAGCGAGCGGTTTTTCATTTTGCCAATAGCGATAACGGTGTAGCGAAACATTTGAGAATTAAAAATAGATAACTAAGAAATAAGAAGGGACTATGCAGTTCGCTAGTGAATTTAGCAGATCTCTTCTTTATTAACTCTTAAGTCCTAATTCAACTAAGACTTACGACTCGTTGGCGCCTTTGACTGATTTTGCGTAAAGTGAAACTGCCTTAAACAAACTGTCTGCAAAAGAAGCTACCGTGATCAATATAAGCTGCAACTCAAGGTCGGTAAAGGTTAGCATGTCACCCTCTTTAAATATTCTGCGCTGATCGACCAGCTTACCCTTGGACTTTTCGGCGGCAGCATCTCGACTAAGAACTTTGACCGCCTTCAGCTCCAGCACTAGCTCGCCATTTTCATCGACTTGCGGCTCTTTGACCTCACCCCCCTGTTGCATGAGTGCTTGGATGATAAAGCCGAGCGAGATGATGCTGTCCTCCAGCTCACACAGAATGCCGAAGTCCTTCTCGAGGCGATTGAACTTCTCGTCGAGCTGCGAGGGAACGAAGGTTTGCTGTGCTTTTTGAGCTTCCTTTTGCGCCTCTGGGCTAACGTTCGTGTTGGCCTTCGTTATCTTGACCAATACGAGGAAAAAGTGCGCGTTGTTCATCCCCGTCACGGCGAGATTCATGCAGTCGTTGATCACTTGGCGCACTAGCAAGTCCCGGGCGTAGGCCTGCATTTGTTCGAAGTTCTGGTGATGCTGAGCAGCGGGCATGACTCTGGGCACGTTAACGCGGCTATTGTAAGCGTCTTCCTGCACGCTCTCACGAGCGACCATATTAAAAGCGAGCATGTCGAAATGGCGTTGGAGACCTGCCATGAACTGCTGAGCGAGCTGTTGCAAATTAACCTGCTGTGGCTGACCTTGATTAGGTTGTGATTTTTCTGACATGTCGACTTACAGGCAACGCATATCAAGAGTCGGCACAATACTGGAATCGAAAATTTGTAAATTTCACAATAGATTGACCTCCTTCGGCAGACCGCTCGTCGACTATAAATTTCGATGCATGCTCTCTATTGCCGGACAAGTGAAGACTGGTCATTAGATTCGCAAGAGTGCCACGAGCCCAGCAGTAAGGATTGGCTACAATTAGGCAGACAATCCTGTTTTTGTTTTGCCGATACAAATCCACTAGCCCTTAGTCATACAAATGCATCTTCGGTTCTACATTCTATTACTTGCATGCGCTAGCTTAGCAGGCTGCGGACAAAACCAATCAAATGTCGAAAAGGGCAATGCGGAGCAGGAACTCTACATAGGGATTGGCACCGAACCAGAAGGTCTCGACCCACACATCGTCACAGGCGTGACCGAGCACTACGTCCTACTTTCCCTCTTTGAGGGGCTCACAACAGTGCACCCCGAGACCCTCGCCATCGAACCAGGCGTCGCCCTGAACTGGGACGTCTCCAAAGACGGCCTTCGCTACACCTTCTACCTCGACCCTGAAGCCCGCTGGTCAAACGGCGATCCACTCACTGCCGAGGCATTTCTATTTGCGTATGAGCGGATCCTCACCCCCGCAATGGGTGCTCCCTACGCCTACATGCTCTACTGCATACGCGGCGCTGAAGCGTTCAATAAAGGCGGACTCACTGACTTCGCTGAAGTCGGCCTAAGTTCCCCTGACCCGCATACCCTTATCATCGACCTGGAGGCTCCCACCCCTTACTTGCTTAGCCTCCCGACCCACTACACCTGGTTCCCCCTGCATAAGCCGACCGTGCTCGCTAATGGTAGTATGACTACCCGTATTTCTAAATGGACGAAGCCTGGTATCATGGTAAGCAACGGCCCCTTCACGCTCGAGGCTTGGCGGCTCAATCACTCCATCTACGTTACCAAAAATCCTTACTACAACGCAGCCGAAACCGTGCAACTAAACGGCATCCACTTTCTCCCTATTGCGACCGACGCGGAGGAGCGCGCCTTCCGCGCGGATCAACTCCACCTCACCAGCACCGTGCCGATTCCCCGTATTAACTGGTATCGTGAAAAACAGCCCGAGCGGATGCGCTTTGATACCTACCTCGGAGTTTATTATTATCTGATCAATACCGAGCGTGGGCCTCTAAAAGACCCGCTTGTGCGCAAAGCCCTCGCCTATTCCATCGACCGCGATTCACTCACCGAGCATGTGCTTAAGGCAGGGCAAAAGCCCGCCTACCATTTCACCCCGCCCAACACAGGAGGCTACACAGCCGAAGTCAAACTACCCTACGATCCTGATCTCGCTCGCCAGTTCCTCTCTGAGGCAGGCTTTCCCGGCGGCGAAGGTTTTCCGAAATTTGAATTGCTCTTTAACACCAGCGAGTCGCACGCCACCATCGCCGTAGCCATTCAGCAGATGTGGAAAGAAGAGCTCGGCATCGAGATCGGTCTCTACAACCAAGAGTGGAAGGTCTACCTCGCCACACGCAAGGCACGCAAGTTCGACATCGTCCGCGCCGCATGGATCGGCGATTACGTGGACCCTAACACTTTTCTTAGTCTCGTGACCAGCGACAACGGCAATAACCACAGTAACTGGGGCGACTCCAAATTTGACGACTTGATTCGCCAAGCCGCTTCCGAGCAGGACCAAGCCGCCCGCTTCGCACTCTTTCAAAAAGCCGAAAAAATATTGATCGACGAAATGCCTGTCATCCCAATTTACTTTTACGTCCGCAGCACCCTCATCGACGAAGCCGTTAAAGGTTGGTATCCCAACATTCTCGACTACCACCCCTATCAAGATGTCTATTTGGATAAGACTACTCCGTCACAGCCTTAGCTTCGCCGCGTAGCGCCGCTTGATAGGTGTGCCAAGGCAAGGTCGCACACTTAATCCGTGCAGGGAAATTTCGTATCCCAGAGAGCGCTGCTATCTCACCTTGAACGTCAAGGGTAGCCGTTTCTGTATCCGTTTTTAAAATACGATTGACCGACTCTTGAATGGAATCGCCAACAGGTAGACTTTGCCCCACTAAAGCCTCAGCCATGATCGACGCGCTCGCTTTACAAATCGCGCAGCTCGCGCACTCGAATTGAATGGCCTCGATTTGGTCGCCCGAAAGTTGAAGGAAAACTTCGATCTTATCTCCGCAGAGCGGGTTGTAGCCTTCGGCCCGATGCGTAGCCTCCGCAAGCGCACCGTAGTGACGAGGGCGCTTGTTGTGATCGAGGATGATCGCTTGATAGAGATCGCTAAGGTCTTCGGACATGGGTTGTGAGTAGTGATAGAGGCTCCACTTGTGACGACCATCGACGCATAGTGCCGAGAGGGACATCACTTGCGAGCGATTACATGTGATCCATTGCGGCGGCTAAATCATCATTGGACGTGAGGCATTGGGTGCCGAGGCAGACTTGAATCTGCTTTGGCGACAAGTCCATACTTTGTTGAATAAAGGTGCGGCGCCATGCTTTATCAGCGAGGGCGTTGCGCAGGGCGTTCATATCGACATCGACTCCTACCTTGATCACTGCAACACCCGACTGATGGGTGGCGGCGGCTTCAAGGCCATGAGCAACACCCGCAGCGACTTTGCCCGCATAGTCCGCATAAGCAGGTAGGGTGGCTTCAAACTCAGCCGCATAGCGACCGTCCCCAGTTAGTGCGTGGAGACCGCTGAGCGCGTGGAGCATGACGGAATTGCCCGACGGCGTGGCGTTATCGAACCATTCTTTCCGACGGGCAACGGGAGTTTCAGCACCTTCCGCCGTAAAGTAGTAGCCTATACTGTGCTCGTCCGTGAAGTATCGCATGGCTTGATCGACGCAGGCTTGAGCGCGGGCTTGATAAGTAGCAGAGTTACCGGGTTCGACCCAATCGATTTTGGAGGCCACGGCGAGGCATGCCTCAGCGAGTAGCGCATAGTCGTGCAAGAATGCGTCGACTTTTGCACCGCCCCTCTCGTAGTAGACGGCTTTAAGCTGAATTCCCTCAGGAGTTTCGGTGACAAGTTCGCTCCAAAGAAAATCGATAGCTTTACGGGCACGCCGCGTCCAATCGGGGCGATCGAAGTAAAATCCTGCATCGGCGAGTGCGCGGATCATCATGCCGTTCCATGCAGTGCTGATCTTAGTGTCTTTGCCGGGTGACACGCGCTCGGCCTCACGGCACTCGCGTAATTGGCGGCGTGCATCGGCCAATTTAACACGAACGACAAAGTCAGCCTCGACAAGCGCAGGGTTACTCTTTCCCTGCTCAAAGTTACCCTCCTTCGTGATGTTATAAGCGGCGCGCAACTCGCGAGCAAGTGAAGGGCCCAGTACAGAATCTACCTGCTCTGGTGTCCATACGTAGTAGCGACCTTCCTCGCCCTCACTGTCAGCATCGAGCGCGGCATAAAAGCTTCCGCCGGGCGCGGACATTTCGCGATCGAGCCAGCCAATAGTTTCTTCGACCACGGCGGCATAGAGTGGATCTTGCGTATCGAGCCAAGCACGAGTATAGGCATCGATCAACAGAGCATTGTCGTAGAGCATCTTCTCGAAGTGCGGAATCAGCCAGTGGGCATCCACGCTATAGCGGGCAAAGCCGCCGCCAAATTGATCGAAGAGGCCGCCGTGCGCCATGCCGCGGAGCGTGATATGACTAACTTCATCAATTCGAGCGGCTAGGTCGGACTCGGCTGCAGGGCGAAGTGCTCTCAAGAAATTAAGTGACATGGCGGGCGGAAATTTCGGTGCTTCACCAAAGCCGCCATATTGGTCGTCGTGGTTGCCACAAATGCCCTGGGCCGCTTCGAGCAAACATTCGGGATTCCAATCGCTAGAGGCTCCGCCAGTGCTAGCGGCTTGAGTGCCCGCGAGGATGTTTTTCTGAATAGACTCGGCATTTTCTATCAGTTCGCCCTTTGAGCGTTTATAAAAATCGGCGATGCGCATACAAATCTGCGGCCAAGGGATAAGCCCCTGACCTCGGTCTTCTGGAGGAAAGTAAGTGCCACCAAAAAACGGCCTCCCATCTGGCAGGCAGAACACGTTAAGCGGCCAACCGCCCTGCTGTTGGATCATCTGCACAGCCTCCATATAGATCTGATCAAGGTCGGGCCGCTCCTCGCGGTCGACCTTCACGCAAATGAAGTGTTTATTCATGATCCCAGCAATGTATTCGTCCTCGAAACTCTCGTGCGCCATAACGTGACACCAGTGACAAGCAGAATAGCCAATTGAAACCAAGAGCGGCTTGCCAGAGGTCTCTGCGGCCTTAAGAGCCTCTTCGCCCCATGGATACCACTCAACTGGATTAGAAGCATGCTGTTGTAAATAGAGGCTATTCTCCTCAGAAAGTCGGTTCGGCATGTCTTTGTTTGTAAATAAATTAAGGAAGTCTGCTTGTCAGTAATTTAGGCTCTAGATCTAACGACAGAAGTAATTGCTGTGTTTAATTGTTACTGTAAGCCATGCCTAAAAACCTCAAGTCTGGATTTACTTTAGTCGAGATCACGATCATCGGTCAGTTGCCTGTGATTGCCATTCTGGCCCCTAACGGGCTCAGATAGGTAGAAAAGTAGAAATTGCGTTGCAGACAGGGTTCTGTGCTTCATTAGAAAAGGTGTAAATAAGTACATGTCCTCGATTCGAATATTACCCGACCGAGTCGCCAACCAAATCGCTGCTGGCGAGGTAATCGAGCGCCCTGTCGCTGTGGTCAAAGAGCTCGTCGAAAACAGTATTGATGCAGGCGCCACGCGAATCGAAGTCGAGTTTCGAAACGGCGGCAAATCTTACATCCGCATCGAAGACAACGGCAAGGGCATGAGCCCCGATGAAGCACTGCTCTCGTTGGAACGCCACGCCACCAGTAAAATTCGCGAGGCGGCCGACCTAAACGAAGTTTCCAGCTTTGGCTTTCGCGGCGAAGCGTTGCCCTCGATCGCGTCGGTCTCACGCTTCACCATGCGCACCCGCGCTGAGGGCTGGGAGCACGGGACAGAGATAAAAATCAACGGCGGCAAACTAATTGAAAAGAAAGACTGCGGCATGCCCGTCGGCACTGTGATCGAAGTTGCACAGCTCTTTAATTCAGTGCCTGCCCGGCGCAAGTTCCTCAAGACAGATCCGACTGAGAGCGCCCACATTACCTACAATACACGGCTCTTTGCGGTGGCGCATCCCCGGGTCGCCTTCCGCGTGCTCGATAGCGGTCGCACCATCTTCCAATCTCCCGCCTGCGAGGATCTGCGAGATCGCATAGCCGAAATTTGGGGGCGAAGCCTAGCCGACGACTTGATCTCCGTCGATGTGAGCGATCCCAAGACCGGATACCGACTGACCGGACTTACCGCCAAGCCGGGCGTCGGTCGTTCTACCCGCCGCGAACTCGTCACCCTAGTCAATCGCCGACCCGTCGACAGCCGCACACTAGGCTACGCCGTACTCGATGCTTATCATGGGCGCATCCAAAAAGGGCGTTATCCGCCCGCCTTTCTCTTTCTCGAAATCGAGCCACAAGAGGTCGACGTCAACGTTCATCCCGCAAAGCGCGAGGTGCGTTTTCGCAATGACGGCGCAATCCGTCGCTTCGTGTTAGGGGCAATCACCGACACCCT
>Ga0209709_10002201_pt1 | contig 17275 bp, 12 predicted proteins | sample ArcticOcean_MG_C_2_FD_187435 | JGI IMG/M metagenome (GOLD analysis project Ga0209709, IMG submission 187435) | Marine microbial communities from western Arctic Ocean - ArcticOcean_MG_CB4_136 (SPAdes) (version 2) | ecosystem: Environmental > Aquatic > Marine > Oceanic | place: Arctic Ocean... | reverse complement strand
GATTCAACACCTTTTAAAGCTGCAAAATAAGCTCCAATAAAATTAACTCTAGAACAGTTGCAACCACCAGCTTTAATAGTTCTTAAAATAGCTCCTTTATAATTTGATGAATTAATAATTGAGTGAATTGAACTGTTAAAAGTTCCAGGATAACTACACGCCATTCCTAATTTTTTAACCACTATTGGGTGAGGTTTTGATTTTAATCTTTTTACTTTTTTAATGTCTTTAACAACACTTTTAAAATATGAATTTTTTTTAAACTTTTTTAAGAATTCATTTATGGGATCTTTACCGCCCTTTAGAGCCAAATCTATTAGATGAAACTTAGCTAAAGCATACTTAAGACTTATTTTTGAAACAGTAACTGTAGAGATAATTTTTTTTAAGCTATTGAAATCATAACCATATAAAAAATAAGGTAGAGCAGCACAATAACCATCTGACTCGTTTACTTTAGTACCACCTGTTAATTTTTTTCTAGCTTTAATGTTTTTAACTGTTTCAATAATATTTTGATGTATCCAGGGTCCTTTAATTATGCCTCGCCAATCTTTAACTTTTCTATATTTAGCTCTAAGATTAAGATTTTTCCAATACACACTTCCAGGACCAAAGTTTTTAGTAATATTTTTTTTAAACCTTTCTTCTATATTTTTATGTCCTTCAACCAATGTTTTAAACATGATTTGACCAACATCATTGTAGCCTGAAACTTTACCAGTTTTAATATTGTAAAAAGGACTTTTATTATTTTTTAAGAAAGTAAAATCTTTCCTTCCTTTAATATAAGTTAATAGTTTTTTTTGATTATAAACCCAGTGTAAAGGTCTGGCCGCAGCATCAGCAACAGTAGCTCCCAAGAACACATGTAGATTATTTTTCAATGATTAATGTGATAAATGTTTTTCAGCTTCAAGTGCTGCCATACAACCCATTCCAGCAGCTGTTACAGCTTGTCTGAAAGTTTTATCCTTAACATCGCCTGCAGCATAAACTCCAGGGATATTAGTTTCTGTAGAATCTGGTTTAGTTAATAAGTAACCTTCTTTATCCATATCTAATTGTTCTTTAAATAAAGCTGTTGCTGGATCATGGCCAATTGCAATAAATAAACCATCTATTTTTAATTCATCAATTTTATTAGTTTTAAGATTTTTAATTTTAATACCTGTAACATTTTTAGGCTCACCATCACCAATAACTTCTTCAACAGCACTATCCCAAATAATTTCAATTTTTTTATTTTCTATTAATTTTTTTTGAAGCATCTTTTCAGCTCTTAAAGTATCTCTTCTATGAATTAGTTTTACTTTTGATGCAAATTTTGTAAGAAACATTGCTTCTTCAACAGCAGCGTTACCACCACCAACAACTGCCACAACTTTTTCTTTAAAGAAAAAGCCATCACATGTTGCGCACGCTGAAACACCATAACCTCTATAAGCTTGTTCAGATTCTAGATTTAACCATCTTGCTTGTGCGCCTGTAGAAATTATAATGCTATCTGCAGTGTACTTTTTTCCACTATCACCAACTGCTTCAAAAGGTGTAGTTTTTAAATTTACTGATGAGATATGATCTTCAATCATTTCCGTTCCAACAGCTTTAGCTTGGTCTTTCATTTGATCCATTAACCATGGACCTTGAATTACATCAGAAAAACCTGGGTAATTTTCTACATCAGTTGTTGTAGTTAATTGTCCACCAGGTTCAGAGCCATATACTAAAACTGGGTTTAGCATTGCTCTCGCCGCATAAACGGCAGCTGTATAACCGGCAGGACCAGATCCTATTATTAACACTTTTGTGTGTTTTGTTGGATTAACACTCATACACAAGCTATATAAGGATAAATGACAAAATTAAAAGGTGTATTATTGACCGAGGGAATGCATGGCATGATCAGCCAAGTAGAAGGTTTAGCAAAAGCTTTAAACATAGATTTTACACACCATAAGGTTGAACTAAATAATTTTTGGAAAATAATACCTCCTAAGTTAACACCAATTTCTCAGAGTATTTATAAAAAAATCGATCATGATGATTTTGATGTGATTATCTCTTGTGGACGAAAAAGTGTTATTCCATCAATACATTTAAAAAATACATCAAATAAAAAAGTATTTAATATTCATATCCAAGATCCAAAAGTAGATTTAACTCATTTTAATTTTATTGTAGCCCCAGAACATGATGCAATAGAAGGGCCAAATGTCATTACCACAAAAGGAGCAATTCATTATCTTACAGAAAATGAAATTAGTGAGAATAAAGATTATTTAAATTCTTTTATTAAAAAAGATGAAAGAAAAATTTGGACTTTAATATTAGGCGGTCCAACAAAATATTATGATTATTCAACAAAAAATATGAAACATATTTTTACATCTTTATATAGATTATTAAAAAAATATGATTTTCAATTAGTAGTAATTCCATCAATAAGAACACCAGTAAATACCATTCATTATGCTAGAGAATACTTTGGAGACAGTCATACAGTTATAATGGATGTTGATAAAAAAGCATATTTATCAGCTTTAGCAATTTCTGAAAATATCATAGTTACATGCGATTCTAGTTCAATGATATCAGAAGCAGCTTTAACTGGAAAACCAATATACATAGCCAGCATTTTGCCTAAAAAAAATGATAAAAGATTTCAAAGATTTAGAAATTTATTTAGAGAATTAAATATAACTAGAATTTTAGGTGATGAGATTGAAAATTGGAACTATCAAAAACTTGATGAAACGAATAGAGTAGCAAATATAATTAAACAAAAAATTAATTCTTAGTGTCATTTTTACATTCAATCCAAAACAAATCAAAAAAACATGAGTTTCCGTTTGATCACTGGGAGTATGATGATGCACTTACTGATGAGGCAATAAAAGAAATTACTACTGCAGATATTCCAGATGTAAGCAAGCATAACCTTAACTATGATGGAACAAGAGCGATTGATGGGGGTGCCGCAGAATTTAGAGAAGGTATAGCATCTGGTGGCAAGGCAATAAAGTTTAGATGTTTTGTAACAAAAGATAACGCTTCAAAATTTCCAAATTTAGTAAAATTTATCAATGAACTTCAATCAAAAGAAACGCAACAAATAATTTCAAAAATGATTAATAGAGACCTATCAAACTCTTATGTTAGACTTGAAGTAATCTGTGATAGAGAAGGTTTTTGGTTAAAACCTCATTGTGATATTAAAGAAAAGTTAATGTCAGGACTAGTTTTTGTTAACATTACCGACGAATCTGAGGATCTTGGGACTGATTTTTATAATAAAAAATTAGAGAAAGTAAAAACAGTGCCTTACAAACATAACTATGGTTATCTTTTTACAAGTGGGCCAAATACTTGGCATGGTATGGAAAAAAAAAATATAGTTAAAGAAAGACGCTGCATCCAAGTAAATTATGTGACTTTTCCTACGGATTGGAAAGTAAAATAATTTAAAACTCATAATCACATACGTCTAATACTGTGAATAGCAGTTATACAAATTTCGTAATTATAATCTAATTAAGTTTTTCAGATGTTTAAAAAATTCATTTGAACACTAGTCAACATACAATTGCTATTTTAAATACTGGTATTAGTTGCTCAATTGTATTTATAATATCTTATTATTTTAAATAAATTAAATCTTTTTTTTGTCCTTCGTAAGGACCATTTTTATGTTCATAAATAATTGTATTATTTTTAAGAATATCAAGTTTATGTCCTCCTGAATAAGTTATGGCTACATCTCCAGGCTTTAGAATTTTTGAAGTTAAAAATTTATCATCGAGATCATATAGAAAAACTTTAGCTGAGCCTTTAATTAAAAGCCAGGATTCTTGAAAAATTCTTTTAGCTTGTTTGTTTTTTTTACAAGAAAAAAGAAAATATTCATATGAGTACTATTTTAGTAATCAAACAAGTATGAATTTAATATGCGACGAAAAAGAAATTTTTTATCAAGATAATTCCCATAAAGATTTTTTACAGTATTATCAAAAAAGATTTTCTGACAGATTTATTAATCAGCTGTATGATAACTCTTAGTGATTATTTTTGGATATCCTGCAGAGAAGTTACTTCTAATTTTTTCGTCTTCAATGATTTAATTGCTTGCAGACATGCTTTAGCAGTTGACATATTGGTACAGTAAGGAACTTTATTTTTTAGAGTTGCTCTTCTAAGTGCAATGGCATCATTCAGTCTGTGCTCAGTATTTCCTCCACCTGTATTAATAACAAGTCCAATTTTTTTAGAGTCTAAAACATCAACAATATGTGGGGATCCGCTACTTACTTTATTAATAATTCTACATTTAATTTTATGTTTCCTAAAATATTCAGCAGTTCCTTTGGTTGCACATAGTGTAAAATTTAATTTAATTAATTTTTTAACTAGATCTATTCCTTCGTGCTTATGGGAATCTTTTAATGATATAAATGCAAGTCCTTCCTTGGGTAATGAGTTTGAGGCAGCGATTTGGCTTTTTGCAAAAGCCATACCAAAATCTTTATCAAATCCCATTACTTCACCAGTTGATTTCATTTCAGGTCCTAAAAGTAAATCACTGTTAGGGAATTTATTAAAAGGAAATACTGCTTCTTTAACGGCATACATTCCTTTAGATTTATTTTTTAAATTAAATTTAGATAATTTTTCACCAGCCATTACTCGTGAGGCAATTTTTGCAAGGGGTAGGCCTTTTGCTTTTGATACGAATGGCACTGTTCTACTTGCTCTTGGGTTTACTTCGATTACATAAATTTCATCTTTTTTAATTGCAAATTGAATATTCATAAAACCTATAACCTTCAATGCTAAAGCTAGTTTTCTAGTTTGAATTTCAATTTCTTTAATCAAGAAAGGCTTAATTGATATAGGGGGTAGACTACAAGCAGAGTCTCCTGAGTGAATTCCAGCTTCCTCAATATGTTGCATGATACCTGCTACATGCACTTGCTTACCATCAGATATTGCATCAACATCAACTTCCATCGCATGATCAATAAACTTATCAATTAAAATCGGGTTTTCTTCAGCTGCTTTAAATGCCTCTTCAACAAAATTTTTGAGTTGGCTTTTCTCATGAACAATTTCCATTGCTCTTCCACCCAAAACATATGAAGGCCTAACCATTAATGGCAGACCAATTTTTTCTGCAATTTGAACTGCTTGTTTAAAATTTTTAGCAACCCCACTTTTAGCTTGTTTTAATTTTAGTCTATTAAGAAGATTTCTAAATAAATCTCTATCTTCTGCTAAATTGATAGAGCTATATTGTGTTCCTAAAATTGGCAGTTTGTTTTTATGTAAAAATTTAGCAAGTTTAATTGGAGTTTGACCACCGAACTGAGCGATAATTCCTATTAGTTTTCCTTTTTCTTTTTCTTTTTTAATTATATTATAAACGTATTCTTCTTTTAAAGGTTCAAAATATAATCTATCACTAGTGTCATAATCAGTTGAAACTGTTTCAGGGTTGCAATTGATCATTATGGTTTCAAAACCAGCTTCTTTCAGTGCAAAACTAGCCTGACAGCAGCAATAATCGAACTCTATTCCTTGTCCTATTCTATTAGGTCCACCACCTAATATTATGATTTTCTTTTTGGTCGATGGGTTGGCTTCACACTCTGAATTTATTGAGAAATTTCTTTGATATGTTGAGTACATGTAGGGAGTGAACGATTTAAATTCAGCCGCACAAGTGTCAACTTTCTTAAACACAGGTAATATTTTAAGTGCAGTTCTTTTACGTCTAACAACATCTTCTGATATTTTTGTTAGTTCAGATAATTTTTTGTCAGAAAATCCAATAGATTTAATTCTATTAAATTCATTATACTCTTTAGGGAGACCTTTTTTTTGTATTTGATTTTCCTCATCAACTATCTCTTTTACTTGCTCTAAAAACCAAGGGTCTATTTTACAAAGTTGGTGAATTCTTTTAATATTTATTTTCTTTCTAAACGCTTCTGCTACTAATAAAATTCTGTTGGGAATATTTTTTCTTAATTCTTTTTCTATTTCTTTTATATTAAGCGTAAAAATTCTATCTAATCCTGAAAAGCCAATTTCAAGAGAAACCAATGCTTTTTGCAAGGATTCTTTAAAGTTTCTACCAATTGCCATAGCTTCACCAACAGACTTCATTGAAGTTCCCAGTATAGCTTCAGATGTAGAAAATTTTTCAAATGTAAATCTTGGTATTTTTGTTACCACATAATCAATGCTTGGCTCAAAAGAAGCTGGTGTAGTTTTGGTAATTTCATTTTTTAATTCATCAAGTGTGTAGCCAACAGCAAGTTTTGCAGCAACTTTTGCAATTGGAAATCCAGTAGCTTTAGATGCTAGAGCTGATGATCTCGAAACTCTTGGATTCATTTCAATGATAACCATTCTTCCATCCTTAGGATTGATTGCAAATTGAACGTTAGATCCGCCAGTCTCTACTCCAATTTTTCTAAGACAAGCAATCGAAGCATTTCTCATTACTTGGTATTCTTTATCAGTTAGAGTAAGAGCAGGGGCGACAGTTACTGAGTCCCCCGTATGTATTCCCATAGGGTCAATATTTTCAATAGAGCAAATAATTATACAGTTATCTTTTCTATCCCTAACAACCTCCATTTCAAATTCTTTCCAACCTTCAAGACATTCTTCTATTAAAACTTGATTGACAGGAGATTCGCGTAAGCCATCTTTAACTATCTTGATGTATTCTTTTTCATTTTTGGCAATACCACCCCCCAAACCCCCCAATGTAAAAGCAGGTCTAATGATTGTGGGTAGTCCAATTTGTTTAAGGGCTTTTGCAGCATCTCTAATATGATTAACAACTTTAGATTTTGGTAAGTCTAAGCCAATATCCAACATATTTTTTCTAAACTTTTTTCTATCTTCTGCATTAGAGATAGCTTTGGAATTTGCACCAATCAATTCAATTTTATATTTCTTTAAAATTCCTCTCTTTTCTGCTTCCATTGCTAAATTTAGAGCAGTTTGACCACCCATTGTTGGTAAAATCGCATCAGGTTTTTCTTTTTTAAGAATTTTTTCTAAAACCTCCAAAGTAATTGGTTCAATATAAGTTTTATCTGCAATATCTGGGTCAGTCATTATTGTTGCGGGATTTGAATTAATTAATACAACTTTATAGCCTTCATCTCTTAAAGCTTTACAAGCCTGTGTTCCTGAATAATCAAATTCACATGCTTGACCAATAATAATTGGTCCAGCACCAACGACCAATATAGTTTTAAGATCTTTTCTTTTTGGCATTTTTTCTCATATGGTTAATAAATTCTTCAAATAAATAAACACTGTCTTGTGGTCCAGGATTAGATTCTGGATGATATTGAACTGAAAAAATAGGTTTGTTCTTTACCCTAATTCCCTCAATACAATCATCAAATAAAGATTTATGGGTTACCTCAATATTTTTTGGCAAAGTTTCTCTAACAATTTCGAAACCATGATTTTGACTTGTGATTTCAACGTTATCTTTTATTAGATTTTTAACTGGATGATTGGCTCCTCGGTGACCTAGTTTCATTTTTTTAGTTTTGGCACCAAGTGTTAAAGCAAGTATTTGATGACCAAGACAAATACCAAATATAGGTAAGTTTTTTTTGATTAAATTTTTAATTATTTGTATTGCATACTTTCCTGTAGCAGCGGGGTCTCCGGGTCCATTTGATAGAAATATACCATTTGGTTTGATAGCTAATATTCTATTGGCAGATGTTTTGCACGAAACTACAGTTACTTTACAATTAAAGTCAGAAAAATATCTTAAAATATTTTTTTTTATTCCATAGTCTATGGCAACCACATGAAAAGAGTCTTTGTTATTTTTTTTATAACCATTTTCTTTTTTCCACGTTTTAAGTCCTTTCCAAATATAGTTTTTTGGTGTGGTAACTTTTTCTGCTAGATCAAGGTTTTTTAGCCCACCCCATTTTACTGTTGAGTTTGTTAATTTATTGATATTAAAATTTCCTTTGCTGGAAAAAGAAATGGTTCCTTTAGGAGCACCTTTATCTCTAATAAAGTTAGTTAAACTTCTTGTATCTAAACCAGTAATTCCAACTATCTTATTTTTTTTTAACCAAAAATCTAAATTTCCTAGGGATCTATAATTTGAAGGACTTGTTATTTCAGAATTAAAAATTACACCTTTTGTCCAAACCTTATCAGATTCTAAATCTTCTTTATTAGTACCAACGTTACCAACATGTGGGAAAGTAAAATTTATAATTTGTCCTGCATATGATGGGTCTGATATAATTTCTTGGTATCCTGTTAAAGAAGTATTGAAGCAAACTTCACCTGTGGCCTCTCCCTGATAACCAATCCCAATACCCCTGAAAACCTTTTTGTTTTCAAGAACTAAAATGCCTGTATGAATTTGTGATTTTTTTGAGTTAGTTTTTTTTGCTTTTTTGATCAATTACAACTCATGAGTTAAAGGTTAATACAATAATTGCTTTATTATCGCAACAGAGATGTATTATAAAATTGTAAAAAAACAATTTTTCTTTTGAAGAATTTTTTCTTTGCAGTAGATTAAAAAAATTATGGTATTAAAAGAAACTATAGAAACTGAATATAAAATCGCACTAAAAGCCAAAGATAAAATTAAAATATCAACCTACAGGTTAATATTAGCGTCTATTAAAGATTTGGATATTGTAAATAGATCTGGTCCTAATAAAAAAGATACTGATGATGAGGATATTAAAAAACTGTTAAAAAAAATGGTTAAGCAAAGAACCGAATCGATTGATATTTATAAAAAAAATAACAGAACTGACCTTTTGGAAGTTGAACAAAATGAACTTGAAATTTTAACAGTATTTTTACCAAAACAACTTGGCGAAGAAGAAACCAAGAAAATATGTGTAGAGGTAATTGCTAAACTAGGAGCAAGTTCAATTAAAGATATGGGTAAAGTAATGAGTGAATTAAAAAAACAGCATGTTGATGAAATTGATTTTGCAAAAGCAGGTCCTCTAATTAAGGAATTATTGAATAGTTAATGAAATACCCCAAAGAGTACCTTGATGAAATTAAGACAAGGCTAAAAGTTTCAACAGTTGTATCAAAGTCAGTTGCTTTAAAGAAGAGAGGCAAAGAATACATTGGCTTGTCTCCATTTAAAACTGAGAAAACTCCATCATTTACGGTTAATGATGAAAAAGAGTTTTATCATTGCTTTGCAACATCTGAACATGGCAATATTTTTGATTTTATAATGAAAACTCAAAACTTTAAATTTGGAGAGTCAGTTAAGCACTTGGCCCAACTAGCTGGTATGCAACCATACATGTTCTCAAAACAAGATGAAGAAAGAGAAAAAAAATGGAAAGAGTACCTCTCAATTTATAATCAGTATGTCAATTTTTATCATAGTGAATTATTAAAAAATGAGTCGTATTCTAATGCAAGAGAGTACCTGAAGAACAGATCTTTAGGCAAAGAAGAAGTTAAAAAATTTAAAATTGGTTATATAGAAAAAAACCCAAATTTTTTTGATAAATTTAAAAATGAATATAGTGAACAAATATTAGTTGAAAGTGGTTTGTTTTATTTAGATGAAAAAAAGAAAATATATATTGAAAGATTTAGAGGTAGGTTAATTTTTCCAATTAATAATATTTCAGGTCAACCAATTGCACTTGGTGGAAGAATAATTGAAAACTTAGATTATTTAGCAAAGTATATTAACTCACCAGAGACATTTTTTTTTAAAAAAGGTTCAAACTTATACAATTTAGATCTCGCAAGAAAATTATCTAATAAATTAGATCATATTTATTTAGTTGAAGGTTATATGGATGTAGTTGGGTTGAGTAAAAATGGAATTGAAAATGTTGTTGCAACCCTTGGAACATCATTAACAGATAGACAAATTTTAACCTTAAATCAATTTTTTGAAGACATCATTATTTGTTTTGATGGTGATGAAAGTGGTTACAAGGCTGCTGTTAGGGCTGCAGAAAATTCAATTAAAGAATTAAAACCAGAAAAACAAATTTCATTTTTATTTTTACCAGACAAAGAAGATCCTGACAGTTATGTAAATAAAAATGGTAAAAATAATTTTATAAATTTTACAAAACAAAGTAAACTATCCATTCATCAGTTTATTTTTAGTCATTATAAAAAACAGACAGAAAATAACCCATCATCAATGGCTATTTTTGAAAAAACATTAAGAGGAATAGCTAATACCATTAAGGATAATTTTATAAAAAAGTATGTACTAGAGTACTTTTTAGAAAAAATAGCAGAGTTAACGCCCCATTCTAATCAAAGTAAAAAAAAGTTTTATGTTAAAAAAATAAAAACATTAGATTCAACAAAAAAACATTTTAAAGAAAGTCAATCTATCACCGGTGTAGAGCTAAAAGAATTTTCTTTATTATATTTAGTTCTTAATAACCTTTCTCTTTTACAGGCAAATATTCATTTGATTGAAGCTATTAAATTATTTACAGAGGTGAATAAGCAAATATTTAATGTAACTATTGAAAGACTAAAATCTGGAGAACAGATCTCTATTGAAGATTTAAATTTGGATAAACAATTGCTGAACAAGATAAATAAGTTTGCACCAATCAAACATATTCTTAAAAATAAGCCAAACAATGATGGTCAAGTGATAGAAATGCTAGATGATATTTCGAAAGATTTGTTTAATTATGATCTCGAGTTTAGAATTCAAGAATTAGAGTCGAAGTTTTCAAAAGATATGAGCGAAACAACATTCAATAAGCTAAAAGAGTTAAAAAATGAAAGAAAAATCAACTAATCTGTTCAATTTAGCAATGGATTTTTATAAATTTGATATTATATAGTTCATTCAAACTTATATTGCTGTGGAAAGAATTATTACAAAATCATTTGCTAGATTAATGGGTCGAGGAACTCATAGAGGCTTCATAACTTATGAAGAATTAAACAAATCTTTAGGAAAAAGAAATCTATCTGTTGAAAATTTAACTCAAGCGTTTATGCACATTTTAGACGATGGTGTGTCTTTAGTTGAAAAGAAATCTGATTTTAAAGTTTTAAGAAAAAAAGAAAACTCATCTAAAGATGAGGGTAAGACAATTGAGAAAAGTGATGATCCCATCAGAATGTATTTGCGAGAAATGGGTGGTGTGGAATTACTTTCCAGAGAAGGTGAAATTGCAATTGCTAAAAGGATTGAGGCTGGGAAAGATGTAATGCTAATAGCGCTTTCGCAAAGTCCAGTAACAGCACAACAATTTTTTGAATGGAATGATCAATTACAAAAAGATGAAATTCTAGTTAGAGAAATTATTGACATTGACACCAATTATATGGAGGATGAGTCAACTGGACCTAGTGCTAAACAAAAAAATGCTGGTGAAACAGATAAAGAAGAAGGCTCAAGTGATGGTGATGACGATGATTTTAACCCAACTCTTGCGGCAATGGAGACTGAGATTAAACCTAAAGTTTTAAAAACAGTCAATATACTTACTAAAGAATATAATAAATTAATTAAATACCAAAAAGAGAAACTAGATTGTGTTTTGAACTCCCAAAATTTTTCACCATCAAAAGAAAAAGGATATGAAAAAATAGTTAATGATACCTTGGAGAATATTAAATCTTTGCAATTATCTCCATCAGTTTTAGAAGAACTTGTACAAAAACACTATGTTGAAAATAAAAAGATTATATCATTAGAAGGAAATCTTTTGCGACTTGCAATGGATCATAAAATACCAAGAAATGAATTTATAAAATTTTATATTGGTAATGAGATTAATCCTAATCTTAAAAAATTTTTGGATACTAATTCTATTTGGAAACAATTTTTTATTAAAAATAAAGATGAGTTCAAAGATATAAGAGAAAGATTAATTGAAATAAGTCATAAACTTGGAATTTCAGTTACAGATTTTAAAAAATTAGTTAGTAGGGTCCAAAAAGGTGAAAAAGAATCTAGAATTGCAAAAAAAGAAATGGTTGAAGCAAACTTGAGATTGGTTATTTCAATCGCAAAAAAATATACCAATAGAGGTCTGCAATTTTTAGATTTAATTCAAGAAGGTAATATTGGTTTAATGAAAGCAGTTGATAAATTTGAATATCGTAGAGGATATAAATTTTCAACGTATGCAACGTGGTGGATTAGACAAGCAATAACAAGATCGATTGCGGATCAAGCAAGAACCATAAGGATACCGGTGCATATGATTGAAACAATCAACAAGATTGTAAGAACTCAAAGATTAATATTGAGTGAATTTGGTAGAGAAGCTACTCCTGAGGAATTAGCACAAAAATTAAGAATGCCGTTGGATAAGGTTAGAAAAGTTTTAAAAATCTCTAAAGAACCAGTTTCATTAGAGAAACCAGTGGGAGATGAAGAGGATAGCAGTTTAGGAGATTTTATTGAGGATACCAAAGCTTTAGCTCCACTCGAGCAGGCCATCAAATCTAATTTAGGTGAGGCAACAACCAAAATACTGTCCACACTAACTCCAAGAGAAGAAAGAGTACTAAGAATGAGATTTGGTGTTGGAATGAATACAGACCATACTCTTGAAGAGGTAGGTTTACAATTTTCAGTAACCAGAGAACGTATTAGGCAGATAGAGGCAAAAGCACTAAGAAAACTGAAACATCCAAGCAGATCTAAGCAACTTAAAAGTTTCCTTGAAAGCTAATTCAATAGAAAATAAGACAAAAACCTCGTTATATATTTTAGGGCCGTTAGCTCAATAGTAGAGTACTGCATTGACATTGCAGGGGTAGTTGGAGCGTAACCAACACGGCCCACCATTAAAAAAAATCTAAAATATGATAAGATATTTATAATTTAAATAGAATCATGAATTTAAAAAATTTAAGTGTTGTTTTTGCTGGATGTGCAAGAGATTGTTCAAAATTTTTACCTAACACCTTAGAAAATATAAGGTCATATTCATCATTATTTAAAGAAAGTTTTACTATTATAGTTGAAAATGCTTCAAAAGATAAGACAAGAGAAATTCTTCAGCAAAATCAAAAACAAAACGACTTTTTTTTATTCGAAGATGGATTGAATAACTTAGAATATCGTGGACAAAGACTTGAGAAAGCAAGAAATCTAATAATTAAAACAATCAAAGACAATCCTAAACTAAAAGATTGCGACTTATTTATTATGATGGATCTTGACGATACAGGAGCTTTTAAAATAAATGATGAAGATATTTTAAATTCAATAAAATTCCTCTTTTCAGAAGATAAAATTGGGGCAATTTTTGCTAATCAAATAGGAACTTATTATGATATGTGGACTTTAAGAGATCAAAAATATTGTAAAAATGATTTTTGGGTAGAGGTACTTCAATATTTAATGAAAAATAAAAGTTCATTTGAAAAAATATCTGATGATAGTTTAGCTCAAGTAAAAAAAGAAATTATTGATAAAATGACATATTCATTTGAACGAGACAAACCGCCTATTTTAGTTGAGTCTGCTTTTGGAGGTTTTGGAATTTACAAAATGAAATATATATTAAGTAATAAAAATAAATATGAAGGTGAACAAATAATTGATATTATTACAAAAGACCAAAAAAAAATTAAAATCAAGTATCAAAGATGTGAACATGTAAATTTTAATCTTGGTTTGGTTGATCAAAATTTAAAATTATATATTTTACCTAATTTAATAAATGGTAACTTTTTAGAAGGCACTTTTCCACCTTTGGCAGCTTTAGAGTTGATAATCAAAAATTGATTTAAATTATAGAAAATTTTATTTTATAGTATAAGTTTATTTTTAATTTACTTTTTAGAATGAATCAAAATAATTTTCATAAATGGTTTGAAGAAGTACTTCCTAAATTAGGGGTTAGAAAAACATCATTTAGTAAAATTTTTGAATATCTTGATAAATTACCAGATCCAATAATAATTGTAGAAACAGGATGTCTTAGAATAAAAGATAATTTTGAGGGAAATGGTCAAAGCACTCTTCTTTTTGATAAATATACTCAATTCAGGGGAAATGGAGCAAAAGTATACACTGTTGATATAAATCCAAAATCTACCAAAACTTGCTCTGAAACAGTAAGTAAAAATGTTACAATAACTACTGAAGATAGTATTGGATATTTAAATCGGTTAACTAATCAATTTTATGATGAAAAAAAGAATGTTTCATTTTTTTATTTAGATAGTTTTGATGTGAACTGGAAATCTCCCGCAGAATCCTGCCAACACCACCTTAAAGAACTAGTTAGTATAAAAAAAATTTTAAATAATGATACATTGGTTGTGGTAGATGACTCACCAATTATTGGTTATTTACAACAGTCTATAAAAATTGAAAAAAGTTTAGACTTAATTCCCTTTGGGCCAGTACCTAGCCCAGCAATTTCTGGTAAAGGATCTTTAATTCATGAATATGCAATTCAAACTGGTGCTAAATTACTATTTTCAAATTATCAAACAGGGTGGATTGGTTTTAATTAAAAATCATCAAGAGAAATAAAACTAATTGAGGGTGAATTTTCTAGTATCATAATAATTATATTGTTATTTTTATCATATTTTAAATCACGAATTCGTTCACCTATTATTGTTGTACCTATTTTTTCAATTTTATTTTTTTCTTTATTTAATTTAAAATAATGAAGAGTTTTATCAAACTCCTCAATATTCCATCCCATAGAACCAACCAAATAATAATCTTTAAAATTTTTATTTAGATTACTTGGCATTTTTATGATTTCACTTATTCCAATTGACGGTGAATAATATTTAATTGGTTCCTCAAAACCATAATCTGAGTGTGACTTATGAAAAGGTTGTTCTTTAAGAATTTCAGCTAATAAGCCTTGTTTTTTAAACATATCGATAGCATCTGGGTAGTGAACACCATAAGATGAAATTGGCCATCCATAATTTGGAATCTTATCTTTAGAAATTTTTATAATATTGATTTCATCACCACCAGCTGGGCCATGTTCTGTAGAAGTTATTATATTATTTTCTCTATCATAGAATAATCCTTGAGGGTTTCGGTGCCCCATAGATACCAGTTTATGTTTTTTAGTATTTATATCTATTTCTAATATTTTACCAAAAAAAGAATTAACGTTTTGAGAATATCTGCCAAATTTTTTTAGGCCATCCCCAGTTGTAAATAGAATTTTATTACTTTCAAAACTTACCATTCTTCCACCAGTAGCATGAATATTTGCGTCAAGGAAACACTCATCATAAGTAAAGAAATTTGAAAATTTTAAATAATCAAAATTTACTTCAGCATTTATTATTTCTATGTTGTGACAATTTTCTTTTTTTTCATTTATGTGCGCAATATAAATTTGATTATTCTTGATTAAAATATCTTTTACACTTATCTTGCCCACTTCTCCCAATCCATCATTAAGTGATGATAAATTACTTTTTATTTTGAATAAATTTAATTTAATCTCTTCTTCTACAGGTTTAGAAATTATATTTTTAGAAATATTGTTTCCATCAAAATAAAAAATATTTCCATCACCAGTTACAAATATAAATTTATTATTAATTTCATCTATATAACCAACAGATTTTTGGCCCCATTTAGTATAACTTGGAATAGGAAGTAAAAATTTTGATAAAATTAATTTTTCAGTATTTATATCTATAATTTCCTCAGATATTTTTTTTGCACTAATATTATTTACATCGTTAGAAATGATATCTTTCCAGGTTTCTAGTGTTTTAGTTCTTTCCACAGATAGTTCTTCAACTTTAGCATTTTGAATCTTTAGTTGATTTTTTAAATTAGGTATAATGAAAATTGTTTCTTTAAGAACGTCTTTAATACCGTCAGGAATATATGTACTTAAAATTGAAAATCTTCCATAACCTTTTTTTACATCAAACCAACCAACAATAACTAATATAAAAAATATAAATATTCCAAAGTATACAAATTTTTTATTATGTTTAAGCATATTTTTGATTTTTTAATTTTAGCGTAGAAAATTATTAAATTAATACTAACAATTTTTTTACTAAAGATAATTTAATATAACACAACAATAGTTTATGTATATTTCTTTTTTTTAATGAGTTATCAAATTATATGAAAGAAAACTTACAAATTTTAATGCCCGCGCATAATGAAGCAAAATCATTAGAAAAACTTGTGCCCGAAATTCATAGCAATATAAATAATAAAATAGACTACTCTATAATAATATGTGAAGACGGAAGTACAGATAATACTTTAGAGGTTATCGAAAACTTGCAAAAAACTTTTTCAATTAGATTAATTACCAGTAAAGAAAAAAAGGGTTATTCAATAGCTATGCTAGATGGAATAAAGGAAGCAACAGCAGATTATTTGCTAATTATGGACTCAGATGGCCAAAGCAATCCTGAAGAAATAATAAATTTTTGGAGTAAAAGAAAAAGTGCAAATTTGATAAATGGACATAGGGTAAATAGAAAAGATTATATGTATAGAAGAATTTATTCCAAGGTAGCTTTATTAATTTATAAATTTCTTTTTAATGTTCCCTTAAAAGATCCAAGTTATGCATATATAATGATGGAAAAAAAGGTTCATAATTCATTAAATAATTTTAAACCTAAAATGCCAGATGGTTTTTTTTGGGAATTTAATGCACGTGCAAAGAATATTGGATTCACGTTTGACAATTTAAAGATAATTCATAATGAAAGATATTTTGGGGAAACAAGAATCTATCATTGGAGTAAATTACCAATGGTTTCATATAATAATCTTTTAGGAATGATTAAAATTAAATTTTTTTTATAAATTAAATTACTATTCTAGGAAGATTAATAACTTCAGTATCAATATAGTTAAATACTATTAAAAATATATTTAGTAATTCATTTGCAAGCGTACCTTTATATATTGTTGTAAAATTTCCAATTCCAGTAAATCCACCACCTTGAGGTAAATACCAAAAATTTAGGTAGAAAATTATAAATAGTATTATTAATTTTTGTAAAAAATAATTGTTATTAATTTTAGATAGTAAACCTTTTAGAGTTGAAGTTTTTATATCTAAAAGCAAATAAAATGAAATAAAATGCATTGATAACATTTGTAAACTTCTACCATGATCAAGCATTAAAAACATCATCACGAAAGACGGTAATAAAATTATTAAATACCTATCAATTAATGAATAATGAATCTTTAAAAATTTATTTTTAATTAAGTAATCAAAATTAATATAAATAAAAAATAAAGATA
>Ga0209709_10002200_pt1 | contig 17291 bp, 22 predicted proteins | sample ArcticOcean_MG_C_2_FD_187435 | JGI IMG/M metagenome (GOLD analysis project Ga0209709, IMG submission 187435) | Marine microbial communities from western Arctic Ocean - ArcticOcean_MG_CB4_136 (SPAdes) (version 2) | ecosystem: Environmental > Aquatic > Marine > Oceanic | place: Arctic Ocean... | reverse complement strand
TATTTGGCATAATAAAAGGTGGAAGCTCTCGTACGATATCTTTAGTTTTTAATAAAAATAAAAAAATTACTCCAATAAAAGTGAAGGCTATAATTGCAATTAGATAATACCAAAAATAATTTTTAAATATTTCAAAAGAAGTTCCTGTACATGTTAGTGAATAAATTATCATTGCTGGTGAACCAATATTAGCAGCAAAATTAGTTATAAAAGTAGTGTCAATTTTTGGATTTTTTTTACCTAAATAATAACCAATACCAACAACAAAAAAAACAGGAAACAAAACCTCAAATAACTTTAAATATATCTCCATTAACTATGGATTCTAATCAAGGTAGGATATTTAAGAATATTCTTATTTTTTTTAAAAATTGAAAGACAATTTTTAGAATTAAGTTCTTTAGTCTTATGAGTAATAATAACAATAGTAGCTTTATTATTTCTCTTATCAGGTGTTTGGATTAATCTCTTTACTGAAATTTTGTGCTTGGCTAATCTATTGGTAATCATCGATAAAACACCTGGCTTATCTTTAACATCAAACCTTAAATATAAAGAGTTTATATAATTATCTACGTTATAATATTTAATAGATTTACGTTTACTGCTTGGTATGCCAAAAGGTTTCTTAATATTGCCTCTTAGAATTGAAAGTAGATCAGATAATAAAGATGACGATGTAGGTCCAGGACCAGCACCCTCACCTTGCAATATACTTTCACCAACTGGTTTTCCCTCAAGAATAACGGCATTCATAACACCACCGACATTACCTATGTATGAATTTTTATTAACCAAACATGGGTGAACAGTTTCAAAAAGTTGATTATTAATAAGCTCAGAAATGCCCAGTAGTTTAATTCTTAAATTTAATTGGTTGGCGATTTCTATGTCCTTCAATTCAATTTTTTCAATTCCTTCCATTAAGCATTTATGTTTTGAAATTTTTGTATTAAACGCAAGAGCAGATAAAATTCTTACTTTAGCAAAAGCATCAAAACCATTTAAGTCAAGCTTAGGGTTACCAGGTTCAGCGTAACCTAATTTTTGAGCTTTCTTTAATACATTAGGAAAACTATCGTTTGAATTTTCCATTTCAGATAAAATATAATTTGAGGTGCCATTTAATATTCCATAAACTTTAGAAATTTTATTTGTTGCAAGCCCTTCTTTAATAGTTCTTAATATAGGAATGCCTCCTGCAACAGATGCTTCAAACTCTAAATTAACCTCATTATCCTCAGCAAGTTTAGCCAAGTAATCACCATGTTTAGAAATAAGTGCTTTATTAGGTGTAATAACATGTATCTTTTTTTTTAAAGCAGTTTCTACAACTTTCTTAGATATTCCATCAGATAAACCAATGGCTTCAAATAAAATATCAACTTTAGTTTTATTAAAAATTTCTAAAGGGTTTTTATAGAATTTTTTTTTATTTACTTTAAACCTTCTTTTTTTACTTATGCTTCTGGCAGAGACAGCCACAATATTAATTTTTTTTCCAGTTTTAACTTCAATTTCTTTTTTTTTATTGTTGAGTTCATTTAATAAATAAATACCAACCTGTCCTAATCCAACTACTGCAATATTAACATTATTTTTCATAATCTATTTATCTATATTGGGATATGGACTTGTTTTGGCATATTGAATTAACAATTGGTTAAATTCATCGAAACTTAAATCATCATTAAAATTCAGCTTTGTATTACTAGTATCAATATTGAAATTAGGCGATACACAGGACGCTAGGAAGAGGAAAATAATTAATTTTTTCACAGTAAACCTTTTGTTTCAGGAAAATTAAATTTTAAATTCATATTTTGTATTGCCTGTCCTGCTCCACCTTTTATTAAATTATCAATAGCTGATAAAATAATAACTCTATTTTTATACTTAGTTTTACAAATTGATAGATAGCAATTATTTGTGTTAATTACATCATTTGTGCTAATTAGAGTATTCATTTTCAGAATCTTAACGAATCTACTTTTTGAGTATTCTTTATTTAACTCTATTTGTAACTTGTTAATATTTACACTTTTATTCAACTCAACATAAATTGTACTTAGAATTCCTCTAAACATAGGCGTGAGATGTGGTGTAAATGTAAAAGAAAATTTCTTTTTAGTATTGTTGTCTATTTCTTGTTGGATTTCAGAGTTATGTCTATGGAAGCCAACGCCATATGAACTTAAAGATTCATAAAGATTTTTGTTCTTATTTTGTTTATGAATACCTCTACCTGCGCCTGAGTATCCAGATTTAGAGTCAATGATTACATTTTTAGTTATAATTAAATTTTTTTTGATTAATGGAATTAAGGGTAATAAAATTGATGTAGGGTAACAACCAGGACATCCTATTATATTATACTTCTTAACTTCTTTACCGTTTATTTCTGGTAATGCGTAAATAGATTTTTTAATATTTTTAATAGATCTATGTTTTTGTTTGTACCACTTCAGGTAAGAGGAAGCTTTATTCAATCTAAAATCAGCAGCTAAATCGATTAATACATTATGTTTTAATAGATGGTTTGAAATGTCTTGTGATGCACCGTTAGGTAATGCTGTAAATACAACATCTATATTTTTTAAATATGATTTTTTAAATTTTACAATTTTTGGTAATTTATTTTTACCTAAAGATTTGTCAAAATAAGAAATTTTTTTACCTACAGATGAATTTCCACAAAGATATTTTATTTTAATGTTAGTATGTTTAACTAATAATTTAATTAATTGGATACCAATGTATCCAGTAGATCCAGCAATTAATACATTAAGCTTAAGCATTTAATATTATAACAGTTTAGAATTAAAAAAGAATTATCTTTTTGAAAATTGGAAGCTTCTTCTAGCTTTTTTACGACCAGGTTTTTTTCTTTCAACTGATCTAGAATCTCTAGTTGTAAGTTTTTCCGTTTTTAGTGCAGCTTTAAGCTCTGAATCGAACAGCAATAAAGCTTTGGATATACCATGAACCATTGCTCCTGCTTGACCTGTATGGCCACCACCACTTACACTGCATCTGACATCATAGCTGGTAGCTTGATTAATAATTTCAAAAGGTCTTGTTATTTGGAGATGATGAAATTCACTAGAAAAATAATCACTATATAGTTTACCATTTACATGGATTTTACCTGTACCTTTTTTCAGCCAAATCTTAGCAATAGATTTTTTTCTTCTTCCTGTCGCATATTTACTATCTTTGAAATCTAATTTTATTTTAGGTTTTTTAGGAACTGATTGTAATGTTGTTTCCATATTAATTTCTAATTAGATTTTTACTATTTAATTTAGCTAAATCTAAAACTTTAGGATTTTGTGCTGAGTGAGGATGATCTTCTCCAGTATAAATTTTTAACTTAGTTAATTGTTTTCTTCCTAGAACTCCACCTGGCAACATTCTTTTTACAGCTAACTTTAATGACTCACCTGGTTTGTTTTTTTCAAGTAGTTTTTCTGGTGTTATTTCTTTAATTCCACCAGGGTGTCCTGTGTGTCTATAATATTTTTTATCTTTGAATTTATTACCAGTAAACTTTGCTTGTTCAATGTTTTTAACAACAACAAAATCACCATCATCCATATGCGGAGTGTAAGTAGTCTTATTTTTTCCTCTAATAATCATAGAAATGATTGACGCAAGCCTTCCAACAACAGCATTTTTTGCGTCTATCTCGAACCAATTACTAGTAATTTCACTACTTTTAACAAATTTTGTCATTGTGACAGGATTAATACTATTATTAGATATAAAGTCAATTTTATATTTAGCTTGCTTTAAATGTGTTTAGTGATAATTTGATTGAGCCGATTTGTTCCTATTGCAGGCTAATTTATGCTAAAAAGGTTTTATAAACACATTTTCGGTAGGCATTTGAACTGTATTGTACGCCATGCATTAAGCAGAAGTACTAAAAAAGGAGCTCAAAATGAGTACTAAAAAACAAAATCCAGAAACTATCGCTATTCATGGTGGCGATTATAGAAGTGACCCAACTACAAAAGCTGTAGCAGTTCCAATCTATAGAACAACCTCATATCAATTTGATAGCACTGAACATGCTGCAAATCTGTTTGCTTTAAAAGAGTTTGGAAATATCTACACAAGAATAATGAATCCAACTAATGATGCACTGGAAAAAAGACTTGCAGCGTTAGAAGGTGGCTTAGCATGCTTAACAGTATCATCTGGACAAACAGCATCAACTTTTGCAATCTTAAATGTTGCAAAATCTGGTGATAATATTGTTAGTTCAACGGACCTATATGGTGGAACAATTTCTTTATTTACGCACACATTAAGTAAACTTGGAATTGAAGTTAGATACGCAGATCCAGCAGATCCTAAAAACTTTGAGAAGCTTGTAGATCATAGAACTAGAGCTTTTTATGGTGAAACATTACCAAATCCTTATTTAAGAGTTTTTCCAATTAAAGAAGTATCTGACATTGGTAAAAAACATAATATTCCATTAATAATAGATAATACAGCTTCTCCTGTTCTATGTAAGCCATTAGAGCATGGTGCAGCAGTAGTTGTTTATTCACTTACTAAGTATATAGGAGGACATGGTACTGTTGTAGGGGGTGCTTTAATTGATGGTGGTAATTTTGATTGGACAGCTGATGCTAAGAGACAGCCTAATTTTAATGAACCTGATGCAAGTTACGGTGGTGCAGTGTGGGGTAAAGTTGTACCTGAGTTAACAGGTGCAAACGTAGCTTTTGCTGTAAGAGCCAGAGTTGTTCTATTAAGAGATTTGGGTGCTGCGTTAGCACCTGATAATGCGTTTGGATTAATTCAAGGACTTGAAACTGTAGCTCTAAGAATGAAACAACATTGCTCAAACGCAGAAGCGGTTGTTAATTACTTAATTAAACATGATAAAATATCCAGAGTTATCTATCCAAGTCAATACAAAGGTGAAATTGGTAATAGAGCTAAAAAATACTTAAATAATGGAAATGGTGCCTTGATTGGAATTGAGTTAAAAGGTGGTATTGATGCAGGTAAGAAATTTATTGAGGCTTTAAAAATGTTTTATCATGTGGCTAATATTGGTGACGCAAGAAGTTTAGCAATTCATCCAGCTACAACTACTCATAGTCAATTAAATGATAAAGAGCTTTTAGCTTCTGGTGTAACGCCAGGATATGTAAGATTGTGCATTGGCCTTGAACATATAGACGATATAATTGAAGATTTAGAACAAGCTCTCAAAAGAACTTCAGACAATGTTGAGAGTATTAATAGAACTAAAGCTGCTGTTTAATTTGAGTTTTTATATACAATAAGAAGATACGAACTCAAAACAAAAATCGAACCTATTTGGTGTAGTGAAGCATACTTAATCTCTACACCAGTAATAAGTGTAAAGATACCCAGGATAACCTGTAATGTAATTGCACTGTTAAAAATCATAATATATCTAAATTCAATTTTTTCTTTAAGAAATAAATAGTTTAATATGAGTGTAAAAACAATAATTAGATAGCCAATAATTCTATGATAAAATTGTACTATAGAAGGATTACTAAAAGAGTCTAATTTTAAAAAATCATAAACAATAATTTCATTAGGTAAAAAGAAACCATTCATATCAGGCCAAGTATTATAAATTAAACCACCATCTAATCCTGCTAAAAAGGCACCTAATATTATTTGAAAAAACAATAATGAAAATAAAAAAAATAAAAACAAAGTTGATATTTTAGTGATAAATTTATCTACATTGTATAATTTAAAAATATCCCATAAAATTACCATGAGAATTATTAAAGCTAATGTTAAGTGTAAGGCTAATCTAAAGTGACTTACGTCAGTATTTTTAACTAGGCCACTAGTAACCATAAACCAACCTAAAAAACCCTGGATACAAATAAGAAAAAAAATAAAATAATATTTTTTTAAATAAAATGGTGATTTTTTAAATTTAAATGTAAAATAAATTATTGGAATAATTGAAATAATTCCAACAACTCTAGCTAATAATCTATGTGAATATTCCCAACAAAAAATTGTCTTAAACTCATTAAGAGTCATATCAAAATTAACTAATTTATATTCAGGTATTTTTTTATATTCAGAAAAATAAAAGTTCCATTTATCAATATTCATTGGTGGTAATAATCCTGAAAAGAGCTCCCAGGCAGTTATAGAAAGTCCAGAGTCTGTTAATCTGGTTAGGCCACCAACAATGATCATTGAAATAACCAAGAAATACATTGTGAATAACCACACCTTCAAGTAATTATTAATATTGTCTTTATTTACAAACATAAGTAATAATTATAATAATCATTTTTTTAACCAAATGTATAAATGTCGCCATTAAATAAAAAAAAACTAAAAATTCTTAGAAAAAAGCTAGATATCTTAGATAATGATCTCTTAAAGTTAATAAAAAAAAGATCTTTTATTGTAAGTAACGTTTTAAATTTAAAGGAATATAAAAGTGAAATTGTTGATAAGAAAAGAATTGACCTAATCTTAAAAAAAATCAAAAAAAAATCAATTAAGAATAATATAGACCCGAGAATAACAAATCGTATTTGGAAAAATATGATCTGGTCTTATATTGATTTCGAAAGAAGAAATTTTAAGAAAAAATAAATTATTTACTATGTGGTGGTAATTTTTTTTCAACAAACACTTCATGCTTTCTGGTAGCAGGATTATATTTTTTTGCTTTTAATTTTATTTTTGCTTTTTCACCACCAGCAGGTTTTTTAACATAATAAAAGAATGGACTATCCGGTTTTTTTTCAGGAACCAATCTTACTTTAACATGAGTTTTTTTTGCCATTTTATTTTAATCTTTTAATATCTTTGACTAGTTTTAGTATTTTCTTAAGTTTATTTTTAATTTTTGAATTATCAACACTTATAGAATTATTTGGTAATTCGTCAAGTTTTAAAGATTTTTTTGAATTAAGAAGTTTTTGAACACCTTTAATTGTCATTCCTTGATCTTTAAGTAAATATTTAACTTTTTTAAGCACTTCAATAGTGTCTTGGTTATAATATCTTCTATTTCCTGTTAATATTTTTGGTCTAATTTGTTTAAATTTTTTTTCCCAAAATCTAATAGTATGAGTATTTAGAGTATTTTTTTTATCATTAACTAAATTTAAAATTTCAGCTACCTCACCTATCGATTTGTAAGCTTTATTTGTTTTATGAATCATCACTAGAATTTACTAGATCTTTAAATTCTTTTGAAGCTTTAAATAAAACAACATTTCTATTTGAGATTATCTTTTTTTCTTTTGTTTTGGGATTTCTACCAATACGACTTTTTTTATTTCTAATAGAAAAAGTTCCAAAATTTGAAATTTTTATTTTTTTTTCAATTTTTAAATTATCAGTTATAGTTAAAAATAAATCATCTATTAAATTTTCAGATATTTTTTTTGAAAATCCTATTTGCATATATATAGAATTGATTAAATCTTTTTTAGTTAAATTTTTACGCATAATTAACTTATATTATTTCTAATTTTATCAATTAGATTACCTTTAATAATTTTCGTACAAACGCTTAAAGAATTTGAAAAACCAAAAAAATCTGTACCACCATGACTTTTAATAACTGGTGAGTCTAAACCTATAAAAATAGCACCATTATAGAGTCTTGGATCAAGTCTTTTCTTAAATTTTCTTAAGTTAGAAATATTTAATAATGATGAAATTTTACCTACAATGTTATTTGTCATTGCTTTTTTTAATTCATCAGTTATAAAATTTGCGGTCCCTTCTGCGGTTTTTAATGCAACATTACCAGTGAAACCATCAGCAACAATAACATTTACATCGCCATTCATTAATTGATTACCTTCAATATATCCTTTAAATTCAAAATCAGGATTTTTTTTAGCACTCAGTTTCTGATATGTTTCCTTAATTATTTCATGTCCTTTAATTTCTTCAGATCCAATATTTAATAATGCTACTTTTGCAAATGATTCTGGATAGAGTGATCTAAATAGTGAAGAACCCATTATAGAGAAGTCAATTAAATTTTTTGAACTACATTCAACATTTGCCCCAAGGTCAAGTACTACACTCATATTTTTTTTATTAGGCCATAATGCAGCTAATGCTGGTTTATCAATATTTTCAATCATTTTGAGATTTAGTTTAGAAATAACTAATAAAGCTCCAGTGTTACCAGCTGATATAACTATATCTGAATTTTTTTCCTTAACACTTTCTATTGCAAGCCACATACTCGTTTTTTTTCCTCTTTTGGCTGCCTCTAACGGACTATCAGTTCCCCTAACATGTTCTTTAGTATGTATAATTTCAAATACATCTTTTGGTAGTTTTTCATTAATAATTTTAATTATTTGCTCTTGATCACCAAAAATTTGATAAAAATTTTCTTTATTATTTTGGTAATGATGAATTATTCCATCAATAATCTTTTTTGGAGAACCATCCCCTCCCATTGCATCAACTGCAATTTTGATAACATTGTTCATTTTAAAAATAACTAGATTTTATTCTTTAGGGTCAAGGATTTGCCTGCCTCTATACATGCCAGTTTTAAGATCTAAGTGATGTGGTAATCTATATTCACCTGATTTTTTATCTTCAACTATATTCTTTGATGAGAATTTCATATTTTGAGATCTTCTCATTCCAGTTCTTGATGGGGATTGTTTACGTTTTGGTACGGCCATAATAATTTACTGGTTATCTACACCTTTTATATATGAATTTAAAGTATTATTTAACAATTTTTGTCTAAAATTATCAAAGTAATCAACTAAAAAGGTAAAATTTTCTGTATTTAGTACAAATTTTTTAATTATAAAACTTTTTTCATCTTGTTTTAAATGTTCCCAATTGTGAATCTTGTCTATCATGCTGTGTAATAAATTAATGTAATCTTTCATTTTTTTGTTAATTGACTGATCTCCATAACCAATTTCTCTTATGCTTAATTCAAGTTGTCTAAACAAATAATCATATATTTCTTGTAAAATTTTTTTATTTTCATCGGTTTTAAAGGTTTTCAAAAAGAAAGCAAAATGCAATAAAAAATATATTAATCTATCTGAGAATATGTCTTGTTTTTTAAAATCATCGTATAGATCTTTATTTCTAGTTAAATCAATCAAATTATTGTAAATATTGATATATCTAATGTCCATAAAAAAATTATTATTTATAATTATTGCTTTATTTATTACTTCTAATTGTACGCTAAATAAAGTTATAAAGCATCACGGTGTACATTTTTTAGAAGTAAAGCAAGAAAAATTAGCCCTTAATGAGTCTAATAAAAATGATATAATTAAATTATTAGGTCCACCATCAACTATAAGTTTGTTTAATGAGGATTTATGGATTTACATAGAAAGAAATACCTCATCGTCAAAAATATCTAAATTAGGTAAAAGAAAACTACTAACTAATAACGTTCTTGTTTTAGAATTGAATAATAAAGGACTTTTAGAAGAAAAAACTTTTCTCAATAAAGAAGATATGAAAAATTTAAAATTTTCTAAAAGTTTTACAGAAATGTCTATTTCTAAAAAATCATTTGTTTATGACTTTTTAAGAACGCTAAGACAGAAAGCTAATGATCCTCTGGGTAAAAAGAAATAAAAAAATAAAACTATCCTGCTATCACAGCCAACAATAATAAAGCAACAATATTTGTAATCTTAATCATTGGATTAACTGCAGGACCAGCAGTATCTTTATAGGGGTCTCCAACAGTATCACCGGTGACTGCAGCTTTATGAGCTTCAGAACCTTTTCCACCGTGATGACCATCTTCAATATACTTTTTAGCGTTATCCCATGCACCACCACCTGCTGTCATTGAAACAGCAACAAATAGTCCAGTAACAATTACACCTAATAACATGGCACCAACAGAAGCTAAAGCTTCAGCTTGTCCGCCTATTGAAAGAATAACAAAGTATAAAACGATCGGAGATAAAACTGGTAATAAAGAAGGTATAACCATTTCTCTTATTGCTGCTAGTGTAAGTAAATCTACAAGTTTAGCGTAATCTGGCTTTTGTTTACCCTTCATAATACCAGGGTACTTCTTAAATTGTCTTCTAACTTCAACAACAACAGCACCACCCGCTCTTCCAACAGCTTGCATTCCCATTGATCCAAATAAATATGGAAGCATTCCACCTATTAATAAACCAACAACAACATAAGGATTAGTTAGATCGAAGGTAACAACTATCCCTTCTAATTTAGATCCAGCTACACCTGAAAAATGTTTAATATCTTCAACGTATGCAGCAAATAAAACTAATGCACCTAAGCCAGCAGAACCAATTGCATAACCTTTGGTAACTGCTTTAGTGGTATTCCCGACAGCATCTAAAGCATCAGTAGTTTTTCTAACACTCTTTGGTAATTTAGCCATTTCAGCAATACCACCAGCATTATCTGTAACTGGACCGTATGCGTCAAGAGCAACAACCATTCCTGCTAAAGCTAGCATTGTAGTAACAGATATTGCAATACCATAAAGACCAGCTATTGAATTTGTGGCTAAAATTCCAGCAACAATGATTAATGCAGGTATCGCTGTAGCCTCCATAGAAACAGCTAAACCTTGAATAACATTTGTTCCATGTCCTGTAGTTGACGATTTTGCAATACTTCTGACTGGTCTGTATTCAGTTCCAGTGTAGTATTCAGTAATCCAAATTAATAAACCAGTAATAACTAAACCAATTATTCCACAGTAATATAAACTCATACCAGTGAAGTATTTAGGTTCAACTTTGTCAGGTTCAGTAGTAAAAACTGTATCTAAACCAATAACATAATCTGTTACTGGGTATAAAATTATCAGTGAAGTAACAGCAGAAACAACAAAACCTTTATATAAAGCATTCATAACATTTTTACTTTTACCAAGTTTAACAAAAAATGTTCCTAAGATTGATGTTAAAATACAAGCTCCACCGATAGATAAAGGGTAAATCATCATACTCATATCACCAACAAAAAATATTGAAGATAAAACCATTGTTGCAACAATAGTCACAGCGTAAGTTTCAAATAAATCAGCTGCCATACCTGCGCAGTCACCAACGTTATCTCCTACATTATCAGCAATTACTGCTGGGTTTCTAGGATCATCTTCGGGAATTCCCGCTTCTACTTTACCAACTAAATCTGCACCAACATCAGCACCTTTAGTAAAAATTCCACCACCCAATCTAGCAAAAATAGAAATAAGAGAAGCACCAAACCCTAATGCAACTAATGCATTTACAACTTCTCTATCAGCAATACCAAATCTTAATAAAATATAATAATAAACTGCTATAGCTAATAAAGCTAAACCAGCAACAAGCATTCCAGTAACGGCACCAGATTTAAACGCCACAGAAAGACCATTCGCTAAACCTTTTCTAGAAGCTTCAGCAGTTCTTACATTAGCTTGAACAGAAACTAACATACCAACATAACCTGCTATGCCGGACAATGCTGCTCCTATAAAATAACCTAGACCAACCAATGGACTAAATACGAAACATATAATAACCAAAACAACAACACCAACCACAGCTATTGTTTTGTATTGTCTTGTTAAATAAGCTTTAGCTCCAATTTGGATTGCAGAAGCAATCTCTTGCATTTTTGCATTACCTGCACTCTGACTAAGAATATTTTTACCAGTAAAAAAACCATAAACGATTGAAAGAAATCCTGCTGCTATTGTATAAAGTAAAATTGTTTCTACTGATGTATTCATAAAGCCTTTTTGGTTGTTTGGTTTTTAAAATTTTATTGTTTAAAGACCGGACAATACAAAAAAAGCTATAAAAGGCAATATTTAACTTCTTAAAACTTGTGAAAATAACCTTTGTTTTTAACCGTAATTACTGTGTTATTCTGATCAATAATCGATGATATTAAGGACTTATTTTGAATTATTCCAATTTTAGTAATTTTAATACCAAGTTTATTTGAAACCTTTTTAATGAGTGTACGCTTGGACTTTGAGGCAGTAAAAAGCACCTGATAATCATCACCTTTGGAAATAAGGTTAATTTTTGAAAGTTTTTTAGATTTTAATATTTTTTTTAAATTATATGAAATTGGAATGTCGTTTAAACATAACTTGTATGAAAACTTTTGATTATTTATTAACTTATCAAGATCAGCTATAAGTCCATCTGAAATATCCATTGAAGAATTAGCAAAACTTTTAAGTTGATTGGCTAATTTTAGTTTAATATTGGGCATAAAATATTGAGAGGTAAAATAGTTGCTTGATAAAGTATTAAGTTTAATTTTTTTCTGCAAAACTAATAAACCTAAATAACTATCACCTAAATTTCCAGAAACATAAATATCATCATTATTTTTTGTTTTGTTTCGATAAATAATATTATCAGAAAAACCAACCGATGTAATAGTAAAGCTTAATTTATTTGAGAAAACAGTATCTCCACCACCTAAAATAATATTATATTTATTTTGTTCTTCATTAAGCGACTTACTTATCTTTGATAGATTAAATTTAGAAAAATTTTTTTTATTACCTGAAGCAGAAATAAAATAAAATTTAGGATTAACTCCTTTAGAAATAAGATCTGAAATAGATGATCTAATTATTTTTTTAATAACAAGATCGGGTTTTTTAAAATCTATAAAATGGCTTCCTTCGTTATATGTATCAACAGATATAACTAAATTATTCTTTTTATCAAAAAATACATCATCATTTAAATTTAATGAACTTGGTGATTTTTGAGAGAGTCTTTGAAAATAATCTTTAATTAATTTAAATTCATCCATTGTTAATTCTTATTTTTTTTGCAATTTTATCAAGTATTGCATTCAAATATTTTGTTTGAGAATCTTCTAAAAAAAAATTAGATGCATCAAGATATTCTTTGATAATAATTTTTGTTGAAATTTTAGGTTTATACAGAAATTCAAATATCGCAGATTTAACTATTACTTGAAAAACTTTATCTAAATTTTTTAGCTGTATATCGTCACTAAGATGATTTTTAACTTCTTCTTTGATAACTTCATCCCTCTCAATAGTACCAAGAACTATATCTTTTATAAATTTTTTAAATCTATGTTTTGGAAAAGTTAAATTTTTTTCGTCATTAAAATAATTTCCATATAATTTTTGTATCACGATAACTCTTGGGCTTTGATTTGGATTATAGGGAGTTCTCATTCTTATTGAGATAAGACAGATATAACAGCTTGCGCAGCTTCTCTACCCTTCTTTTGTCTTAAAATGGCTTGGCGCATATTTAGACAAGTAATAATCCCATTACCAATTGGTTTTTTACTTTCTATAGATAGATTCATTATTGCATCAGTTGTACTTTTTGATATGAAATCAAAATGAGGAGTCTGACCTTTAATGACACAACCAAGAGCCATAAAAGCATCATATTTCTTAATATTTTTTGCAATTGTTATTGGAATTTCAAAAACTCCTGGAACATTAATAACTTTAATTGAACTAGATTTTGGAAATAACTCTTTTGCACTTTTAAGTAAACCTTTAGATACATCCTTGTAATAATCAGCAATTACTATCAAATATTTTTTTTTCATTAAATTATTTCTTGTTTAGTAATCTTTATATCATAACCTTCTAAACCAATAACCTTTTTAGGAGATTTGGTAATTAATATCATATTTTTAATCTTTAAATCTTTGATTATTTGAGCACCAATACCATAATTTCTTATAAGCTTATCATTACCCTTCTTATAAAAATCTTTATTCTTATAGTCTTTAAGTGTTTGGGTAACAGATTTTAAATTTGTATCTTTTATAAATACTAAAACGCAGTTACTAAATTTTTTAAAATAATTTAAAGTTTTCTTAAATGAGTTTGGTAATTGTTGGTTCAAAAGATAGTTCTGTACTACATTGGATGAAATTACTCTTACTCTAGGTGATATATTTTTTTTGATATTTCCTTTTATTAATGCAAAATGTTCAGAGCCATCTAAAAGATTTTCATATATCCTGATTTTATATTTTTGATTTTTAACCTTAATATCTGACTGTTTTTTTAATTTAATCAATTTTTCTTTTTTAAGACGATATGCAATGAGATCTTCTATCTTTCCAATTTGTAAATTATGTTTTTTAGCAAAATTAAATAAATCTTGGCCTTTGGCCATTGTTCCATTTTCATTCATTATTTCACAAATAACAGCAGAGTTATTTTTGTTAGCAAGCTTTGAAATATCAACGGAAGCCTCTGTGTGGCCTGCACGTACAAGAACTCCACCATCCTTCGCAATAATTGGGAATACATGTCCTGGAGATACAATTTCTTTTTTATTGACATTTTTTTTAGAGGCAATTTTAATTGTTTTCGCTCTATCTTTTGCTGATATTCCTGTTGTAATTCCTTTTTTAGCTTCTATTGAAACGGTAAATGCCGTTTTATTTCTTGATTGATTTACAGGTGACATCAACGACAAATTTAATTTTTTTGCTTGAAGACTGTCCATAGCCAGACATATTAATCCACGTCCATACTTTGCCATAAAATTAATATTTTTAGCATTTGAATCAGATGTTGAGATTATTAAATCACCCTCATTTTCTCTTTTTTCATCATCAACTAAGATGAACATGCCACCCTTTTTAGCTGTCGTTATAATATTTTCAATTGGTGTGAAATTATTTTTTTTCATTAAAATAATTTCTAACGTATTTAGATAGGATATCTATCTCTATATTTACAAGGCTATTTTTTTTTAAATTAGCTAAATTTGTTAGTTTATATGTATGTGGTATTACCCAAATTTGAAAACCTTTTTCAGTAATTTTAGAGATTGTTAAAGAAATACCATTGATACAAATTGATGCCTTTTCAATTAGATTTTTTTTTTCTTTTTTAGTTATATTAAATTCAAATAAATATGATTTATCAACTTTTTTAAAAAATAAAACTTTGCAAACTGTATCAACATGACCTTGACATATGTGTCCTGAAATTTTTTCGCCATAATTTAAGGGTAACTCTAAGTTGATTTTATCATTTACCTTTAAAAATTTAAACTTAGATCGTCTAATAGTTTCATTTGAGAGGTAAAACTCTGAAATTTTATTTTTTATACCTATTAAAGTTAAGCAGACACCGTCACAAGAAACGGACACACCAATATTTTTATTGGTTAATTTTAAATCTGATTGTATAAAAATATTAATACCAGTGGCTCTTCTGTTAATTTTATTAATAAGACCTTGCTTAAATATTATTCCATTAAACATATTATTTTTTATAGAGTGTAATTATGTCTTTACCTAATACTGTTTTAATTTTCGACTTATTTTTATAATTTTGTGATAAATAATCAAAGGAATCAAAATCTTTATAGGTTACTGATTTTGATAAATTTTTTAAACTTTTAAATAAATAAAATTCATTAAATAATCTTTTTTTTAAGATGTTTTTTGTTAGATTATTACCACCTTCAACTAATAGATTTCTACATCCAATTTTATAAAGTTTTTTAAGAATCGATTTAAGATCAAAATAACCACCTTTAATTAAATTAGATTTAATTAGATTGATGCCTTTATTTCTAAATATCGATATTCTTTTTTTATCAGCATTTTTATAAAATATTATTGTGTTTTTTCTATTAGCTGTTCTATATATGTACGATGAAGTTTTAGTTCTAAGAAAATTATCTAAAATTACCCTCTTAGGAGAGAACTTATCCATATTCTTTAGTCGACAATTTAATTTTGGATTATCTTTATTTAAAGTTTTATAAGAAATTAGCAATGAATCATTTCTATATCTTAGATAGTGAGAAAGTTTATCTGAATAAATGTCTGTAATTCTTTTTGTACCTTTGCTATAAATTAAATTATTTTTAGACAGTGCAATTTTACCGGTTACGTAAGGGATTTTATTTTTTCTATTAAAAAAATATGAATCATAAAAATTATTAATTTCTTTTTTGAGTAATCCTTTTTTAACTGTTATTTTATTTGAATTTAAAATCTTAAAACTTTTTCCTTTAACTTTTTTATCAATATCATTTACTGAGTAAAAAACTTCTTTTATTTTATTTTTAATTATTTCATTTGTGCAAGGAGGAGTTTGTCCATAGTGATTGCAAGGTTCAAGTGTTACGTAGATTTTTGAGCCTTCCAAATTGTCATTTGAATTTTTAATTGCACTATATTCTGCATGTGGTCTTCCATTATATCCAGTTTGTCCAATTGAAATGATTTTGTCTTTATTAACAATTACACATCCCACAGATGGATTTATTCCTGTTTGTCCATGACGTGCTCTTGCTAAATTTAAAGCAAGACTCATATATTTGATGTCTTTTTTAGTGAATTTATCTTTTTTTGTAGACATCTAATTTGTCCACGAATTGTACAAAATCTTTTTCTTCTCTAAAATTTCTATAAACTGATGCAAATCGTACATAAGCGACTGGATCTAAATCTTTTAAGCCCTCCATAACCATAGTACCAACTGTGTTTGTTGAAATTTCACTTTGCCCCAATTCTTCTAGTGCTCTTGAAATTTTACTAATAAACTTTTCCGCAGTTTCCGTATCTATTGGTCTCTTCTTTAAAGCAATATAAATAGATTTTGATAATTTATCTCTATCAAAAGCAGATTTTCTACCATTTTTTTTTATAACCATTATTTCACGAAATTGAACTCTTTCAAAAGTAGTAAATCTTGCTCCACACTCACAAAGTCTTCTTCTTCTTATTGCTGTGCCATCTTCTGTTGGTCTAGAGTCTACTACCGACGTTTCACCTTTTTTACAAATTGAACAAATCATTTATTTCAAATTTTTATATATTGGAAAAAAAGAGGTAAGCTCTATTACCTCATCTCTAACTTCTTTTTCAATTTTACTATTATCCTCTAGATTATCAGATAAACCTTTGACTACTTTGGTTATTAACTCTCCAACTTTTTGAAACTCTTTTAAACCAAAGCCTCTAGTTGTTGCTGCTTGAGTTCCAAGTCTTATGCCTGAGGTAATCATTGGTTTCTCTGAATCAAAAGGTATTCCATTTTTATTACAGGTAATGTTTGCCCTACAAAGACTCTCAGAAGCTAAATTGCCTTTAACATTGAAGGGTCTAAGATCAACAAGCATTAAATGTGTGTCAGTTCCACCAGAATAAATCTTAAATCCATTATTTTTAAGTGTCTCTGATAAAATTTTAGCATTAGCTAAAACTGATTTAATATAATCTTTAAAATCTGGTCTTAATGCTTCTAAAAAACCAGCAGCCTTTGC
>Ga0209709_10002199_pt1 | contig 17296 bp, 24 predicted proteins | sample ArcticOcean_MG_C_2_FD_187435 | JGI IMG/M metagenome (GOLD analysis project Ga0209709, IMG submission 187435) | Marine microbial communities from western Arctic Ocean - ArcticOcean_MG_CB4_136 (SPAdes) (version 2) | ecosystem: Environmental > Aquatic > Marine > Oceanic | place: Arctic Ocean... | reverse complement strand
TCCTGGAGCTATTATGGTTGTAGATAATGTAGCAAAACATTTACCCGCAGATGGATCTGTATGGATTACTAATAATACAAAGTATCATAATGCTTTTAATGGTGGTGAAGAAAATAGAATCCACCTGGTTGCATGTGTTTTAGATTATAAGTTTAACTAGTTTGAAAAAAATATTTTTATCATCTGATCACGCTGGTTATAAATTAAAAGAATTAATTAAAATTTATTTAGATAATAAAAAAATTAAATATTCAGACTTGGGTCCTTATAGTGATGATAAAGTTGATTACCCTGATTATGCTCATAAAGTAGCTAAAAAAGTTAAGACTAATAATAATCATGCTGGAATATTAGTTTGTGGCTCAGGAATAGGCATGAATATTGTTGCAAACAAACATAAAAATATACGTGCAGCTCAATGCTTTAATTTAAAATCTACAAAATTATCAAGATTGCATAATGATGCAAATATCATTACATTAGGATCGAGAGTGCTTACTAAAAAAAATGCTTTAAACTGTGTCAGTGTTTTTTTAGATACAAAATTTGATGGTGGTAGACACGCAAAAAGAATTAAAAAGATTTAATTATGTCTAGTGAAAAAGATTATTTAAATAAGAATTACAAAAGTTTTTTTGAAGATAGTTTATCTGTAGCTGATCCTGAACTACATAAAGCAATCAGTGATGAATTAAAAAGACAACAACAACATATTGAATTAATTGCATCTGAAAATATTGTTTCTCAAGCTGTTCTAGAGGCGCAAGGCTCTGTCTTAACAAATAAATATGCAGAAGGATATCCTGGAAAAAGATATTATAATGGATGTGAGCACGTTGACGTAGCGGAAAACTTAGCTATTGAAAGATTAAAAAAGTTATTTGATTGTAAGTTTGCTAATGTACAACCTCATTCAGGGGCACAAGCTAATGGAGCAGTGTTTTTAGCATTATTAAATCCAGGTGATACATTTATGGGAATGAGTTTAAATTCTGGTGGACACATTACGCATGGGTTAAAAATTTCAATGTCAGGTAAATGGTTTAATCCAATTGGATACGATGTTGAAGAAGAATCGGAACTTATCGATTATGATAATGTTGAGAAACTTGCTTTAGAACACAAACCAAAACTTATAATTTGTGGTGGTAGTGCCTATTCTAGAGTGATTGACTTTAAAAGGTTTAGAGAGATTGCAGATAAAGTAGGAGCATACCTTATGGTAGATATGGCTCATTTTTCAGGTTTGGTTGCTGGCAAGGGTTATCCAAATCCTTGTGAATATGCACATGTGGTTACTTCAACAACTCATAAAGTTTTCAGAAGTGCAAGAGGTGGAATTATTCTAACAAATCACGAAGATCTAGCAAAAAAATTCAACACAGCAGTATTTCCTGGTTACCAAGGTGGACCATTGATGCACATCATTGCAGCTAAAGCTGCTGGTTTTTTAGAAGCCTTAAGGCCAGATTTTAAAGATTACATCAAATCAGTTTTAGCTAATGCTAAGATTTTATCTGAAACACTTAAAAATAATGGTTTTAAGATTTATTCTGGAGGAACTGATACACACTTAATGTTGGTTGATCTAAGACCCTTCAAAGTTAAGGGTAATTTGGCTGCTGAAAGTCTTTCTAATGCTAATATTACTTGTAATAAAAATGGGATACCTTTTGATTCAGAAAAACCAATGGTTACCTCTGGAATAAGGCTTGGAACTCAAGCAGCAACAACTAGAGGCTTTGGATTAAAAGAATTTGAAAAAGTAGGGAAGCTAATAACTAAAGTTGTAAAAGGTTTATCTGAAAATCCTGAAGATAATAGTAAAATTGAAGAAGAAGTTAGAAAGGAAGTTGTAGAACTTACTTCTCACTTTCCAATATATATGAATTTAAAATAATGATTTGTTCAATTTGTAAAAAAGGTGAAACTTCAGTCGTAGACTCTAGACCGACTGAAGATGGAACTGCTATAAGAAGAAGAAGATTATGTGTATGTGGTGCGAGATTCACAACTTTTGAAAGGGTTCAATTTAGAGAAATAATGGTTGTCAAAAAGAATGGTAGAAAATCATCTTTTGATCGTGATAAATTATCAAAATCAATTTATATAGCTCTTAAGAAGAGACCAATAGATACAGAAACAGCAGAAAAATTTATAAGTAAAACCTCAAGAGCTTTAGAGGAGCTTGGTCAAAGTGAGATTTCATCTAATATAATAGGAACGATGGTTATGGAAGGTTTAAAGGAACTTGACCCTGTTGCTTACGTCAGATTTGCTTCAGTCTATAGAAATTTTAGAGAAGAAAAAGATTTTGTACAATTCGTGGACAAATTAGATGTCTACAAGAAAAGATAAGTTTTCCAAAAAAGATAAAAAATACATGAGTCTTGCTTTAAGTTTAGCAAGTACACGTCATGGTCATACAGGCGAAAACCCATCAGTAGGTTGTGTAATTGTTAAAAATGATAAGATCATTTCTATAGGTCAAACAGGTTATAATGGGAGGCCCCATGCTGAATATAATGCAATTAAAAACTCTATTGAAATTTTAGAAGGCTCTACAATGTATGTAACACTTGAGCCATGTAACCATTATGGCCAAACACCACCATGCACCAAGGAAATTATTAGAAATAAAATAAGCAAGGTTATTTACTCTGCAGAGGATATTGATAAAAAAGTTAAAGGAAAAAGTTTTAAAATTTTAATGTTAAAAAACATTATTGTTAAAAAAAATTTACTAGGTAAGGAAATAAATAATTTTTATAAGCCATATTTTTTTAATAGAAGGAATAAGATACCTTATGTTACTGGTAAAATTGCTGTTTCAAAAAATAATTTAATCTATAGCAAAGGGACAAAGAGAATAACCAACATTCACTCAGATAAATTGACACATTTTTTAAGATATAAAAATGATTCATTGATGATTACATATAAAACCTTGAATAAAGATAACCCTAGACTAGACTGTAGACTTGAAGGTTTAAATAAATTTTCACCAAAAAGAATTATTTTAGATAATAACTTAAAAATGAATACCAGTTCTTATATTTTTAGAACTGTTAATAAAAGCAATACTATCGTTTTTTATAAAAAAGCTGGTAAGACAAAAATTTTAATGTTCAAAAAAAGGGGGATTAAATTAATACAGTCTAATTTATTAAAAAATGGAAATTTTGATATTAAGTTAATTTTTAAGAAACTGTATAGCTTAGGTTGTAGAAATTTACTCGTTGAGAGTGGTAATGATTTATCCAAAAGTATTATTAAAAATAAATTGTTTAATCAATTCTATCTATATAAAAGTCCCAAAAATTTATCAAAATTAGTAGCTCACAAAGAGTTTAACTGCTTTAAAATCCTGTCACAAAAATATAAAAGTAAAAATAAAATTAATACAAAATTAGGAAAAGATTCAATTACACTTTATAAAAAATAATATGTTTAATGGAATAATATTTAATCAAGGGATTGTTCAAAATATTGAAAAAAGAACAAAAGGTATTGATATTTTTGTTAAATCAAATTTAAAATTGACCAAGAAGGATATTGGAGTTTCAATTTCATGCGACGGTGTTTGTTTAACATTAATAACTATTTCAGAAAAAGTAATGGAATTTTATCTTTCTGATGAAACCATACAAAGATCAAAATTTAAATTTTTAAAAGTTAAAGATAACATTAATCTTGAGCTACCTTTAAAGTATGGTCAAAAGATATCAGGTCATATTTGTCAAGGACACATCGATACTGTGGGTAAAATTTCAGATATTAAGATAATTGATAAATCTTATTTATTTGAATTTGAAATTGTTAAAAAAGAAAGAATAAACTTAATTGAAAAAGCGTCAGTTTGTATAAATGGCATTTCCTTAACAATTTCCAAACTTACAAAAAAAGGTTTTCAAATATGGGTTATTCCACATACATTTAAACTTACAAATTTATCCAGATTAAAGAAAAGCAGCCTGGTTAATATAGAGATAGATATCTTATCTAAATACGTTAGAAATTATTTTAATGAAAAAAAATAATTACACAGCAATCGAAAATATTATTAACATTTCAAAAAAAGGTGGGATGTTCATTTTAGTTGATGATGAAAAAAGAGAAAATGAAGGTGATTTAATAATTTCAACAACAGATTCTAATGCTAAAAATATTAACTTTATGGCAAAGTTTGGTCGAGGTTTGATATGTTTGGCCATGGATAGTGTTCAGGCCAAGAGGTTAAATTTATCTTTAATGTCTCCAGTAAATCAATCAAGAAATAAAACTGCATTTACAATATCGATTGAAGCTAAAAAAGGAATAACAACCGGTATATCCGCAAAGGATAGGGCTAAAACAATTAAAATTGCATCAAAGAAAAATGTAAACAAAAAAGAAATTGTATCCCCTGGTCATATTTTTCCAATTATAGCTAAAGATGGTGGAGTGCTTGTTAGAGCAGGGCACACTGAAGCCTCTGTTGATATTTCGAAACTAGCTAAGAAAAATAATTCAGCTGTTATTTGTGAAATAATGAATGAAGATGGAACTATGGCCAAGGGTCAGGATTTATTTAATTTTGCAAAAAAACATAATTTAAAAATTGGTAAAATTGAAGATCTTATTGCTTATCGTTTAAAAAAAGAAAAATTAATTAAGTTAAAAAAACAATCTGATATAGAGGTTAAAAATCAAAAATACAAAATTAGAATTTATGAAAATCTTTTAGATGGATCTGAACATTTTGCTTTAATTAAGGGGAATATTAAAAATAGTATAGTACCTAGAGTTAGAGTAATTTCATCAAATGTAGTTCAAAATTATTTAATTAATCAACAATTACCAAATTCATTTAACAAAACTTTGAATTATTTCAAAAAATTTAATAATTGTGTTTTGGTATTCATCAAAGATACAAATTTAAGATCTGTGACACAAACACTTAAAGATTATAAGAATAAAGATTTTTACAAAAAGGGTAATGATAAGCTTATAAGAAATTATGGTATTGGTGCTCAAATAATCAAAGATTTAAAAATTAAAAACATGATATTAATTACTAAGTCCCCCAAAAAAGTTATTGGTTTAGAGGGTTATGATATAAAGATTACTAAACAAGAAATAATATAATGAAAAAAAAATATTTAATTGTAATTGCTGATTATTATAAAAATATATCTGATGGCTTACTTAAGAGTGCAAATGATATACTTCCAAAATCTAGTGTAATTAAAACTATAAATGTGCCTGGTGTGTTTGAAATACCAGTAACAATTTCAAAGTATATAAGAAAGTACGATGGTTTTTTGGCTCTAGGTTGTGTGATAAAAGGTGAAACTCCGCATTTTGATTTTATTTCTCTAGCTACAACGGATGCTATAATGAAGCTTTCTGTAGTGAATAAAAAGCCAATTGGTAATGGAATTATTACATGCTTAAATATGCGTCAAGCTATAGCAAGAAAAAAGAAAGGTAGAGAAGCAGCATTAGCAGTAATATCTGTTCTTTCACAAAAATAATGAGAACTCCATACAATCCGAATCAAAGTCCAAGGGTTATAATTATTCAAAAATTATATGGAAATTTTTTTAATGATGACACAGACTTAATATTTCCTAAGCATAGATTTAAAAAGTTTATTAAAGATATAGTTTTAGGCACAATAGAAAGAGATGATGTGATTAAAGAGGAAGTCAAAAAATATTTAAGTGAAGATTTACAATTAACTAATTTAGATAAGGTTTTTCAAGTAATAGTAAAATCTGCTATATTTGAGTTCTTATATAAACCTAAAATTTCAACTAAAATAATTATTAAAGAATACCTTGATGCATCAAATTTTTTTTTAGAAGACTCCCAAACTAAATATTTGAACGCTATATTAGATAAGATAGCTAAAAAAATAAGAACTACTAATGCATGAATTTGAATTAATAAAAAAATATTTTCAAAAACTTTCTAAAAAATCATCTAGTGCTCTAAATTTAAATGATGATGTTTTTTTTGATAAAAAAAAGAAACTAGTAGTTTCTGTTGACACATATACTGAAGGTAATCATTTTATAGATTTTAAAAACCCTGAATTAGTTATTAAAAAAATAATTCGATCATCATTATCAGATCTTATTTGCAAGGGTGTTAAACCAAAATATTATTTTATTTCAGGGTCTGGTAATAAAAAAAGCTTTTCTAAATCAAATTTAGTAAAAATTAGCAAATCACTTAATCAAGAACAAAATAAATTTAAAATATTTCTAAGTGGTGGAGATACAGTTTTTTCAAACAAGTTAAGTTTTACAATAACTTCAATTGGTTATGCTAATAATATTATTTATCGAAATAAAGCTAAAGTTGATGATGATATTTATGTCTCTGGAAACTTAGGTGATAGCTATTTAGGTTTGTTGGTTTTAAAAAATAAACTTAAACTTAATCCGAGATTAAGAAAATATTTTATCAATCAATATTTTATGCCAAATATTCAATTAAAATTAGTAGCTCACATTAAAAAATTTGCAAATACTTCAATCGATATTTCTGATGGACTGTTAACTGATCTTGATAAAATGATTAATAATCAAAAATTGTCTTATAAAATTTTTTTAAAAGAAATTCCAATTTCAAATAATCTTAAAAATATACTTAATATTAAAAAACTATCCAAAATTAACCATGTTTCTAATGGTGATGATTATCAGGTTTTATTTACAGCCTCAAAAAATAAAGAGAGAATCATAAAAAAAATAGCTTCTAATTGTAGACTTAAGCTTACAAAAATAGGCTCAATCCAAAGCTTTGTTAAAAAATCATCCATTGTAGATGACAAAAATGAGAAAATTAGCCTCAAAAACAAAGGTTATTTTCATAATTTTTAATAAGTTAAATATTGCCTTTTATTGCTTTTTTTGTATTGTCCGGACTTTAAACAATAAAATTTTTAACAACCAAACAACCAAAAAGGCATCATGAACTCACTTATAGAAACAATATTACTTTACACCATAGCGGCAGGATCACTTGCAATTGTTTATGGTTTTTTTACCGGTTTAAATATTCTTAATTTAAGTGCTGGAAATGCAAAAATGCAGGAGATTGCATCTGCAATCCAAATTGGAGCTAAAGCTTATCTAGCAAGACAATATAAAACGATAGCCGTGGTTGGAGTTGTTGTTTTAGTTATTATTTGTTGGGTGTTTAGTCCATTAGTGGGACTTGGTTATTTTATTGGTGCAACATTATCTGGTATTGCTGGTTATGTTGGAATGTTAGTTTCGGTTCAAGCTAACGTTAGAACAGCAGAAGCTTCAAGAAAAGGTTTGGCAAGTGGTCTTTCTGTTGCGTTTAAATCTGGTGCGGTAACTGGAATGCTTGTTGCTGGTTTAGCTCTATTAGCTATAGCAGTTTATTATTATATTTTATTAAGAATGGGAATTGACGATAGAGAAGTTGTTAATGCGTTAGTTGCATTAGGTTTTGGTGCTTCATTAATATCAATATTTGCAAGATTAGGTGGTGGAATTTTTACAAAAGGTGCTGATGTTGGCGCTGATCTAGTTGGTAAAGTCGAAGCAGGAATACCCGAGGATGACCCTAGAAACCCAGCAGTAATTGCTGATAATGTTGGTGATAATGTTGGTGACTGTGCTGGTATGGCTGCAGATTTATTTGAAACTTACGCAGTGACTATTGTTGCAACAATGGTTTTATCTTCGATATTTTTTGTAGGTGATATGAATATGATGATCTACCCTTTAACAATTGGAGGTGCATGCATCTTGACGTCAATATTAGGAACTTACTTTGTTAAGCTTGGAAAAAGTAAAAATGTTATGAATGCTTTATATAAAGGATTTGTTGTTTCTGCTGTTTCTTCACTAATAATTTTATACCCAGTAACTGATTATGTAATTGGTTTTACAAATGAGTATACTGTAAATGATAAAAGCTTCACTGGTATGAGTTTATATTATTGTGGAATAATTGGTTTAGTTATTACTGGTTTATTAATTTGGATTACCGAATACTATACTGGAACTGAATACAGACCAGTGAGAAGTATTGCAAAATCTTCAACAACTGGACATGGTACAAATGTTATTCAAGGTTTAGCTGTTTCTATGGAAGCTACAGCGATACCTGCATTGATTATTGTTGCTGGAATTTTAGCTACAAATTCAATAGCTGGTCTTTATGGTATTGCAATTTCTGTTACTACAATGTTGGCTTTAGCTGGAATGGTTGTTGCTCTTGACGCATACGGTCCAGTTACTGACAATGCTGGTGGTATTGCTGAAATGGCTAAATTACCAAACAGTGTTAGAAAAACTACTGATGCTCTAGATGCTGTAGGTAATACAACTAAAGCAGTTACTAAAGGCTATGCAATTGGTTCTGCTGGTTTAGGTGCGTTAGTTTTATTTGCTGCATACGTTGAAGATATTAAACATTTTTCTGGTACCGCTGGATCTAAATTAGAGGGTATAGTTGTTACTTTCGACCTAACCAATCCTTATGTTGTTGTTGGATTATTAATTGGTGGAATGCTTCCATACTTATTTGGATCAATGGGAATGCAAGCTGTTGGAAGAGCAGGCGGTGCTGTTGTTGTGGAAGTTAGAAGACAATTTAAAAAATTTCCAGGAATTATGAAGGGTAAACAGAAACCTGATTATGCTAAACTTGTAGATTTATTAACTCAAGCTGCGATCAAGGAAATGATTATACCTTCTTTATTACCAGTTTTATCTCCTATTGTTTTATATTTCGTTATTCTTTCAATAGGTGGACAAGCTGAAGCTTTAGCTTCTGTTGGCGCTATGTTGCTAGGCGTAATCGTTACAGGACTATTTGTTGCTGTTTCAATGACCGCTGGTGGTGGAGCATGGGATAATGCTAAAAAGTATATTGAAGATGGCCATCATGGTGGAAAGGGTTCTGAAGCACATAAAGCAGCTGTTACAGGTGATACAGTTGGTGATCCATACAAAGACACGGCTGGTCCAGCGGTAAATCCGATGATAAAGATTACTAATATTGTGGCTTTATTATTATTAGCAGTAATAGCTGGTTAAATTTAATTTATTTTTTTTGTGCCAAGGGGATCGTTCATTTTTTGTCTCAATGTCTTTAAAAACTCATATATAAATTTATCTTTTGTGTAGCTCATTTGTGTAGTGTTATTTGAGAATTCATATTTATTCATGTTATCTTTATTAAGAAAGGTTACTTTAGATAGCAATCCCTTGTTATTAATATCTAATATCAAAACATTATTATTTACTAATGTTTTTTTCCCAAGTCTTGTAAGCCTTGAAGAACTTGTGGCCATTTCAATATAAATCCACAGATCTTCAGCAAAAGCACCCTTAGTAGAGGGAGGTCCTAGTAATTTAATTATATCATTTTTATTTGAAGTTCCAACTATGAGCTGTTTGTGCTTTTTTTCTAAAAAATGTACACCATGGTGCTTTATAACTTTATTTAGTGTACAATTTGCAATAAACAAAAATATTAAAAAAAAGCTAATTATTTTTTTCATGAATACAGATTATATAAATATCTACAATAATTTAGTTAATTTAACTAGAAATAAAGAGTTGTATAAAGATTTTAAATATCAAGATACATTTTCAGATAGGTTAATTTTTTTCTTATTGCATTTTGCCTTTTTCTTAAAAATTTATAAAGAAAATAACGATAAAAAGCTTTTACAAGAGATTTATGACCATACTTTTAGGCAAGTGGAGTTAAGCATAAGAGAGATTGGTTATGGTGATCAGTCTATAAATAAGAAAATGAAAGACTATCTAAATTTATTTTACGGAATGATAGATAAAATTCATGATTGGGATAATCTTGACATAGAATCAAGAGCTTCTATCTTACAAAAATTTTTAGATAACGCTGTAAATATTGACTTTCTGGTGGATTATTTTGAAAAATATAGGTTAAATTTACTAAATAATACTTTAAATTCTTATATAAAAGGTGTAATTAAACATTAATTTTTATTATGGCTGTACCAAAACGTAAACAATCCCCGTCAAGAACTGGAATGAGAAGAGCTCAGAATATGAAGTTCAAATCTACAAATATTGTTGAGGATAAAAAATCTGGCGAATATAGGTTATCTCATCATCTTGACCTTAAGACCGGAATGTACAGAGGTAGACAAGTTTTAGATCTCAAGAAATAAAAGCTTCAATCTTAAATGAATAATATTATCAAAATTGCAGTTGATGCAATGGGTGGCGACGGTTCACCAAAAAAAGTTATTGAGGGCATTAGTCATCATTTTAAGAATAATAAAAATTCATTTTATCAAATCTTTGGAGACAAAGATAAAATTCTTCCACATATTAAAAGCGATTTATTAAAATCTTCTTTTGAATTAATTCATACTATAGATATTGTTAAGGGTACTGACAGTCCATTAGAAGGTGCTAAGCGTGGAAAAAATACTAGCATGTGGTTGGCCATTCAAAGTGTTAAAGAAAAAAAATCTGATGTGGTAATTTCAGCAGGAAACACTGGAGCTTTACTGGTTATTTCTAAGCTTAATCTTAAAATGATAGAAAACATAGACAAACCTGCTTTATCAGCTTTATGGCCAAATAAAAAAGGAATGAGTGTTGTTCTAGATTTGGGTGCTAATATTGAGTGTAGTCCAAAAAATTTAATTGATTTTTCAATAATGGGATCTTCATTATTCAAATCACTATATCCAGAAGTTAATGCAAAAGTCGCATTATTAAATATAGGATCTGAAGAACTCAAGGGTAATGAAACTATTAAAGAAACATATCAAAAACTAAATCAAAGAAATAATTATGATTTTGAATTTAAGGGCTATATTGAAGGTAATCAATTAATGAATGGTGATGTAAATGTTATTGTTGCTGATGGTTTTACAGGTAACGTTGCTTTAAAAACTGCTGAAGGAACAGCAAGCTTTATTACCAGTGAACTTAAAAAAGCAATGACTGGTAATATTATTGGTAAAATCTCATCTTTATTAAATATTTCAAATTTAAGTAAATTTAAAGCAAGATTAGACCCAAGACTATATAATGGTGCAATATTTATTGGCTTAGACTCACCTGTAATTAAAAGCCACGGTGGGACCGATTATATTGGTTTTTCAAACTCTTTAAGTGTTTGCACTAAAACTGTAAGTGGTAATCTTATAGAAAAAATTAGAGAAAATATTAACTAATGACTAGAATAAATTTAACTAAAAAAGATTTAATAAATTCAATTTATATGCAGATTGGCTTTTCAAAGAATATCTCTGAGAATTTAATTGATGATTTTTTATCTACTGTAATGGACAATCTGAAAAATGAAAAAAAAATGAAATTATCAAAATTTGGTACTTTTTCAGTACGGACAAAAAAAAGTAGAATTGGTAGAAACCCTAAAACTAAAGAAGAAAAAACTATATCTAGTAGAGATGTAGTTTTATTTAAAGCCTCTAAGGAATTTAAAGATTTAGTAAATTTTAAGAATGATTCACAAAAGTAATAAAGCTTATAAGTCTATAGGGGAAGTTGCAAAAATTCTTAATCTTGTTAATGAAAAAAAAGGTACATTGAATACCCACACAATACGTTTTTGGGAAAAAGAATTTAAACAGATTAAGCCAAATATCTTAAACGGTAATAGACGTTACTATAATAATGAGACAATAGAGATTCTAAAGAAAGTTAAATATCTGCTCAAAGATCAAGGAATGACAATTAATGGTGCTAAAAAAGTTTTAAATTCAGATAAATCTTTAAAACTTGACGTATTAGCAAATAATTCTATAAATGCTGATTATAATATAAAAAATAAACTTAAGAATATTTCAAATTTAATAAAACAAATTAAAAAATTAAAATAATATGGCAAAAAAAACACATGTTAAAGTTAGACTTGTACCTGAGGCTAAACCTGATAGTCCATATTTTTACTATGTTAAAAAGCCAGCTGGTGGTGAAAAGGCAAAAGTAAAATTATCAGCAAAAAAGTACAATCCCGCTACGAGAAAGCACGAGATGTTTGTTGAGAAGAAATTACCCCCACATAGTAAATAACTTTATTTTTTTTTAAAATTTCTTTTTTCATAATCAATAAAAGACCAAATCATATTCTTCCATATTCTGTTCGTGATCTTTGGATCTATTTTTGATTGTATCGATTTCTTTTTAATTTTCTTAAGAATGAAATTTATTCTTTTTTGATCAATTATTTCTTTTTTATAAATTTTAACTTTTAAAACTTCATTTACTAAATTAGATCTTTTTTTAATTAATTTTAGTAGCTCATTATCAAGCTTATCAAGCTTAATTCTTAGTAGGTTTAATTTTTTAATATTTATAGGCGACATTTAATCAGTTGGTTATTAAGATGATTATTATAAGTATAATTTATGTTTGTAAATAGCGACGACTATATAAAATATTTAAAATTATGGTTAATAACAATATTTTTATTAATTATTCTCATGGTAGCAGTTGGTGGACTTACTAGATTAACTGATTCAGGTTTATCAATCACAGCCTGGGAGCTTTTTACAGGTATATTACCTCCTCTAAATACAAATGAATGGAATTTTTATTTTTCCGAATACAAAAAAATTCCTGAATATCAAAATATTAATTATGGAATGACTTTAGATGAGTTTAAAACAATTTTTTATTGGGAATATGCTCATCGCTTGTTAGCGAGAATTGTTGGACTTTTTTCACTTGTCCCATTATTAATTTTTAGTTTTAAATTTAGAAATAATAAATTTTACTCTAATAAATATTATATAATATTTTTACTAGTATGTTTACAAGGATTTATTGGGTGGTATATGGTTTCAAGTGGGTTAATAGAAAATAACGATGTTAGTCATTTCAGACTATCGGTTCATTTAACGCTGGCTCTATTTATAATGTGTTTAATTTTTTGGTTTATATTAGATTTATTTAATACTAAAAAATTTAAAATTAAAATTTCTAATTTATTATTATTTTTTATTTTATTTCTTATTGTTTTACAGATTATTCTTGGAGCTTTTCTTTCAGGTCTTGATGGTGGTTTAATTTATAATTCTTGGCCCGATATGAATGGGAATTTTTTCCCAAATGATGTTGTTATGATTGATTATTTGAGCTCTAAATTATTTTATAATCCTTCTATTATTCAATTTTTTCACAGATTGACTGCATATATTCTTTTGTTTTTAATTATATTTTTGAATTATCTATTTATTAAAAAAGGATTAAATTTTACAAATATATTTTTTTTTGATTTTGCTATTTTATTACAAGTTTTCTTAGGAATTATTACTTTAGTTTCTGGTGCAGAGATTAAATATGCATCCCTACACCAGCTAGGTTCAATTTTTGTTTTGAGCTCTTATCTTTTAATTTTACATAAAAACTCTAACCAACAGCTTTAGCTTTATTAATATTTTCAACATTATCTGCAGTTCCTTTTAGAGCTTGCTCTAAGTCTTCAATAATGTCGTCAATATGCTCAAGACCAATACACAATCTTACATATCCTGGTGTTACACCAGAAGCTAAAAGTTGTTTTTCATTTAATTGACTGTGTGTTGTTGTTGCTGGATGTATTGCTAGACTTCTCGCATCACCAATATTTGCTACATGATAAAACATTTTTAAAGCTTCAATAAATTTTTTACCAGCTTCAATACCACCCTGTAACTCTATACCTACCAAAGCACCATTTCCACCACTTAGGTATTTTTTAGCTCTATTTCCAATTTCACCTTTATATTGATTTGGATATATCACCCTTGAAACCTCAGTATGTTTAAGGAGGTAATTGACAACTTTTTCAGCATTTGAACAATGTTGTTTCATTCTTAAAGCAACAGTTTCAAGCCCTTGGATTAATCCAAAAGCATTATCAGGAGATAACGCTGCACCCAAGTCTCTTAATAAAACAACTCTAGCTCTTACTGCAAAAGAAACGTTTGCACCTGTTAACTCGGGTACTACTTTACCCCATACTGCACCACCATAACTTGCATCTGGTTCGTTAAATAGAGGCTGCCTTTTAGGATCTGATGTCCAATCAAAATTTCCACCATCAATTAAAGCTCCACCAACAACAGTTCCATGGCCACCTATATATTTTGTAAGCGAATAAACTACTATAGCTGCACCATGCTCTAAAGGCTTACATAGAACAGGAGAGGCCGTATTGTCCATTATTAGAGGTATGTTATATTTTCTACCTATGTCAGACACTTCTTTAATAGGAAAAACCCTTAAGTATGGATTTGGGAGAGTCTCACCATAAAAAGCTCTAGTTTTATCATCAACAGCTTTCTCAAAGTTTTTTGGATCAGACGGATCTGCGTATCTTACTTCAATACCAAGTTTACTTAATGTGTATGTGAATAAAGAAACTGTTCCACCGTAAAGATCTGTTGAGCTAACAATATTATCACCAGCTTTAGCAACGTTTAAGATTGCAAATGTTGATGCTGTTTGACCAGATGACACTGTTAAACAAGCTAAACCTCCCTCTAATGCAGCAAGTCTTTTTTCTAAGGCATCATTAGTTGGATTCATTATTCTTGTGTAAATGTTCCCAAACTCTTTTAAAGCAAACAGATTTGCAGCATGTTCAGTACTGTCAAATTGATAAGAGGTTGTTCTGTAAATCGGTACAGCTACAGCTTTGGTTGTTGGATCGCTTCTATAATCACCACCATGGATAGCAATTGTTTCTGGATTTTGTCTTTTTGTACTCATCTTGATTCTCCTTTTTAGTACTTCTGCTAAATGCAAGGCGTACAATACAGTTCAAATGCGCCTACCGAAAATGTGGTTAAAAAATCCTTTTTAGCATTAATAAGCCTGCAATAGGAACAAATCGGCATAATTAAAATAGCATTTATAGAGGGTATTACAAGTTAAATATAAAATTGACATTATTACTAATAATAGTATTAATCCTCGTTCAATGACAAAATTTCTAAAAAGTAGTGAATTAACTAGCAACTGGTTTGAAATAGACGCTAAAAATGCTGTAGTTGGAAGACTAGCATCTATTATAGCTATGATTGTTAGAGGAAAAAATAAGACAACTTATACTCCACACATGGATGATGGTGATTTTGTTGTGGTAAAAAATGTTGAGCTAGCAAAATTCACTGGAAAAAAATTTAGTGATAAAAAATACTACAGACACACGGGTCACCCTGGAGGAATTAAAGAAATAACTCCTGAAAAATTATTAGAAAAAAATAAGCCTGGTGAATCATTAAAGTTAGCAGTTAAAAGAATGTTACCTGGTGGAGTGCTTGGTAGAAAACAATTAACTAAAGTTAAAATTTATGCAGGTGAAGATCACCCTCATGCGGCACAAAACCCTAAACTTTTAGATTTAGGAAAACTAAACAGTAAAAATTTAATAAGAAATTAATATGGAAACAGCAGCTGCAACAACTAAAGTAGTTTCAAAAAAACCTAAAATAAAATTAGATTTTAAAGATAGTAAATATGCAACAGGTAGACGAAAAAAGTCCATTGCAAAAATTTGGGTAAAAAAAGGTACTGGTAAAATTTATGTAAATGGCAGAACTATGGATGAGTATTTCACTAGCGGCAGTCATAAAATGCAAATTACAAGACCATTTGAAATTATTAACCAAGCAACTAATTACGATGTTAGATGTAGCGTTGCTGGTGGTGGGCATACCGGTCAAGCCGGAGCAATGGTGCATGGTATTGCTAAAGCTTTAATTCTATTCGATTCAGAGAATAGAGCAGTCCTTAAAACTGAAAAACTGAATACCAGAGACTCTAGATCGGTTGAGAGAAAAAAACCTGGTCGTAGAAAAGCCAGAAGAAGCTTCCAATTCTCGAAAAGATAATTCTTTTTTAATTCTAAACTGCTATAATAAAAAAATGCCTAAGCTTAATGTTTTAGTTGCTGGATCAACTGGTTACATCGGTATTCAACTAATTAAATTATTAGTTAAACACAGTGATGTTAAGATTAAATATCTTTGTGGAAAATCATCAGTTGGAAAAAATATCTCTAGTTATGAGAGATCTTTGAGGTCAAAAAAATTACCAAAAATTGTTAAATACAATAAATCTTTTTTAAATGATATAGATCTTGTTTTCACTGCTTTACCAAATGGTGAGGCGCAAGATATTTCAAATGATTTACTAGAACACAATGTGTTAATTGATCTTGCTGCTGATTTTAGACTAAACAAAGCATCTGATTATTTAAAATGGTACAAACAAAAACATAGATCAGTTAAAAATATTAAAAAATCTATTTATTCATTGCCAGAAATTAATGGAGATAAAATAAAAAAATTTAATATTATTGGATGTCCAGGTTGCTATCCAACATCAATCCTTTTACCCCTTATTCCTCTGGTTAAAAAAAATTTAATAAAAATAAATAACGTAATTATAGATTCTAAATCTGGCTATTCTGGAGCGGGTAGAGGAGTGCATAATAAATATAAAGATAAAAACCTTTATGAGTCTTTAAGCGCTTATGGAGTTGGTTTTCATAGACATAACTCTGAGATCCAACAAGAAATTAATAACTACACTAAAAATAAATTTTCTTTTACTTTTACTCCTCATCTAACGCCTATGTTCAGAGGAATACTTAGTACAATTTATGTAGATCTTAATAAAGGTGCAAACATTAAAAAATTAGAAAAAGCTTTAAGTGCTGAATATTCCAAAAGTAGATTCGTTAAAATTTTAAAAATAAATTCATTGATAAGCACAAATGATGTTATTAACACAAATAATTGCTCTATAGCAATCTGTAAAACTAAGTATAAAAATAGAGTTATTATTTTATCTGCTATTGATAATTTAATTAAAGGTGGCGCAGGGCAGGCTATACAAAATATGAATATAAAATACGGTTTTAATAAAATAAAAGGATTAAAATGAAATATTTTTTTTTATCTTTATTTCTGATTTTAATGGCCTGTTCATATGATAAGAATTCTACATATTGGAATAGAGACTCAGTTAACAAATCTTTAGAGATTGATAAATTTCTTAATGTTTCAAAAAAAAATGAAGATTCTAAAACAATGACTATTAGTGATTTTGAAACTATGACATTTGACCAGTTTAACATATTTCTTAAGGAATATTCAAATGAGACAACTTACCCTGATATTAATAATTAAATGAAGAAGGTTTTAAACATTGCTGTAGTTGGATTAGGTCAAGTAGGTATTTATTTATTAAATGAACTAAACACCAAAAAAAAAAATATAGAAATTAAAACTGGAAAAAAAATT
>Ga0209709_10002197_pt1 | contig 17313 bp, 18 predicted proteins | sample ArcticOcean_MG_C_2_FD_187435 | JGI IMG/M metagenome (GOLD analysis project Ga0209709, IMG submission 187435) | Marine microbial communities from western Arctic Ocean - ArcticOcean_MG_CB4_136 (SPAdes) (version 2) | ecosystem: Environmental > Aquatic > Marine > Oceanic | place: Arctic Ocean... | reverse complement strand
TTCTTGGGGTTTTTCTTGTGCAGTATCAGGGATAATTATTCCTCCAGCAGTTTTTTCACTACTGTCTAAAACTTCTATTAAAACTCTGTCGTGTAACGGTTTAAATTTCATAAATTCTCCTTTTATTATGCGACTCATATAGCCACTAGCCTTACGATTTCAAGGTTATGTTAAAAAAATATGTTGGTCAAAAAACCAGAGAAATTGTATTTTTTATGAGTTATACCTCACATAATGACAAAGAATTTAGATAATGAGGGTTTGAGATCAATTGTTGAAGATTATGACATTTTTTATATTGATTTGTGGGGAGTCATTCATAATGGGGTAACCCTCCATAAAAGTGCAATTGAGGTCTTAGAAGAAATTACTAAAAAAAAAAAACAATACGTTCTCTTAACCAACGCACCACGCCCCAATAAAACTGTAAAGTCATTTTTAGAAAAAATGGGAATGAATAAAAAAATTAGAGAAAAAGTATACTCATCTGGAGAAGCTGCGTTGAGCTATTTAAAAAAAAAACTGTTAGATAAAAAATTTTATCATTTAGGACCCAATAGAGATTTTGATTTATTTTTAGATTTTAAAAAAAACAAGACTGGAGACATTAATGAAAGCTCTTATTTGTTGTGTACAGGTTTATTTGAAGAACAGGGTGAAGATTTAAAGTATTATAAAGAATTATTAAAAGAGCATATTAATAAGAAAATGATATGTACCAATCCAGATTTAATTGTAGATAGAGGAGATAAAAGAGAATTATGTGCAGGATCAGTAGCATTAGTTTTTGAAAAAATGGGAGGAGAAGTTATATATTTTGGAAAACCCTTTCCTGAAGTTTATAATCAGTCAATTGACAGTAAAAAAAAAAGAGTTTTGTCAATTGGTGATAATTTAAATACAGATATTAAAGGAGCAAATCTTTTAAAATATGATTCATTGATAATATCCAATGGTGTTCATAAAGATGAAATTAAAAAAGAAGGAATAGATATAGTTTCTAAAAAGTATGATGTTGTTGTAAACTTTATTCAAGAAGAACTTAAATGGTAAGAAATGAAATTATATAAAAATTTTAATATTTCAAAAAATCATAAAAGGTCAATAATTTTGATTGGAAATTTTGATGGCGTTCATGTAGGTCATCAAAAATTGTTCAAATTAGCAAACAATTATAAGAAAAAATTTAATTTAAATATTGGTGTTTTAACATTTGAGCCAATGCCTAAGATGTTTTTTAATAAGAATATGAAAAACTTCAGAATTTCAAATATTAATCAAAAAAATTTAATTCTGAAAAATCTGGGAGTTGATTTTGTAATTACTCAAATATTTAATAAAAAATTCTCTAAGATTAAATCTGACTTTTTCATTAAAGAAATTCTATCTAGAAAATTAGAACCAAATTTTATATTTGTTAGCAACAATTTTAAATTTGGCAATAAAAGAGAGGGAGATGTTAATCAATTAATTAAAAATGAAAAAATCCATGATTACAAAATAATAAAACCACCACCATTAACATTGAATAAAAAAATCATATCATCAACATACATTAGATCTCTACTAGAAAAGGGTAATTTAAAAAAAGCCAATAAAGTCTTAACAAGAAATTGGTCGATTGAAGGAATAGTTCAAAAAGGTAGACAACAAGGAAAAAAAATTGGTTTTCCAACCTGCAATATTGATATCAAGGACTATGTGATTGCAATGCCAGGAGTATATGCAGTCAAAGTTTATGAAAAAAATTCCAAAAAACCCTTAAAGGCCATAGCAAACCTTGGTTATAGGCCTACATTTAATCAAAAGAAAATTTTATTAGAGGTTCATATTTTTAATTTTTCTGGAAATCTTTATAATAAGTATTTATCAGTTGAATTCATAAAATTTATAAGAAAAGAAAAAAAATTTGATAATGTTAATCAATTACGAAAACAAATCGATAGTGATCTAAAGATAGCAAAAAAAAATTAATATGAGCAAAGAAAATATAAATCTGCCAAAAACAGTCTTCTCTATGAAAGCGAATTTACAAAATAGAGAGCCGGAAATTTTAGATTATTGGAATAAAATTGACCTTTATAGAGAATTAAGAAAATCGAACAAAGGTAAGGAGAAATTTATACTTCATGATGGTCCCCCATATGCAAATGGGAATATTCATATGGGTACGGCTTTAAACAAAATTTTAAAAGATATAATTGTTAAATTTCACCAAATGGATGGAAAAGATTCAGTCTATGTTCCTGGGTGGGATTGTCATGGGTTACCCATAGAATGGAAAATTGAAGAACAATATAAAAAAAATAAAAAAAATAAAAATGAAGTGCCAATAACAGAGTTTAGAAAAGAATGTAGAGCTTTTGCAGAAAAATGGATTGAAGTACATAAGACACAATTTAAGAGATTAGGTGTTATTGGTGATTGGGAAAATCATTATACAACTATGAGCTTTGATGCGGAGGCACAAATTGTAAGAGAACTAGGTAAATTTTTAAAAGAAGGAAGTCTTTACAAAGGATTTAAGCCTGTTCTTTGGTCTACTGTCGAAAAAACTGCATTAGCAGATGCAGAGGTTGAATATCAAAACCATAAATCAGATACAATCTATACTGCTTTCCCAGTTACAAAATCTAATTTAAGAGAACTTGAGGGAACAGATGTTATTATATGGACAACTACTCCATGGACAATACCAGCAAATAAAGCTTTGGCTTACAATGATGCACTGGATTATTTGATAATCCAACTAAACGATGATGGAAACTTTAAAGATAAAAAAATAGTAATTGCAGAAGCGCTGTTAGAATCAGTCATTAAAGACTGTGATATAAAAAATTATAAAGAGATTAAAAAATTTAAAGGAAAAGAATTCAAAGATACTATTTGTAGCCATCCATTTCTAGATTTCGGTTATAATTATGAAATTCCAATGCTAGAAGCAAGGTTTGTTACAACTGAACAGGGAACAGGCATTGTTCACTGTGCCCCCAGTCATGGTCCTGATGATTTTAATCTTTGTTTAAAATATGGCATTAAAGCAATTGAGACAGTTGATGGAGACGGAAAATATACAAAAAATGTTCCTTTATTTGAAGGAACACATATCTTTAAAGCAAACCCAATTGTAATTGAAAAATTAAGGGAACAAAAAAAATTATTATCGAATGGTGAATTAATTCACTCTTACCCACATTCTTGGAGATCAAAAGCTCCACTTGTTCATAGAGCAACACCACAATGGTTTATTTCAATGGAAAGTCACGGTCTTAGAAAAAAAGCTCTAAAGGCTCTTGATGATACTACATTCTACCCAAGCAAAGGTAGGGAAAGAATAAAAGCAATGATTGAAACAAGACCTGACTGGTGTGTTTCGAGACAAAGAGTTTGGGGAGTACCGCTGCCAATATTTGTTCACAAAACTACAAAAGAAATTTTAGTTGATAAAGATGTAAATGAAAACATTGCAAGCATTTATGAAAAAGAAGGTTCTGATTGTTGGTTTTCTGATGATCCACAAAGATTTTTAGGAGATAAATACAAGGCAGAAGATTATGATAAAACAAGTGATATTGTTGAAGTATGGTTTGATAGTGGCTGCACTCACTCATTTGTCTTGGAAAAAAGAGAAGACCTTCAATGGCCAGCATCAATGTATTTAGAAGGATCAGATCAACATAGGGGTTGGTTTCATTCATCATTACTTGAGTCATGTGGAACGAGAGGTAGAGCTCCATATGAATCAATTCTATCGCATGGTTTTGTTGTAGATGGTAAAGGACTTAAAATGTCCAAGTCGGTAGGGAACGTAATTGCACCCGAAGATATATTAAAAAAATATGGTGCTGATATTTTAAGAATATGGGTAGCCTCATCAAATTATGAAGAAGATTTGAGAATTGATTACTCAATTTTAGAACAACATGCCGATTCTTACAGAAAAATTAGAAATACTTTTAGATACTTACTAGGAAATCTAAATGATGAGTTTCAAATAATTGATACTGTAAAATTAGATTTGAATAAATTACCAGAATTAGAGCAATACATGCTTCACAAAGTTTATGAATTAAATGAAAATTTTAGAAACTACTTTAAGTCATATGATTTTCATAATCTCTACAAGGAACTTTTAAACTTTTGCACAGTACACTTGTCCTCATTTTATTTTGATATTAGAAAAGACGCATTATACTGCGATACAAGAAATTCAGAAAAGAGAAAAAACTGCATTATTGTATTAAATATTATTTTAGAATCATTACTTAAATGGTTTGCCCCTATACTTGCGTTTACAACAGAAGAAATTTTTATGCTTACAAATAAGAATAAAAAAAGTATTCATTTAGAAAAATTTATTGAATTTCCAAAATCTTTTGAGAATAAAAAATTAAATGAAAAATGGATGGAATTAAAAAAAATTAGAGATATTTGCAATATTAGCATTGAAGGCAAAAGAGCAAATAAAGAAATTGGATCAAGCCTAGAAGCAAATTTAACAATTAGTTTAAATGAAAAATTATTCAAAATTACAGAAAATACAAATTTTTCAGAATTATGTATTACGTCAGACGTAAAAATTGAAAAAAATGAATTAGAAGAAGTAAGAGTGACAACAGTAAAAGCTGAAGGAGAAAAATGTCCAGTGTGTTGGAAAATTATTAAAAATGGATGTAAAAGACATCAAGCTTAAATAAATTTAGATGACTAAAATGAACATTAAAAATATTTTAATCAATTTTATTATTGTGTCTCTAATTTTTTTAGCTGACAGAATTTCTAAGGTTTATATTCTTAAAATAGCCGAATTAGAAAGCACAGTTGATATTTATATAACACAATATTTAAATCTTTATCTCATTTGGAATAAAGGTATAGCATTTGGGCTATTTTCTTATAATGAAAGTTTTTTTTATAATGTGATTACCTGCATAATCACAATAATAACTGTAGTTATATTAGTAATGATTATTAAAAATGAAGGGTTTAAAAAATACTCGTTATTGCTTATTTTAGGTGGATCATTAGGAAATTTATTTGATAGGATTTACTATTCTGCCGTACCTGATTTTATTGATTTGCATATAAATAATTTTCATTGGTTTATATTTAATTTTGCAGATATATTTATTACAGTAGGTGTAATATGCCTTATTTTAGATGAAATTATTATTAATAGTAAAAAAGTATGAAAAACTTTTATAGACATATATTTTACGTTTTTTTGATTATATTTTCACTTAGCGGATGCCAAAGTGTTAAGGATGGACTAACGGGGCAAAAAAAATCAAATTCAGATGAGTTTCTTATAGAAAAGAAAAACCCACTAGTACTACCTTCGGAATATGATAAATTACCTCAACCAACAACATTAAGTCAAAAAGAAATAAATAATGAGCAAGAAATAAATTTAGAGGCTATTTTAAAAAAACAAACAACCAAATCAAGCTCGGCTTCAACTAATAATAATTTAAGCGAATCATTAGAACAAAGTATATTAAAAAAAATTAAAGATAAATAATGTTAACAAGGAACATTAATTTCAAAAATTTTAAATTAAAAAAAAAAAATAATAAAATTGAGAAAGACTTAGAAATTATTTTAAAAGAAAATAATGAGATACTTAAATCTTTAGGCACTGGTTATAAAAATAGCTATAATAAAAAAACTATTTCAAAATTTAAGAAATATTCCAATATTAAGGTTATCGGGATGGGTGGTTCCATATTGGGGACTGAATCTATTTATGATTTCTTAAAACATAAAATTGAAAAAAATTTTTATTTTAATAACAACCTCCAGTCCAAAGTAAGACCTTATGAAAAAAAAAATTATGCCAATCTCATCATTTCAAAGTCTGGAAATACACTTGAAACCATATCAAATGTAAATATAATTATCAAAAATAATGATAAAAACATTTTTATTACAGAAAATAAAAAAAGCTATTTATATTTACTTGCAAAAAAATTAAAAGCAGAGATTGTTCATCATAATAATTTTATAGGTGGTAGGTATTCTGTGTTATCAGAAGTGGGAATGTTACCAGCTGAACTTATGGGTTTAGATGTTACTAAATTCAAACAATTAAATAATTTAATTAGAAATAAAAAGTTTGTTAATTCACTTATAATAAATGTAAATAACACATTGTTTTTTTTAAAACAAAAAAAATTTAACTCCATCATTCTTAATTACGATGAGTCCTCAGGAAATTTTTTTAAATGGTATCAGCAACTAATTGCTGAAAGTCTTGGAAAAAAGGGAAAGGGTATTATGCCAATAATTTCCACCATGCCAAGAGACAATCATAGTGTTATGCAATTGTATTTAGATGGCCCTAAAAATAATTTTTTTACATTCTTTCATGTAAGAGAAAAAAAATCGAATCAAATTAATAATAGTACAATCCTTTCTTCTGCGAGTTACTTAAGAAATAAAAATTTGGCAAAGATTATATTAGCTCAGAAATTAGCTACTGAAAAAGTATTTTTAAGTAAGAATATGCCCTTCAGAAGCTTTGAGATAATTAATAGAAATGAAAAAACTTTAGGTGAGTTATTTTGTTTCTTTATCTTAGAGACTATTTTATTAGGAAGAGCACTAGATGTTGATCCATACAATCAACCTGCTGTGGAATTAATAAAAAAAGAAACAGAAAAAATACTCACTTAGTGTAGCTGCCAAAAATTATCCTCGAAATACCATAGGTTTTTTCTTCGACAATATTAAATTTTTCTGGAAATTTATCTTCTTCTTTTTTATATCTATGTATAATAATTATTCCATTATTATTTAGTATATTGGATTCAATAATATTAGTTAGTATAGATGACAACCTACTTTCTTTGTATGGAGGATCTAAAAATATAATATCAAATTTTTTTTCAAAGATTTTGAAATTTAGATTATTTACTATATCATTTTCAATTATTATAGAGTTTTTCTGATATCCTAAATTTATAATATTTTTTTTTAAGACTGGTAAAACATTATTATAATTTTCAACAAAAACTACATACCCAGATCCTCTTGAAAGACATTCCAAACCAAAAGATCCAACTCCCGAAAATAAATCTAAGACATTCGAATCTTGCAATAAAACATTAAATTTATTTGAATGAATTAAAATATTAAATATCGATTCTTTAGTTAAATCTTTAAGAGGTCTTGTACTAAGATCCTTGGGTTCAAGAATTCTTTTCCCTTTTGAGTGACCAGATATTACTCTCATTCATCTATTACCTTATACCCTATATCTTTTCGATAAAATCCACTTTCCCAACTTAGAGAATTAATAGAATCTATTATTTTATTTCTAGCTTCTAAAAAATTATCGGACAAACAAACGAAACTTAAGACTCTACCGCCTGTAGCGTAGGTTTGACCTTTAGTTTTGGTTGTGCTTGCATGATAACAATAAATATCTTTATTAAATTTAATTTTATTCATTTCTTGTATTAATACATTTTTCTTAAATTTGTCTGGATATCCATTTGAACATAAAACAATACACAAACTTTTTTTATTATGCCATTCTATTTTAGCTATGCTTAGCTTTTCGTCACAACACAACAAAAAAATTTCTAATAAATCTGATTTTAATTTTGGTAGTATGGTTTGGCATTCAGGATCTCCCATTCGGACATTATATTCAATTAAGTAAGGTTCATTGTTTACAATCATTAGTCCCGCATATAAAAAACCTTTATAGTTAGTTCCAATTTCTTTAAGGCCCTTAATTGTTGGCTCAATTATTTTTGTTATAATCTTATTATCCAATTCTTCATTAATTAATCTTGAAGGAGAGTAGGCGCCCATGCCTCCTGTATTTTTTCCCTGATCACCCTCAAGTACTCTTTTGTGATCTTGAGCGGTATCAAATTTTTTTATTGTTTTGCCATCTGTTATTATAAAATAGCTCATTTCCTCACCTTTAAGGAACTCCTCTACAAGCAAATTTTCAGCATTACCAAACCTTCCATCAAATATCTCTTTTATTGCTAGTTCAGCATCCTTGGCATTTTCACATATGTAAACACCCTTACCAGAAGCTAATCCGTCTGCCTTAACAACTATTGGATAATTTGTTTTTTTTATAAATTGCGTTGCAGCACTAATGTTTTGAAAAATACCAAATTTTGCAGTGGGAATATTATATTTTTTACAAAGGTTCTTTGTAAAAATCTTAGAACCTTCTAGCTGGGAGGCAAGTTTGTTTGGCCCAAAAACTTTAATATTATGTGCTTCTAAAAAATCTACCACTCCATCTACCAAAGGTTTTTCTGGTCCAACCACAACTAAATCAATCTTATTTAATATTATAAACTCTTTTAAATCGTCAAATATTTCAAGATTTATAGAGACATTTTCAGCAATTTCTGCAGTTCCAGCATTTCCAGGAAAACAATATATTTTTTTAATTCTTTTGATATTATTTAATGAGTGGCATATAGCATGTTCACGTCCACCACTTCCTATTATTCCAACTTTCATGTAGTAATATATAAACTAAAAATGAATAAAAAATTAGCTAAAATAAAATATTTACCAAATAATTTCCAAATTATCGAAGAAGGTGATCATGTAATCTGTGCAGTATCAGGAAAAATCATTACCTTAGAAGAATTAAATTATTGGAATGTAGATTTACAAGAACCATATTACTCATATAAAGAAGCTGCAATTATAAGAGAAAAGTAAATAAAAATTAGCTTTACTTCCAGCGATTATGAGACCAAATCCATTGATCAGGGTTTTTTAGAATTAACTTTTCCAGTATACCATTTAAGTTTAGAGTAATTGATTCAATAGATTCATTATCCGAATACACTATGGGCTCATGAATAGTTAATTTGAAGTTTATATCTTTAACTCTTTCAATATATATTGGTACAATTTTACACTTAAATTTTTTGACAAATTGTGCTGGTATTGTTGTTGTAAGAGCTTCATGTTTAAAAAAATTAGATTTAATACCTTGAGAAACTCTTTGGTCAATCATTAGTGCGATAGATGTTTTTTTTTTAAAAAAAGAAAGTAATTCTTTAGTTCCAGAAATTCCTTTTTTAATTTGATTTTTACAAATATATTGTTTCCTAATTTTCTCCATTATGAAATTTAAAAACTTATTATTAAGAGGTCTATAGATGGCTGCCAGATTAATTCCAGATTTTTCAATCTGCATGGCCATTAATTCAAAATTATTAAAATGACCCGAAACAAATATTACTGGTTCATTTTCTTTTTTTATCATGTCTAAGATTTCTTGACCTTTTACTTCAAGATTATTTCTTAACTTAGAATTTCGAAAATCTTTTATAAAGATATATTCGGCAAGAATTCTTCCATAGTTATTCCACATTTTTTTTGAGATATTTTTTACTTGATCCCTGCTTAAGTTAGGATGAGCCTTTAATATGTTTGATTTAATTAAGACTTTGGATCTAAAAAATGGCCCAACAAATGATATAATTTTACCAGAAAAATATGATGCATAACGTAACCCCAAAATCTTAAATATTAGAAATAAGATTGATATTATCATAAATTGAATAAAATATTTTATTGATTTCATATATGTAATTTTAAGTAAGAGATTAATTGTTCTTCATTTTTAATTTTAAATTCTATTTTTAAAAATTTAATTTCATCAATTTTATCTAATTTAATTTTTACATAATCTTTTTCGGTAGTTATAATTTTTGCATTTAAACTTTTTGCCTGAAGTTTTATTTTATCAATGTCACCCTGCAAGTAATTATAATGATCTGGGAAAATAATTTCTTTTACAATATTGAACTTATTTCTTACCAAGGTTTCCTTAAATATTTCAGGATTTCCAATACCAGAAAAAATTATATATTTTTGACTAATATCAAATTGATCAATATTAGTAGGAAAATAATGTGACTCAAAAATTTTAATGTTTTTGTTATATTTTTTGGTTAATAGTTTTAGGTTTGAAGTATCCATTTCATTTCCATTAATAAATACTGCATCATATTTTGAAATACTCTCTATTTTTTCTCTTAAGGGACCAGCAGGTATCAATAAGCCATTACCAATCCATTTGATGTTATTAAAGCATACAAATTTTAAATCATAATTGATTGATCGATCTTGCAAACCATCATCAAAAATAACAACTTCATTATTATCTTTAACCGCCTCATTTAGTGCCATCACCCTATCTTTTAGGCAATATAGTTTTGTATTTTTATCTAGTAATTTTTGTTCATCTATATGATTTTTATAGAATTTTTTAATTACTACGGTTTTGAATTTTAATTGAGTTAAAATTTGATTAATCTTTATTACTAAAGGTGTCTTGCCTGTCCCACCCACATATATATTACCAACACAAATTTTTGTTATTTGCGAGCAACTAGAATTTGTTTTTTTTAACTTTAAAGTAAGGTTATTTATAATCAATGGAATTGTTAATGGCAATAGAAGGTAAGACAAAATGCTAGGCTTTTTGTAGTCCCAAAATTTAGGTTTTTGAAATTTCATTATTTATTAATATAAATATTTATCTCATTTAAAGTGGTTATTAAAATTTTATTTCCAAGTTTCTTAATTTTAATTTCTAAATCTCTATTTTTGTTTTTGCTGTTAAGAATTTTATCAACTTCAAGAGTTAGTTGATTTGGAGTTGTAATTTTTTTAGATACTTTATTTTTTTTTAATAAAGTGTAAATTTCATCGAAATTCCATACATGAGGGCCATGTAAAATTTTACAACCAAGCCTTGCAGCTTCTAGTGGATTTTGACCACCATGCCTTATCATAGAGCCACCTAAAAAAACAGTTTTACAAATTTTAAAAAAGGATTTTGTTTGACCAAAAGAATCTACCAAATATATATCAGTATCTTTATCGATTTTACCTCCTAAATTGTGAAGATGGATTTTTAAGTTTAATTTTTTTAATTGTCTTACAATTTTCCCAGTTCTGTGGACGTGTCTAGGTATTAATATTGTTAGTAAATTTTTATATTTGATTTTGAGTTTATTATGAACATCGACACAAATTAATTCTTCTTTATTATGAGTGCTAGAGGCACACCATATTTTTCTTGATAAAAAAAATTTTTTTAATTTAATATCAAGGTCATTCTTATTTTTTTCACTTTCTGTAAATTTCAAATTTCCAATAAACTTTATTTTTTTTGCACCAAGATGTTTAAGGTACTTAGAGGATTTTTTACTAGAGGATAGGCAGATATCAAATTTCTTAAAAACTATTCTTGCACTATCCAGGAATGTCCCCCATCTTTTAAATGATTTTTCAGTAATTCGTGCATTCATTAGCATTAATGGAATCTGTTTTTTTTTAATATTTATAATCATGTTGGGCCATATCTCTGAATCAACAAATATTGCTATTGAAGGTTTCCAAAAGCTTAAAAATTTTTGTGTATGATGATTGGTGTCTATTGGAAAAAATTGGTGAATTGTTTTTTTTAATTTTAAATTTAATAAAACTTTAGATGAACTTAACGTATTAGAGGTAATTAAAATTTGTTTTATTTTTTTATCATTTTCTAATTTTTCTATGAGAGGAACTATACTTAATATTTCACCAACACTAGCTCCATGAAACCACACTAGTTTTCCACTAATCTTTTTTTGCGAATAAAATCCAAATTTTTCCCAAAACCTGGATCCATCTTCTTTTTTATTAAATAATCGTATTAAAATAATAATTGGAGAAAAAATTAAAATAAGATTTGTTAATATTCTATATATTAAAAACATTAGACTTTTCTGATTTGCTTTTCATAAAAGTTTTTGTAAACAGTTGAGTTTATCAGCAGTTCATCATGTGTTCCTTCTCCAACAACACCTCCAGAATCTATTACATAAATTTTATCTGAATTAAGAATTGTTGATAGCCTATGAGCAATAACAATTGTTGTTCTATTTTTTGTTAAAATATTTACTGCTTCCTGAATCTTGCTTTCAGTTTCTGCGTCCAGTGAAGATGTTGCCTCATCCAAAAGGATTATTTGACTTTTTTTAAGCATTGCACGAGCTATAGATAACCTTTGTTTTTCTCCACCAGATAATCTTGTCCCATTTTCACCAATAATTGTTTGATATTTATTTGGAAGTTTATCAATAAACTCACTAGCATAAGAATGTTGTGCTGCTTTTTCTATTTCATCTTGTGTTGCATTTAAATTAGCATAAGCAATATTATTTCTAATAGTATCATCAAATAAAGTTGTATCCTGACTTACTAGTGAAATATTTTTTCTTAAAGAATTTATTGTTGACTTATAAATAGATTGATTATCAATCTCTATATCACCTGAACTTGCATCATAAAATCTGGGTATCAAGTTTAAAATTGTAGATTTTCCTGCACCGCTGTGACCAACAATGGATGTCATTTTACCTCCTGATATCATTAAATTAACAGAGTTTAAAGTGGGCTTTGTTCTTTCTTCATCATATTTAAAAAAAACATTTTTAAACTCGATGTCACCTTTGTTTACTTTAATTTCTAAATCATGTTTATTTTCAATCAGTTTTGATTTTTCGTCTATTACAGGCAATATTCGCGTTGCAGCAGATAATCCCTGGCTAATTGTAATGTTCAGAGTTGCTAGTGATCTCACGGGCTGATACGCTAACATCATTGCCGCAAGAAAAGAAAAAAAGTTATTTACATCTATTTCATTTTTTAAAACTAGTTTTCCAGAATAAAAAATTAATACTGCAATCATAATTCCTGTAAGAGTTTCCATTATTGGTGAAGATCTAACGTAGACTGTAGCAATTTTTTTTGATTTTTCTTTTACATCATTTATAAATTTATCAGCTCTTTCATTTTCATGTTTTTCTTGCTGAAATATTTTTATAAGCTTATGGTTTTTAAAAAGTTCTATTAGATAGGTATTAAGTATACCTGCTTTTAACATTTGTTCAGTTGCAACTTTTCCCACTCTTTTTCCTAGTGATTTTGCAGCAAGGGAAGCTAAAGGGATCATTATAATTGCTATTAAAGAAAGTTTCCAGTTTTGAAAAAACATTACCGTAAGTAAGCCTATTAAAGTTAGACTATCTTTGAATAAATTGAGAATTGCAGTGCTAACTAAATTTGTTATGTGACTAACATCATTAGTTAAAATTGATATAAATTTTCCTGTGTGCTTACCATCAATTAGTGTTGTATCAGCCGAAATTAGATTGCCCAACATATCACATTGTAAATCTTTTCTAACTTCCTCTGAAACTCCTATCATTAAAATTTTTGCAAAATATAATGAGAGACCCTTAGTTGTAAATGCAACGACAATGAATAATGGAATTAAAATTATTAGAGTTTGATCTTTTTCAATAAATATTTTTTTAATCGCAGGATCTAAAAGATATGCAATAGCAGAGGTGCTCCCAGCAACTAGGGACGCAAAAAAAAATGATAATAAAATTTTTTTTAAATGTTTTTTTGTGTATTCCAAAAAAAGTCTTTTTAAAATATCTATTTTTTTCATAAATAATTTAGGCTTTACCTATTAGGATATTAAACAAAACAATTGCACCAAGTAGATTGTTAGTTTTAAAAACTTTCAAACTATTTGCTGGTTCTTTATAATTAAAATTATAAATTTGATATAAAAATAAATGTAAAATAGGAATAGATAAAAAAAGATAAAATATTAAATTAAATTTCATAAAAAAGCCTACGGTAATTAAAGATAATACAAAAATTGAGTAACATATTATTAAAAATAGTTTTGGATTTTTTTTAAACATTATTGATGTTGACTTCACTCCTATTATTTCATCATCTTTGATATCTTGATATCCATATATTGTGTCGAAACCTAATGTCCAAAATATGGCTCCTATATAAAGTATTATTGGGAATAATTCTATTTGATTTGTAATGCAAACCCACCCAAGAATTAAACCATAGTTAAAAGTAATACCTAAAAATAACTGAGGCCAGTAGGTGTATCTTTTCATTAAAGGATAGCTGAATGCTAAAGGCATAGAGCCTAATGCCAATAAAATTGTGAGAGTATTAAAATTTAACAAAACCAGCAGTGCGATGAAGCATAAAAAAACTACATAGATTAAGGCAAGTTTTATAGATATCTGTTCAGATGCTATAGGTCTATTTTTTGTTCTGTAGACCTTTTTGTCAAACTCTTTATCTAATATATCATTTACAATACATCCAGCAGATCTCATTAATACCGATCCTAAAAAAAATAAAATAAGATAAAAGAAGTAGTTATTAAGACTGTTCGAAAAGTCATATGCAAGAGTCAATCCCCAGGCGCAAGGCCAAAATAAAAGCATAAAACCAATAGGTTTTTTTAACCTTGTTAATTCAATAAAGAGATTTAATTGTTTCATAATAATTTACTTGTAAATAACAAAGCCTAGTTTCATAATCAAATTGATTCGTATGAATATAGATTACACAGTCACAGCTCTAATGTTTCCAGCAATACCCTTGCTTATGAATATCTATAGTAATAGATTTCACTCATTAAGTAAGCTTATTAGACAGCTTCATGACGAGCATGTCTATGAAAACCACATTCCACCTGAATGGAAAAAGCAATTTATCAATTTAAATGGGAGAATAGTTTTATTAAAATGGACAATTATGTTTGCCGCATTTGGTCTTCTTTTTAATCTGCTAACTGTTTTTGCTCTTTACTTAAATGAAATTTTTATAGCAAGAATAATTTTTGGCTCATGTTGCCTATCAATGATGGTCTCAATTGTTGTTTTTTTGAGAGAAATTCATGTATCAACAAATGCACTTAAATGGCATATGTCTGATATGGATGTTGATCTGTATTAATTAGGAATAATTACAGCAGGCCCAGTCAACAATCTTGCCTCTAATTCTTCATGAGCTTTCTGAACATCACTGAGATAATATTTCTTAAAAATTTCAACTTTAAATTTTTTAGATAATACTGCATTAAAAACTTTTTTTGCAGATTCAACTAATTCATCTCTTGTCATTGTATAGTGTGCAATTGACGGACGAGTAAAAAATAAACCTTTTGCGTTAATATGTTTCTTAACATCTATGGTATCAACATAGCCTGATGCATTACCAAAAGCTACCATCATGCCTCTAACTTTTAATGTTTCAATTGATCCATCAAATGTTTTTATGCCAACGCCGTCATAGACAACATCAACTCCATTTTTACCAGCAATTTTTTCTACCTCTTCAACAAAGTTCGTATCAGTATAATTTATAACATGATGACAACCATTTTTTTTAGCAATTGCTTCTTTTTCTTTAGAACCAACTGTTCCAATAACTTCAGCTCCTAATGCATTGGCCCACTGACATAAAATTTGACCCACACCACCAGCTGCTGCATGGTATAAAACTTTATCACCTTTTTTAATTGGGTAAGCTCTGTGTAATAAATATTCAGCAGTAATTCCTTTAAGCATAATGCAAGATGCAACTTCATTTGAAATTCCCTCTGGAACTAAAACTAATTTTTCTTGAGGAAATAATTGTTTTTCAGAATAACTACCAATGGGCATTGAAGAATGAGCCACTCTGTCACCAACTTTAAATAGATCTACTTCAGAACCTATTTCTTCAATTATTCCACATGCTTCTAAGCCAATCCCAGTTGGAAGAGGAATAGGGTACAAGCCTGTTCGGTGATAAACATCAATGTAGTTAAGACCAATTGATAAATTTTTTATAAGAACTTCTTTTGGTCCTGGTTTACTGATTTCAATATCTTTAATCTCTAAAACTTCAGGACCACCAAATTTTTGAATCTGAATTGATTTCATTACTTTACAAATGTACCATTATGATAATCTTGCACTGCTTGCAAGATTTCAGCTTTAGTATTCATTACAAATGGACCACCTCTTGCAATAGGTTCCCCAATTGGTTTTCCTGATATTAATAAAAACTTTGCTTTTGTTAAGCTAGATACTTTTAAATTTTCACCTCTTGTCAAAATAATTAAAGTAGAGTTTATAGCTTGTTCATGGTTTTGATCTCCAACCTTAATTTCTCCATCAATTAAGTAAATTAAAGAATTATGTGTTGAAGGAAGATCAAAATTAAACTCTTTACCTTCTTCAATCTCTACATCAAAGTAGACTGGATCAACGTTATGGCCTTTAACGGGTCCTTCTGCATTTTCAAATTTTCCAGCAATTACTTTAACTGTTTTATCACCATCTTTATGAGTACTCATTTTATCTGCATCAATATAAATATATTCAGGTTTGTTCATTTTTAATTTTGCTGGCATATTTACCCACAATTGAAATCCATGTAGTTTACCTTCTGTCATTGCAGGCATTTCAGAATGAATTATTCCACCACCAGTTTTCATCCACTGAACATCTCCTGAAGACATTCTACCTTTAGCTCCGGTGCTATCTTCATGCTCAAATTCACCACTTAACATATAGGTAACTGTTTCAATTCCTCTGTGAGGGTGGGGAGGAAATCCTCCAATATAATCATCTTTGTTTTCAGAACCAAACTCATCTAACATCAAAAATGGATCATGGTAATCAATAAGGTGAGTACCAATACTTCTTTTTAATTTAACTCCAGCACCATCTGATGCTGCAACTGGTTCTATTATTTTTTCAACTTCGACTAGACTCATATTATGTTCGATTACCTTTAATTAAAAAATAAATTCCACCAATAAGAAGAAATATTTGTTCACTAGTAAATAATTTTGTTGTGAAAAACCAGTCTTTATGAGCAAAGACAAGTATAGTAATCATTAAGATAGTTATGTTAAGTCCTGATAACCTTGTGAGAATATTTCCAAAAGGATTTTTAATAAAACCACTTATTATTAATACCAATCCAGTCAACAGTTCAGATAAAGCAACTGTTGATGCTAACATAGGTGACAGACCAAAATATTCAATTAATCCTTGGGGAGGCAACGGAAATTTTTTTGCACCATGAATGATAAAAGCAATACCAATTCCAAACCTCAAAATTAGAGAGGCTAGAGCATCTATATTTGAAAAAAAACTGTTAATTTTATTATTTAAATTATGCATTTTATCCTTTATTTTTTATTATGTGATCCATCACAAAATGGTTGATTGTTAGTTTGTTTGCAAGCACAAAAAAACATTTTTTTTGTTTCTTCAGCCTTGTATGCTAATGGAGTAAACTCAGTACCTTTATGTGATCCATCACAAAAAGGTTGTTTTGTACTTTTTCCACACGAACACCAATAATAAGATTTATCTTTTTCAACTTCAACTGCGATTGCAGTATCACCTGCTCTTTGTCCTTTAGTCATATTTACCCTTT